>ODAJ014756252.1_pt1 | contig 43725 bp, 43 predicted proteins | sample 1539241 | NCBI WGS metagenome assembly ODAJ01 (sample SAMN02144231, study PRJEB22623) | gut metagenome | biome: sheep rumen | host: Ovis aries | place: New Zealand
CGCCAATAGCTCAGCAGGATAGAGCAACTGCCTTCTAAGCAGTAGGTCGGGGGTTCGAATCCCTCTTGGCGTGCCAGCGTCAGAAGAAGCCTGTTCCGTTCCGCTTCCGCCGGGGCGGCGAAAGCTGCACATCCACAGGCTCCTTCTTCCTTTTCCAAATCAAATCCGCTTCGCTGGGTTTTGATTTGGGAACACGAGGGATCTGGCGAAAACTGAATATAAAACCGAAGCCCAGCGAAGCGGGTTCGGTTTTAAAAGGACGAGCAGCGCAGCGAGCGAGCTTTTGAGCCTGCGAGAAAGCGAGACGATGCGGAGCTTGTGAGGACGTGGTGGGATTAGCTCAGTTGGTAGAGCACCGGATTGTGGTTCCGGGTGTCGTGGGTTCGAGCCCCATATCCCACCCCACAAAGAAAAAGGCCGGCAGCGCCGGCCTTTTTTGCCAAACATCCTGGGATGTAGTGTAATGGTAACACACCGGACTTTGACTCCGATATAGTGGGTTCGAGTCCCGCCATCCCAGCCATCCGCAGCCATGTGTTCTGCATGGCTGCGGATCAAAAAGCAAAACCTGCCCCAGTAGCTCAGGAGGTAGAGCACCTGCCTTTTAAGCAGGGTGTCCGGGGTTCGAGTCCCCGCTGGAGCACCAACAACGTGCCGTTGAAAAAACGGTGCGTTTTTCTTTTGTTTTTACTGAAAAGTGCAACTAAAACAGCTAAATAGTTTCTACTTTTCGAGGATCGCGAAAGCGAGCGAGCGCCGATAACCGATCCAGAATTGACCAAAAACGAGCAAAACTGAACAGGATTTGTTGTCAGAATTGTTGTCAGTTTCAATGCCTGCACTACCGCTCCGGTGTCAGTTCCTGACACACGACCGTCGGCCAGGGCTCTGATGATCTCTCGGCTGCTCCGGTGTCAGTTCCTGACACATGACCATCGGCCAGGGCTCTGATGGTCTCTCGGCTGCTCCGGTGTCAGTTCCTGACACATGACCATCGGCCAGGGCTTCCTCTACAGCATTTGTGCCCGGAACGGGCACGCTGTTATAGAACGACGAGGATCTCCGTTTCAGCTTCGGTGTCCGGAATGGACACGCAGCTTGTAGATGTTTGCCGCTGCGATCATGCAGCGGCATTTTTGCACATTCCGAAACCTTTCGCCTGGTGGCGAGGCGGCGACGCTGCCGGTGTTCGTTCCGAACCCCGAGTCAGATTGCGAGCAGACTGGCATGTATTTCTTCCTCTGGCGACGCGCGGCTGTTGAAAACTTTTCCGTCTCGGCGACGCGTGCTCTTCATTTTTCCAACAGCGATCCGGAGAGCATTTTGAAATTTACGTCGCGGTGGCCGGAAAAGGTTTTCAAAATTTTCTTCTGTGCCAACGTTCGGGTCGCGCAGTTTTGCGCGGGCCGTACCGGTTGACTTTGAAAAAGGCAACTGGTATAATCTGAGCGTGAGCGAAGAGTAGCAAGCATAGGAAAAGCATAAGCTTTTCCGTGTGTTCGCATTTTTTCGCGAGCGAAAAAATTGTGAATCTTTTGGTGCTGCCGCCCCAAACCCCGCGGCTTTGATTGCGAAATGCTTGAGCTTTTTGTTTTGACTCTGCAAAGCGCAAGGTATTATTTTGTTGAAGCCTTCAAATACGGAACGACGGTTTCAGATTCAAGGAGTGTGAAAAAATGGCTGGGAGAACAAGAACCCGTCAGCTTGTTGTCGCTGTAACAGAAGAGGAAGAAAAAATGATCCGCTACAAAATGTCGCAGATCGGTACGACCAACTTCTCCGCCTATGCGCGCAAGATGCTGATTGACGGCTATGTGATTGTTCCAGATTACTCCGCATTAAAGGAATTGGCACAGGTACTTGGTCGCCTATCTGGCAGCATCAATCAGATTGCAAGGCGGGTGAATGAGACGCGGCATATTTACCGTCAGGAAGTGGATGAGATCAGACGTCTGTATGCACAGGTGAAAAAGGAATGCACCGTGCGCTTGCTCAGCATTGCAGAGAAAGGTTATTAAAATGGCATATACAAGAATCCATCCGATCAAAAAGACCTTACAGAAAGCTCTCAATTACATCGAAAACCCGGACAAGACGGATGACCAGATGCTCGTATCAGCTTACAATGTCGATCCCTCGTTTGCCTCATTAGAGTTCACTATTACAGCAGCTATCGCGAAATCTGTCCGCGGCGACTATACGCAGACAGGTGGAGGCAACAATCTCGCTTACCATTTGATTCAGTCCTTTTCTCCCGAGGACGATCTCACGCCGGAGCTCGCGCATGAGATCGGGAAAAAAATGGCCGATCAGCTCCTTGATGGAAAGTATGAGTACGTCATATCCACCCATGTAGATAAGGATCACATTCACAATCACATCATTTTTAATTCGGTGTCCTTTGTGGACTTTCATAAGTACGAGACTGTTCCCTACAAGACGGTCGCGGAGATCCGGCGCGTGAGCGACCGCCTGTGCGAGGAATACGGCTTATCTGTGATTCGAGAACCTGATCTGTCGCACAAATCCATGACACACTACGAATGGGAGCAGACGAAGAAGGGTACGAGCTGGAGAGCCAAGATTCGGGCGAAGATCGACGAGGCCGTGGCGGCGTCCGCAAGTTATGATGAGTTTACCGATGCGCTGCAGCGCGCCGGCGTCGAGATCAAAGAAGGCAAAAGAATATCCTTCCGCCTCGCCGGGACGGATCAGGAGCGCTTTATCCGCGGCGATCGCATCGGCGAGGAGTATTCCCGCGAAGGGATCCTGCGGCGCATCGAGGGCAGCGGCCAACCGCGGGAAAAAGAAAATCCGAAGCCGACAGGCCCGGCCGCGTGGATCGAGCAGGCCGTGGACGATACTCTTACGGCGCCGAAGGATCGCGAGCCGGCTGACGAAGCTCCCGATCTGCCGGATCCGGAATTAACGGCAGACAAGGAGACGCCTTCCGCAAAAGAAAAGCGCCGCACCAAATATAATTGGTGGACGCCTGAATATAAGGAAGCCAGACAGGTTCTGTACGGCGCAAAAGACACGAAAGCGGATCCGCAGCGGGCCTTTGCGCTGATGATGGCCGAGGCCGAACGGCAGAACGGTTTTGCGATATACGACATTGGGAAAATGTACCTGGTTGGAAACGGCTGCGAGAAGAATCGGGAGCTTGCCGATCAGTGGTTTTCCCGGGCAAAGGAGGCATTTGTCAATAAGCGCATGACCGCAAAGCACCCGGACTACCTGGACTACCGCATCGGCAAGATGTATGCCTCCGGCTATGGCGCGGAGCAGGATTACAGTGAGGCGGCCGAGTGGTATAAGAAGGCGGCGTCGGCAAAGAATTCCTTTGCGGAATACGCTCTGGGCAGTCTGTACAGCCGCGGTCAGGGCGTGGATAAAAACGCCACTATGGCGTACCAGTATTTTCTGCGAGCGGCAAGTAACGAAAAGAAGCCAAACGTTTATGCTGCCTATGAGCTTGGGCGGATCTACGCCGACGGGATCGGCACCGCGCAGGATGTAAAGGCGTCAGAAGAGTGGTATCGAAAAGCGTATGCCGGCTTTGTTGAGATCGAGAGCAAGGGACTGCAGGACGACAATCTCTATTACCGGCTCGGTCGGATGAATCTGAACGGCACCGGAACCGAGGTCGATCTGAAGAAGGCCGAGGCTTATCTGCAGAAGGCGGAACGTCTGGGGAACCTCAATGCCAAATACGGTCTTGGCAGACTGTATTTAACGCAGGGGTTTGAAAACTTCAATTCTCTGAAGGCGGAGCAGCTGCTGCTTGACGCGGCGGAAAAAGGACATGACTATGCGCAGTATTTCCTCGGGAAGCTGTACGCCGAAGGCACGATGCTGCAGGGAGACGAGGAAAAAGCCGTACACTGGTTGGAGAAGGCCGCGGAGCATGACAACGCTGCGGCCGAATATCTGCTTGGCAGACTGTATCTGTTCGGCTCTGACTCGATCTTCGACGTCGACAAGGGCATCGCATATCTGAGCGCTTCCCAGGAGCATGGAAACACCTACGCCGGGAAGCTGCTGGATTCCAGGAAAGTGACGATCGCCAGGATTCACGAGCTTGGAAACGCGCTCCGAACGGTACGGAGAGAAAGCATCCGAAGCGAGGACGATTTCGCGTCCAGGCTCGATCAGCTGAAGCTCCGATCGGCCGAGGTTCGGGAAAGTGTGCGGACGCTGCAGCAGAAGAACAAGCAGTATGTGCAGGTCTTGAAATACCTGAAGGCGTGGCATGAGTACCTGCCCCTGTACCACGAAAAGGAGCAGCTCCGCGGGACAAAGAAGAAACGCTTTGAGCAGCTGCATGCCGGCGAGCTGAATCTCTTTGCTCATGCCGACAAAGAGCTGGAGAAGCTGGGAATCCATACGTCGGTGGATCCGGAGAAGCTGATGGGTCTGATCCGCGACCAGGAGGCGAGAACAGCATCGCTCGGCGCCGATCTCAAGCGCGTCGAGGACAGGATCGCACAGCTCAAGAAGGCTGAGGAGCTTGTCCGGAAGCTGCACGGTGAGGAGGCGGAACAGGAGGAGCCAAAGCGGAAGCGCAGCCTCGAACGCGGCGGAGAAAGATAAAGAGGCAGGCTTTACGCCTGCCTCCGGGGATTATCTTGTTATGTCATGATCGAGCTTGGGCGCCGATCGGGCAGCGTTCCTCCGATCGGCCTCGGCCGCAGCAGCGGCCAGACGGTCATCCATCCTTTGATGAACGCTCTTTTCTCTCGTCTGATTGGTTCGCCCGGCATAATCCCGGCAACTTTTCTCTAAAGCCAAAAAGTTGCAGCTGTTATATACCAGACCGGGATTGTGGCCATCTATCACGCGTTTATAGGTTCTGGCGGCTTTTGCCCGGATGGTGTCTTGGTTTTGGATACAATATCGCAGTTCTTGAGAAACCAGGGATTTATACTTCGGATCAGAAATATCATTGATTCGCTTAACACTGACGTCAGACAGATTAACGGGAAACATATAGTTGAATCTAAGCGAAGCAACAACATCCCCAGAAGCTGCGCAAATGAGAAAGTTATCCGGCTTTTGCAGCTTGTATGAGGTGACGGGTGCAAAATAGGAATGGCCGTTTATCTCCAAAACAACGCCGCATAAGAATTTGCTTTTGCGATCAGCCGAATACTCCATGTTGGGAACACGGGAGAAACCTCTTTCTGCTGTCTCCGCCTCCTGCAAAAACTTAATGTAGGCAGGGTCAACCTCATAAAAATTCAGATCCGAATTCTTCATGCGATAATCTCCCAAAACAAAAATGATGGGGGCTCTTCGCCCCCATCCATTAAGATCGCGTTTGCGGCCGCGAAGCACCGTTCATAGATCATCTGCGCTCAAAGTGGCAGGGCACTTTTCATAGATCATCTGCGCTCGGAGTGGCAGGGCACTCTTCATAGAATATACGAGTCGCATTTTCCGGCTGCGAAACACCACAAAGGTTTATAACCTTTCGTCCATAGTATATGCGCAGATCTGAAAAAAGTCAACAAAAAATATATGCTGGTGTTCGTTCCGAACACCGGCGCTGCGTGCCCGGAATGGGTACAATCAGCGTATGTACAGACTGTAAATTTGCCCGGAAGTATTTGACAGCAGCACATAGCTTTTGTATAATGAATGATAGAAATAACGATGTTTTTCAGGTGGTGATTGTATGAGACAGAGAGTGATGATTATCCTGCTGTGCGCGGCCATGCTGGCCGGATGCTTCGGCTTGGGTGGCTGCGGCAGCAGAACCGATCTGCCGGTGTCAGGAACTGACACGCAGCCTGTAACGGAGCCTACGGTGTCAGGAACTGACACGCAGCCCTCAGCGGAGCCTACGGTGTCAGGAACTGACACGCAGGACGCGGCTGAACCGGCGGAGCTTACGGTCAAAGCGCCAGAGGCCACAGAAAGCCCGGAGGAGCCCGCAGCGGCGGAACAGACGAATGACCCGACCGCTTCCCCTACTACGTCTGAGGCGCGTCCTGGGGCCTCTGAGGGCCGTTCTCCCGCGCCCACACCCACGCCCGTCCAGACGCCGAAGCCTTCTCCTGCGGCCTCTCCTGTGCCCACGGCAGCGCCGACGGCAAAGCCTGCGCCCACGGCCACACCGAAGCCCGCAGCGACGCCCAGTCCGACCGCGGCTCCTGCTCCTGCACCGACGGCAAAGCCCACGCCGACAGCCTCCCCCGCACCGCAGCCGACGCCGACGCCTCACGTGCACAACTGGCAGCCGGTATATAGGACGGTGCACCACGACGCCGTAACGGAAGAGCAGTGGATCGTCGATGATGAGGCATGGGATGAAGCGGTGTATACATTGGGCTATAGATGTCAATGCGGACGCTGGTTTGCTGATACAGGGTCGTTAATGGCACATCAAGACTCTTTTGATCCAATGGATCCTGAATGGTTTAATCATTCTTCTTGGTCTTCATCTTATGAACAGACCAGTACGATACACCATGATGAGATCGGCCACTGGGAAACCATAGTCATCACACCCGCGTGGGATGAAGAAGTCCTGGACTATTATATCTGCGACTGCGGGGAAAAGAAGTATCCGTAAGCCGAAGCATCCCGAAAAACTCAAAGCCTCCCTGGCCATTGTCAGACCAGGGAGGTTTTTCTTGAAAAAGGCAGAAGGCTATGGTATAAAGGATTGGGCGCTGCCATATCAACGGTAGGCGGTCGGCTCCTCCGCATTTGCAGGAGGGGCAGCTTCTTCCCCTCTGAGTACATAGGAGGGGGTGATGCTTATGCAGATCACTTTTACAGAGCTTTATCAGCTTTGCATGATCCTCATCGGCGTCGTTTCCCTGATCCTTCAGGTAAACAAAAAGAAGTAAACCGCCGATCCCCTTCCAAAAGCTCGGTGGTTTACTTCATCGACACTTGAGGAGCTGACCGTTTACCGGCAGCGCCTTTTTCTGTCCTTATTATAGGCCGCCGCACTGTATTTGTCAAGAAAAACGCTGAGTCTGTTTGTCAGTCTTTTATTTGGAGCTGCCCGATGCCGGGCCGCTCCTTTTTGCTTATTCTCTGGATTTCCTGCGACCGTCGGTAACGAGATCCGCGAGTACCATGATCCACCCGGTTATACTGCTTCAAAGTAATTCGCCCATTCTCCCAGTGCCAATCTATATTCTCGCGAAACTCTTTGCCGCAGTGAGGACACCGCAGCTCCTCTTCGTAGCGGAACGAGTCAGTAAGCCCCCCTTCAATACACTTCACCAGATAACTTCCATTGTCAGTTACATCATATATACGGATTTGACGGATTTCCATTGTTAACGGTTTTTTGCATACAGTGCATTTCAACAGATCCATCCTATTGAAACCTCCTAATTGATATATCTGGAGCTGCCCGATGCCGGGCAGCTCCTTTTCGCTTATTCTCTGGATTTCCTGCGACTGTCGGTGAGGATCAGCGCCATACCGAGCGCCGCCGTAGCCATAGCCAGAGGGAGGAACACAAAGCCGCTGCCGCCGGATACCGGCAGAACAAACTGTGAAGTATCCGTCACCCGGCAGGTCAGGGTGTAGCTGTATGCCTGGCCGTCGATCACCTCACTGTCTGGCAGATCGTCACGGTCAACCGGCACGGGAAGCGTCCCCTCATACACGGGGTCTTTCAGCAGAGAGAGGCCCGCGGGCGCTTTCACCTCTGTCAAACGGTAGAGGATCTCACCGTCGGCCATCAGCCCCTCGAAGACGGCTTTTCCGTCGGCTCCGGTGGTCAGTTCCCCGTCCACCAGATCGGCGCTCTTGCAGGCGCCGTAGTCGGTCAGTGCGTCAGGCTCGATCTTATAGGTTCTCGCCCAGGTGGTGCCGCCGTCCGTGGAGTATTCCAGACGGAAGGTGACGCCGGGCAGGGCGCTGCCTCGCTGATCGAGCTTCAGCACCTCAAGCGTGCCGTTGCGGTGCTCATTCTCCAGCGTGGGGCCGTCCGCCGTATAGCTGACAAGGCCACCCTCCGGCGTGACCCAGTGCCATGTTCCGTCTGCGCCGGGCGAATCCTGCGTCACCTGCGCAAGCCAGACAAGATCAGTGCGGATATATCCGGCAGGAGCCTGTTCCTCAGTGATTTTGATTGTGCCGAGGGGGTAAGTGACTAATCCGCCGTCATACCAGAGGTCAGAGTTTGCCTTGGATGTGTCTAAATAAGCCTCATCGCCAAGTTTTGCTATTCCATTGATAGTTTTATAGTACCATGTACGCAGCGGCGAATCAGACCAATCCTGATTTCCATAAAACTCAACTTTAAATACAGCGTAACCACTTGTTATAGTTCGTACAACTGCACCACTGGAGGATATTTTTTGAATCTGGATTCTATTAGGGTCTTTTCCTGGCTCCTCATTCACCGTGAACACGTTATCCGCCTCGACTGCAGTAACAATCACCTCATGCACCTGCTGATCGAGCATATAGCCCGGGCTGGCCACGAGCTCCTTGACGTACCAGGTGCCCAGGGCATAGCTCTGCGAGCTGGTGGCGTTGCCGTCGGCGTCCGTGGTCAGAATCTCAACGCGGTTGCGGTCGGCGTTTGCGTCCGAGGCCCTGGCATACACGCCGTACTGCGCGCCCTCCAGCGAGTAGCAGGAGTTGCCGTCGGTCATATCCGTGTTGGCCGAGCGCTTCTGCAGCGTAAAGGGCCTGGTGATCGGAGGATCGGTCATGGAGACGGTCACAACGTTTTTGAGGATCTCCTCACCGGTGATGTCTGCCGGGCTGAGCGTGGTCTCCGCCGCGTTCCGCCAAACGAGCTTGATGCAGCGCGGCTCTGACAGGTTAAGGAGCACCTCGCTGCCCTTGATCCAGGAATAATGCGACTCGTCCTTGTAATAGCTGTGAGCGCTGTCTGCGGAATAGAGGTAATAAGCAAGCCACCAGCCCTGTTCGTTGCTGATGTAATACGTACCGGGTTCCAGCGTGATGAAATTCCTGGTGCGAAGGCGCTTTTCGTTGGAAGAGCCGAGGGCGCCGGTGGCATCGTTGAGTGTGCCCCTCTCCACGTTCGCCGTGCCAAAGGACACGGCGGAGCTCGCCGTGGATTCAGAGACCGTGACGGCAGCGGAAGGCGTCGGGTTCAGCTCAAAGCCGGTCGGAGCGGTGATCTCCTTGACGTAATAGGTGCCGAACGGGAGGCCGTTGACCGTAGCCTTGCCCTGGTTCGTTTCGGAGTTCAGCGTTACCCGGGTGACCTCCGCTGTGCAGGCCGCGTTGGAGTAGACGCCGTAGACCGCGTTGTACTGATACGCGCTCCTGCCGTCGGTAAGGCTCGGGTCGGAGGAGGTCTTGATGATCGTGAGGCTGCCGGTGAGCGGCTCGTCGGTCATGTTCGCCGTGCCGTCGGTATTCGCGGCGGTCAGCGTGATCCCGGCCGAGGCTGTGGCGTTGATCTGGAAGCCGGCAGGCGCGGAGATCTCTTTGACGTAATAGGTGCCGAGCGCAAGGCCGGTCACCTTCGCCGTACCCTTGTTCGTCCCGGACGTCAGCGTGACCTCCTTGACAAGCGTCGTGCAGGCGGCGTCGGAGTAGACGCCGTATTTCGCGTTGTACTTGTAGTTGCTGTTGTTGTCGGAGACGGAGGGGTTGCTGGATGTCTTGTTGATCGTAATGCTGCCGTTGGCTATATTGGCCTTGACCTGCAGCTTCGCTTTGGAGTAGTTGATGGGGTTTGTGCCGTTGATGCCGAGGAAGGACTGGTAGCTTGTACTGCTGCTGGTCGAAGAATAGCCGCAGTATTTCCCGTCGGAGATCGTGTAATAGCCTACTGTAGAATTGACCTCCGGCAGGTATTTTGCCGTCGTATAGTTTGCCGCCGCAGCGGGCGTCATCGTAACGGTGACGGTGTTGCCGGACTGCGTTACAGTCACGCCGCCGCTGTTATAGGCAAAATTGTAATACGCGGCGTTACCGTTCGAGGCAGTGGCCGTCCCCTTATAGTTCCCGCTGGCAGCGTCATAGTTGAGCGTGATGAGGCCGAAATCCGGCTGCCCGACGGCGGAAAGCCTCGCGTTCTGCATCCGGGACAGGATGTTGTTGTATGCTGTCTTGACGCCGGTCGGATTGCCCTGCAGGCCGTCGGTGATCGACGTCCAGGCAGCGCCCTGTACCTCTCTGCCGGCCCAGTCCTCGTCGATGAAGTTTGCACCGCCGGAGCTCTTCGCTGCCTTGATGATGGATGAGCCGTCATATCTGACGAAGCCGACGATGATATCAAAAACCATCGTCTGCATAGCGGCCCACTGTTCGTTGGCAGAGATGGAGCTGTCCGTTGTGTTCGGATAGCCGCAGGCCAGCGCCAGCTTCAGCAGCTGCTTCTGATTGGCCGTCATGGTGCTCCATACCGCGAAGGACGAAAGATCGTCATACATTGTATGAGGCGCATCGTCATTGGCTGCCTTATTGGGCTGCACGCAGAAAACCGGCGTCGTTACGCCGTCCTTCTTTACAGCATGGCAGGTAATAGCAGGAAGATTCGGGCTCCCTCTCTCACCGAAACGAAACTGATAGGTTGGGCTTGTCGCCGTGTTTGTATTCGACCAGGCGTTATCTATGGTCACCTGATAGCCGCTGATCTCCTCATATCCGGTCACAGTTCCTGCTCCGACAATCGTTACCGGTGCATAGGCTGTCCCTGTCTCCGTGATATGCTTCGGATCCGGCGTGGGTTCCGGCGTCGGCTTAGCTGTAGGTTCCGGCATCGGCTCGGCCGTGGGTTCCGGCTCCAGTGTAGCCTCGACCGAAGGCTCCGGTGTCAGCTCTGCCGTGGGCTCAACGGTTGGCTCCGCTGTCGGCTCCGGCGTCGGCTCGACGGTAGGCTCAGCCGTCGGCTCCGGTGTCGGCTCGGGAGTTTCGGGAAGCTCCGGGCCGACTTCTTCCTCCTCGATCCCCTGTGCAGCCGCAGGCGGGATCGAGGCGGAAGAAAACAGGCTGAACATCATTACCAGAATCAGAATCATGCTCAGCAGTCTTTTCTTGCTTATCATGTTATTCCTCCATTTCCGCGGCGGGCAAAGTTTCGTCACCGCAGTTTCTTTCACAGAAAACAAGGTATCTGTACCGTCCGCCGGAATTCGGCGGATGGCAGGTCAGAAGTGTGATCAGATCCCGGCCGGGCTGTATCAGGATCGCGTCTATATCGCTCGGAATAATGATCTTGATCTCGACAACCTTATATGTCAGCGTCTCCCATGGATTTGTGACGAACACATAATCGCCGGGCTCAAGCGATTCAATATTCATGAAGTACGGGAAACCGTTCCAGCCCCTGTGCCCGGCGATGACGGCGTTTGTGTTGCTGCCGCCGATCGGGATGCTGGTCTGAGCCAAAACCGCGGCGCCGTCGGCAAGATTCGGATAGCTGGCGCCGAGATACAGAGGCATCTCCAGATCCATTTTCGGGATCTTCAGAACGCCGAAGATGTTGCTGCTCAGACCGTATGCAACGAGATCAAAGCCGGCGCCCTCTTCTGAGTAGGATGCTCTGCTGGAAAGCTCTGTCTGATGCTGACGGAAAATACGCAGATTATAGAGCTCCATGTCCTGACGGAGTTCGGCATAGGGGATCTCTTCCGGCTCCTCCGCGGGATCCTCGGCAGCTTCCCTTCGGATATATTCTGTCCTCTGGCGAACCGATTCCGTTTCCTCGATGAAGCTCGCGACGTCATGCTCCAGCTGGCTTTTCTTTGCCGCGGAAAAGCGCCAGGGCGTCGCCGCGTACCACAGGCAGCCCAGAGCAGCGCACGCGATCAGCATGAGGAGAGCTGCTTTAAGGGGCGGAATCCGGTTTCTTCTGTTCTTCATGGCTCACGACCTTCTTTCCCCTGTGCCGCCGGAACCATCCGACCGCAAGCACGATCAGGAAGGCAGCAAGCATTCCGATGATTCCGTACACGACACCCCTGGCATACATCTGAACCCATGTCGACCCTGTGACTGTAACCGGCTCAGCTGCTTCCTCGATCTCCGCAGCCTCTTCAAAGGGGATCCGCTCTCCTTTCACCAGAAGGCGGTGACTGTTGACGCCGTAGGGAGTGCAGGTAACCAGCGTACAGTAATCCTTGCCCTCATCCGCGCGCAGCAGAGATATGTCCTCCGGGAGAACAACGTTGATCTCCGTGACCTGGTAGGCCAGAGTCTCCTTCAAAACCTTGAGATAGAAAATATCTCCCTTCTCAACGGTGTTCAGATCTGTAAAGAGCTTCTGCGTGGACAGCCCGGAATGGCTTGTGAGGATTGAGTGCGAGTTCTCCCCTCCCACCGGAAGCGAGGAGCCGAGCAGATGGCCGGCGCCTCTTTCCAAAGCATCCTCGTCCGTCCCGTGGTAGACTGGGAGGGAAACCTTTATTTTGGGGATCTCCACGTATCCCATGATACCGTCGCCCTGCAGGTTCAGCAGCTCGGCGTATCCTTCCCGTGCTTCAAGCAAAGCCTCCCGGGAATAGGCGTTGTATTCTGATCGAAAGAGCTTTTCGTTATAATCCAGCGCCGCCTGTTTCGCCGCGTCTAATTCTGTCTCGTCCAATTCCTCCAGCGCCTCTTCATAGGAGGTTTCGATCAGGCTGCGGTATCTTTCCCCGAGCACATTGCTGATAACCGGGTAAACCGCAACGGTCAGTGTGATCAGCGCAAGGACGGAGACGATAATGATTTTAAGTGTTTTTGACATTTCCTGTGCCCGGTCGGCGTCAGATCCCGCCGCCGCTCCTTTCCTGGGGATACCCGGGAAAGAGGATTTCCCCTTTCCCGGGTGTATAAGTAGTTCTGCTGCCGTGAATTAGTTGGCCACGTCTTCTTTCTTTCCGTCCTTTTTCTTCAGGAGCAGGAAGAACAGGATCATGCAGGCGCCGAAGCCGGCAAGGCCGAAGGCCGGGAACATCCAGTTGCCGTTGCCGCCGGTCTGAGGCAGGTCAAAGCCGCGGGTATTGACGACCTTCATCGGTGCAAAGGCGTTGAGGCTGACGCTGTCGTTCTCCATGGTGACGTCATTGCCGTCGACCTTGGCGGAGGCGGTCAGCAGGTGATGTGCCAGCTGCTTCTGAGGGATGTTCAGCAGAGGATTGACAAGGCCGCCGTCGGTGACGATGGGAGCCAGGATCTCGCGGAAGCGGGGATCGTTCTGCAGGAGGCCGAGCGCGTCGCTGCTGTAGATGTCGCAGTACTCCGTGGTCTCTTCCTGGCTGATCTCAACCTTGATGCTGTCCTTCAGCAGCGTGTAGGCGTTGTCGGTGCGAACCTCGGTGATCGTGTAGGTGTCGTCCTCCAGGCCCTTGACGTACATGACGCCGTTGGTCTGCGGGATAAAGTGAGTGGCATCAGCCTCATCGGCCTTGTGATCGGTGACGTACCAGATACCATCCTTCAGCTCGCCGGTGACGAAGTAATTATCGGTATCGTTGTGGATGATAAACTCGACCTTGGAGAAGTCGCCGCGGTTGTCGGAGAACACCTTCTTCAGGTCAATGCCGTAGGTGTACACATGGGCATCGTCAACAAGAGCATCCCAGAAATCGCTGTTGGAGCGCTTCCAGGTCATGGCGACCTCATTCTTGTTGCCGCTGTCGCCATAGACGATCTTATCCTGGCCGTCCAGGATCACCTGATAGGTGATGCGCAGGGTGCAGTCGGAATAGCCGGAGTTGACCATCGTGGGAGAGGTGTAAACGGTGGAGGCGGTGTTGATCTCGTTGAGGCCGGCCGCGGTCATGGCGATTGTCATGACAGACTTGCCTTCATTGGTGGTGTAGGAGACGGTGAACTTGCCGTCGCTCTCGGCCCAGGTCGCAACCTTATTGGCCGTCGTGCAGGCAGCGTCCTTAAAGAACTCAATCTTGACGTCGTTCTTCTTGAAGCTCATGCCGGGATCCATGGTGTCAACGAAGGTGTAGGCCGTCAGATACGTGGAAGCGGAGGTGATGCTGGGCATGGTGGAAATGATCTGGTTATCCAGGACGTCGCCGCCGGACGCGGTAGCCGTGTGCTTGAAGCCGTCGGTGATGTCGACGGTGCTGCCGTTATTCTTGCCGGTATCGTCTTTGGTCTCGCGAACGGTCTTTTCCAGGCTGGGGATGCCGGTGAGGTTTTTCGGGTAGATGGCCACATCGTAGATCCAGCGCTCGCCGCCGTCAGTCGCGTTGTCACCGTTGACGGAGGTCATGGGGACGGATACGAGGAAGGGATTGGTGGTGCTGGTGACCATTTCGGGAACCTTGGTCTCCACGAACAGGTACAGGCCAAGGGGAAGGTTATTCGCGGCGGAGTGGCCGTAGCCGTCGGTGATGGGCATCGCCGTGCCGCCGACCTCTGCCATATAGCTTTCCAGAGCATTCTTCACCTTGGTAGCGTTATAATCCAGAGCATTGGCCAGGCCGTTGATCAGAACGTCAGACTGGAAATAATAGACCTGCTCGCCGTCCACGGTCTGATCGGCCGCGGCATAACGGTCGGCATAAGCAACACCGATCGCCTGCAGGAACTTGAGGTTCGTTGCGTTGGGCTTGATGCCGTAGAGGACTTCGACATGCTCCACGCCGCTCTCAGACTCCGTGTAGGTGCGGATATCTGCGACCTTGAAGTATGTAAACTCGACGCCGCGGATCGCATAGCCGACGCTGTTCTGGCCGTTGCCGAGATCGGAATTCGCGTCGCTGTCTCCGTGGCGGGCCTGGTTCAGAACGGCCTCGACGCCGGTTTCATCGCGGACGCCGGTGGAGACATAGGAGCTGTCCCAAATGCCGTCTTTCTCGGCGTTCGTAACATCGTATTTCCACAGGTTGATGGAGCCCTTGCGGGTCATGTCGATCGTCGCTTCCGCAACAGGTGCGGCGGACGCGGTGACTGCCATGGAAAGCACCATGGTCAGCACGAGAAGGAATGCAAAAATCTTTTTCATTTGGATTTTTCCTTTCATAAATAATTCGATATGTTTTTTATTGGGAACGCTTATTCAGCCGGCACATCCGGCTTTTCCTGCGCCGGCTTGGAAGCGCCGAAGTACACCGATTCCGCCAGGATCTCCGTGCTGCGGCGTTTGCCGCCCTCACGGTCTGTCCAGTCTCTGAACTGCAGGCGGCCGGAGACAACAGCCATACTTCCTTTCCGGAAATACTTGCTGACAAACTCCGCCGTGGAGCGCCAGGCGACGCAATCGACGAAATCTGTCGGGCGCTCGCCGCTGTCATTGGTATAGTCCCGGTCGACAGCGATCGTAAACGAGGCGACGGGCGTTTGAGCCGGTGTATACCGAAGCTCGGGATCCCGGGTCAAGCGGCCCATGATGGCAATTTGGTTGAGCATTGCGTTTCTCCTTCCTGCCGGTGTTCGTTCCGAACACCGAGGTTAAAACACGGTCGCTGATCCATCAGTTTTTGGGCGGTGGTCTGGCACAGGTATTTACATGCGGATCGGCAGCGCCGACCCGTGAGCTGTTTCTTTTGGCAGACATGAAAAGCTCTCCTTATTCCGCTGTCAGCATGCTGAAAGCTTCATCGCTCATGCTCTCCAGCTCACGGATCGCGTTTTCCGTTGTGCGCACGAGCCCTGTGTCCTTCACATGAGGCTTCGCTGCCTTCAGCTGAGCGAGCACCTCTTCCCGAGAGCCCTGATAGCTCTTGACAAGATTCGTTTCCTCCCAGTTCAGCATCTGTCCTTCACCTCCATTTTCCGATCCGTGACCTTCTGCTTAACAGCCTCGCTTGCTCTGTGCGCCGCTTCCGAAACTGCTTTCTCCAGGCGCTCCTTCATCGGGGAACGTGCGCTTTTGACAGCCGGCTTTGGATCCTGATCCCGGAAGCCCAGCTGGGCGCGGGTCTTTTCCTTATCCAGGTCGATGTCGTTATCAAACTTCACAGCGTCCAGGCGTTCATTCATCCGGCGCTGCGCCTCGATTTCGGCCGTCTCTTTGACAGGCAGAGCAAGCAGCGTTCCGTTGACGATCGCAAAGGTCTGCGGAGTGCGATACATCTCCGTGTACTTTTCAATCTGTTCGGGCGTGAGAGAGCCAAAGCTCTCCTCTGACAGTCCGACCACGAGGAAGGTTCCGGAGATGATATCATAGAGATGGCCCTGCGCATCATACAGGCCCCGATTCAGCGGGAGCCCGTCGAGCTTCCCTTCCTCGTTACAGACAAGAGCGACAGGATCTTCAAAGGGATAGACTGCCTCGATGTAACCGCCGACAGCCTCCTGGAGGGATTCAAGGCCGGACTCTATGGTGGCCACCCTCGGCGCCTGCATCGGCTCTACAACCAGGACGGTCATTTTTTCTTTGTCTGGCTCTGCGCTCCTGTCGTGCTCGGGCGTATGCTGCGGCTCAGTCATGAGGCGCTGCGCTTCTCCCTCTGCCCACTCCTTGAACTTGGAGAAGCTGCCGAAGAAGGGCTTGTACTGTTCCGACCCGATTTGATACTCAATGGCGGGATCTCCAAAGTAACGAACATTTCGATCATACGAGATTTCAAAGCTCTTGTCCGGGGACTCTAAATGACCGCTGCCGTCGTGGAAGTCAACCCATGCCCAACCATCCGGAAGCGTCTTTGCCTGTGTTCTGACCGGCGGCAGATACTGAACTAAGTCGATACCTTTGTCCGGCATTGCGTCCTTCATTGGGTCTTCTGTCATGCTCCTTGACACCTCTTCCGTTTTTTCTCCTTCGGTTTCATCCCACACAAGATCCTCGTTCCAGTCCTTGAGCTTGGGGATCTCTTTCCTCACGGCATAGCCCGCAGCGGTGAGCTCCTCGCCTATCCGATCAGCCGCGCGCTGCCCGGCCTCATCGTTATCCAGGCAGAGGTGAACCGTGCGGATCTCCGGCTGCATTTTGAGCATCTGCTGCAGAGCTTGCGTTGACAGCCCGCAGCAGGCGACATAGCTGTGCTGCTGCCATTGATCCGGATGGATTGCGAGAAAACTCATGAGGTCGATCGGAGCTTCAAACACATAAAGCTCCTGACTGCGGCCGATGTGATGGAAGCTGTAACGGGCGTCGCTGCCTTCCACATTGATCCGGAAGCTTTGGCCCTCGCTGTTGGTGCTGCGGGCGTGAGCATGGCGGGCAACGCCGTTCTCGTCCCGGCCGAGGAACACCGCGTTATGGTGCCTGGCGTCCTCGTAAAGCGTTTTTTCTTCTCTGGCAAATACGTCGATGATTTCCCGCGGGATCCCGCGCGTTTTGCTCAGATAGGCATAGACGCGGCGCATGTCCTTGTTGGCCTCCGGCGCCTCAAAGATTTTCGGAGGTGGCTCTTCCCTGCTCTCAGGAACATACGGGGCCGTTTCGCCGTCCAGCAGCATTTTCACCGCTTCGGGGAAGCTGAGATCGTAGTACCGCTGGACAAAGGTGATCGCGTTGCCGCCTCTGTTCTCCGAGTGGTCGAACCACTGATTGCCGCGCACGGTCACGCTGTGATCCCGGTCAAGCCTTGATTCCCGGCCGGACTTGAGCAGCTTTTCGCCCTGACGTTCCAGAAAAATTTTCAGATCCGTCGAGGCTGCGCGTTCGATCTGCTCCTCCGTGTAAAGCTCACGCCGCGGGGCCTCTCTGCGCAACGCAGCCGGTCTCTGATGCGTTCTTGACGGATTGGCGTCAACTCGAACAGGGCGTTCTGAACGGGGGCGGATTTCAATATCTTCAAGTCTGGCGCTTCTCCTGCCGGACGCCTCAAAAGCACGGTATTTTGCCGCTTCCTCGTCCGTCAGATCGTAGCGCATCCGACGCTGCGGCGGGCCGAAAGAGACATACAGGGCTTCGCCCTGCTGACGCATCATGCAGCGGTTTTCTGTTCCCGCAACAGAGAGGTGTGCATAGAAGCCGATGTCATCCTGCTCGAAGGACAGCAGCTCGATCTTTGGTACAAGCAGATCGTGCGCATAGGTATAGCCTTCCGCAGAGAGGAGATCGTTGGTGTACTCCGTGATATGGCCATAGTCGCGCAGATCAATGTCAACGATCGTCTGCAGCTGAGCTTCCCCCACGGCAGTAAGGCGGCCATCGGGCAGGTGGTCAAAGGCTGACGATCGAAGAGCCTTGTTCTGCTGAAGCCTGGCAATCAGTTTCTCAGGTGTCTGAAGCTCTTGAGTTTCCACGTCGCGCCCTGTTTTCAGGAAGCGGATATGATGCTGCTGCATCCATTCTTCTGACAGATGCGCGGTCGGAGCGATCATCACATAGCTGTCCGCCGGCGTCTTGATATCCGCGAGGGCATCCATGGTTAAGCCGTCAGGAAAGACGTAATAGGCTGTGTTTCCGGAAGTGCCGATCAGCTGTGCACGGGCTGCGCTGTCCTGTTCCACCGTCTGCTCGATCGCCGCGGAGCGCTCCGGGACTTCCTTCTGCAGCTCAAGGAGCTTTGCGTCCACCCGCTGGATCAGCTCATCCGCCTGATGTTGGATCCGATCCAGACTTGCGTGAAGCTGCTCAAGCTCCTGGGAGCTGCTCCAACCGGCCAGGTACGGGAAGGTGTAGTCCGAGGTGTCCAGACCGTAGTGTGAGCAGACGATGAAGGCAGTGCTCTCCGCCTCCACTTCCCGGGTGCGTTGGTCGGGACGTTCTCCGGCGGCGGGATCATGCAGGAAGGCGTGTGAGATCTCATGCACGGCCGTTTTCAGGCTCTGTGCCGGGCTCATCCCCTCCCGCACAACGATCTTTCCTTCACTGAAGCTGCAGTACCCGCGGGCATCGCTGTCCGTGATCGGCTCAAAGCGGATCGGCAGCGGGGAGACGCTGCGCAGCGCCTCCATCAGCTGCTCATAGTCCTCAACCTCTCCCTCCAGCATACGGGGCCCGAACTCCGGCAGCGGCTCGCCGACGGTCTGCGAAACGTCAAAGACGAAAGCCGCCTTATAGGCCGGGATCCGTTCCCGATGCTTCTCGTAGACCTGCCTGCCCGTTTCATCCAGTACCGGCTTGCCCTCGCTGTCTTTTACGGGCTCATTGACCCAGATCGTTTTCGGCGCCGGTGCGATGATCTGGAGGCCCTTCTCGCCGCGCTTGACCGACCGGTTCACCCGCTGCCAGGCGTTGTAGCCGGCGACCAGAGAGGCATCCGGGTTCTGCAGATAAATGAGAAGCGAGTTGCGGAAGGAATAGTGGTGGAAATGGGACATGGCCGTGAGATACTTCCTGTACGCCTCACTCTGAAAAACCGCCTTCGTCCCTGTCTCGATCTGCTGCAGGAGCTCCTCGATCTTGTCCGAGTTCTTGCTCATTGGGTTCGTCTCCTTTCTTTGCAAACTCCTTCAGGCGGGCATACAGCTCGTCGAAGGGCATATTCAAAGCGTCCAGCTGCTCCTTGATAAACAGCATCTCCGCGTCGGCGAGAGACGCTTTCTTTTGCTCAAGTCTCTGCTGCGATTCCCGGATCCGCGTTTCCTGCTTTGCGATTTCCTCCCGGAGCTTCTGGAGCTTTTCCGCGGTCATTGCTCATCCCACCCCCTCCCTGGAGAAGATCGGATAGGAGCTGTCCTTCGGGGCAAGGCAGAGCATCCCGTCGCACAAAGCGAGACAAACCGTCAGCTCATACGGCTCTTTGCTCCCGTCGCCGGGCGTCAGGTGCAGCGTCGTGTGAAATGCCTCCATCCGATGCGTCATGGTATATGTACCGGTTTCCTCCTCTTCCCCGACGGTGAGCGAATAGCTGCCGTCGCGTCCAAGCCGGAGCCGCCAGGATTCGTCTCCCACAGTGACAGTCCATGTACCGGGAAGCGTTTCCTCCGCGTAGCGGATCAGCTCTGCCAGCTCCTCGCTCAGATCCGGGGAATCGTTCCGGACAGTGTGCACGGAATCCGGTGCGTCATCTACCAGCGCAGGAGTGACGTCCGCCAGCGTGTAAAGCAGCTCATCCTGCGGCAGCCTGTCCGCCGCGGCGGTAGAGAAGGTCGGCTCCGGCGCTGCCGTCTCCGCTGCCGTGGGTTCCGGCGCTGCCGGGATCTGTGTGTCGAGCGGAGGCTCTGTCGGAGCCTTCGTTGCCGGCAGCGGGAGCGGTGTCAGCTCCGCCGGCTGCCCGGTCGGAGCCGCTGTTGCCTCAGCCGGCGGTGGGGCTTCCTTTTTCTGCAGAAAGAAAGCGCTGATCAGGACGATCAGGATCGCAGCGGCCGCAATGAGCCATTTGCCGTGCCTTTCAAAGAATTTCATTTGCTTACCTCCTCTTTAGCAGCCGGTTTCATCCGCATATGTGCCGAGCGGAATGCCGTTTGGCCATACCCAGCCCTGATACCCGATGTAGACCTGACCCTGATTAACAGTGACCGCGTTATCTCCGCCGACAAAGGACAGGAAACTGGCCAGGCTGTGCTTCCATACGCGGCCGGAGAAATGGATCACCTCTCCGCCGCCGATATAAATGCCCACATGGCCGTATTTACTGCCGTCCTCGCCTCCGGCGGCGGTAACGACAAGCGCGCCGACCGGGATCACGGATCGGCTTTGACCGCCGCTCTCCTGCCAGTCCGACCAGTAGTTGATCGCGTCACGGCCTTCATCCTCGTAACCGGCCGCCCAGTAGACGTTCGCGACAAAGGCCGCGCACCCGTAATAGGCGCCCTCGTGGCTCTCGGGATCGCCGAGGAGCCCCGGATTTTCATAGACTGCCAGCGCCATTTCCATGATGTCCTGCTGCGCCTGCGTAAACTGGCCACCGGGGCCGGTTATGCCCTGGCTTCGGTAATAGCCGTCGAGGTAAAAGAGCGGATTGACGCTTTTTCCGTTTTTCCAAAGCTCCAGATGAAGGACGCCTGCGCTGCCGACAGTGCCGATCGGGCTGCCGACGGAAAGCGTCTGCCCGACGCTGACCGGCGTATCCGCGGACAGCCCGCCGTAGACTACTTCGCCCTCGCCGGATCTGACGCGAACGCTGTACCCGACATGCTCGCCTGCGTCTCCGATCGCTGTCACGACGCCGGTTTTCACGCAGCTGACCGGGGCTCCGGCTCGCTGCCGGATATCTATCCCGTCGTGCATCTCCACGCTTGTTCCGTCGCACCACATGCCCCAGCGTCTGGAGATAAACCAGAGGGCTTTGGATTCAAGGGGATTGCGCAGCTCGACCTTCGTTGTGTAGGCTCCGACCGAATCGAGAGCTTCCATTGTCTCAAGCTCACTTTCCGTCAGCAGCTCCCGCGCATCCGTCTCAAAATTCTTCACGGCGACGTGGATATCCAGATGGATAACAGTCTTTGGCGCAGGTGTCGGCGTTGGCTCCGGATCGTACCCGACGAAGCCCTGCACAACGATCTCCCCGTCGCCCGGCGGAGGCTCCTCGACGATCTCCTCCGTCCACAGGCTGGCCGAATAGCTGTACAGGGACTTATGAATGGCCTGCAGCTCGCTTTTGACGTTTGTCCCGCCAAAGAGGCCGTAGATCAGCTTGTCAAAGGCGTAGTCCCCGTATTTGGCGTCCAGATACCGGAGGATGAAATCCGCGTCGGTTTTCAGCTGGAAATCCGGATTGACCGTGCTGCCGTTGATGTAATAATGCACGTTCTCCGGCTCCACCGACATAAACGCCGCGCTTCTGGGAAGCATATGGATCTCTCTCGTCAGTTCGGCGTCGAGCTGCGTGATATACAGGTAAACCTTGTTGAGCTCCTCGTCTGTGCTCTTGAGTGAAACAGCCGGCAGCTCGCCGATCAGGGCGATCACAGGCACAAGCACCAGTGCCGCGCCCAAAAGGATCATCGGCAGCAGCTTCAGGCCGATTCTGGTCAGGCCGCTTCTCACACGGCGGCGGAAGAAAGCCTGGATCCTCTGCCTCGCGATATGGAGCTGCTGCTTCCTTGCGGCCGGCGATCGGATGAAGGAATAGATCTTCTTCGGGGCTTTGGCTGCATTTTTCGCGGTTCTCACGGTTCCGCGGACGACTCGGGCGGGCGTCTTGATGCCGAACTTCGCCGTGTCGATAGCGCCGTGTCCGATTTGCCGGGCCGTTGAAGGAGTCCGCAGAAGAGAAGAAACCGTTCCGGCGGTCATTTCATCGCCGCCGGACTGCCGAAGCGTTTCCGCTGCAGCGAGTCCGACAAGGCTGCGCGAGCGTTGTGAAGCGCGAGCCTCCTTCTTCGCTTCTCTGAAAACAGTCTGCCAGGAGCCCGACCGGCTCCTGACCGCGGTGGCTGCCGCTTGCGATCGGAAGTGCCCTGATCCGCCCTTCGCCCGGGCGGTAAATCGTGAAGCGCCCGATCGTGTGCCCGTTCCGGGCACATTTTCGGCGGCTCCGCCCCGATCGGCCCGGGGAGGCTGCCATGCTGTGCTCAGAGGCTTTTGCGCCGCCTGCTGCACCGTGCGCTGCGGCTCCCGGCTCGGAGATGTTTTTGCTCCATGAGCCATCCTTCCGGTCAACTCGTCATGGCTTGACCCGCGATAATTGCTCCGAATGATCTGCGCGCGGTGCGATACCTTCGCCTCCGATCGGAGAAGTTCCCCGCCGCTTGCCGGCGCTGATCGATGTACCAGCCCGTCACCGGCGCGGCCAGTTGTGTATTTCCCTTCCTCCACGCCGTATTCCGCCGCTTTTTCCCTGGCGAGCTTCAGCTGCGATTCCTCATCCACCCGAAAGGGCTTGTAGCGTTCGGCTTCGCCCGGCATTCAGCTCACCTCTTCGATCTTCGTTGTCATCATGCGATAGAGCTCGGTATTCTGCGGAAAGCTGTCCACAAAGGGAATGATCGAGCTGCCGGCGAAAAGCAGGCCGTGCCCGGGCTCCACATTGCTCACATGGCTCAGCAGCTTGTTGCTCATGTTCAGCAGTCTCGCAAGCTCCACCCGATCCGGCTGCGCCTGATTCATCATCAGGATAAAGTCGCTGTTGGAAAGCATCCGCCGGGCATTGTCCGACAGCAGCAGCGTCTCGACATTCTGCGTGATCCCCGTCGGAACCGCGCCCCACTTTCTCGCACGGCTCCACAGCTCAAAGAAGTAATTGGAGCAGTATTCGTTGGTCAGCAGAAGCTGGAATTCATCGACGTACAGCCAGGTTCTCTTGCCGATCTGCCGGTTTTGTGTAATGCGGTTCCATACCTGATCGAGAACGATCAGCATGCCGAGCGTGCGAAGCTTGCTGCCGAGATCCCGGATATCGTAGACGACGAAGCGCTTGCCCGTGTCCACGTTGGTACGGTGAGCAAAGACAGACAGCGCACCGTCGATGTACAGCTCAAGCGACAGCGCGAGAGACTGCGCTTCCGGCTCCGGCTGATCCTTCAGCACCGCCCAGTAGTCCCGCAGCGTAGGCACGGGATTCTTTTCCGGATGGCTGAAGTATGGCGCATAGGTCAGGGCGCAGACACGGCTTGCGATCGACTGCTCCTGCTGCGTCAGGCCCATGTGGCCGCCGGCGATCAGGTCGATCAGCGACAGCAGGAATTCGGACTTGAGCAGCAGCGGGTTGTCGTCATCCGCGTAATTCTCGGAAATGTCCATCGGATTGAGATGCGCAGCCGAGCCGGCGGAGATATGGATGATCTCGCCGCTCATTCCCTGCGCCAGCGCGGTATATTCGCGCTCAGGGTCGATCACGATCACGTCGGCATTGGGATCGTTGAGCAGGACGTTGATGATCTCCCGCTTGGCGCAGAAGCTCTTTCCGCTGCCCGGAGAGCCGACGATCACGCCGTTGGCCGCCTTCAGGTTGTAGCGGCTGAAGAAAATCATGTTGTGCGACATGGCGTTTTGTCCGTAGTACATGCCGCCCATCTGGTATAGCTCCTGCGTCGTAAAGGGGATGAACACCGCGGCAGCGGCGGTTGTCAGCGTGCGCTCCAGATGCAGGTGGTTCTTCCCCAGAGGAAGAATGCTGTTGAAGGCTTCCTGCTGCTGGAAGTCCACGGGCTTGACCGTGCACGACTTCTGCGCCGCGATCCCGCTGATCTGAAGGATGTTCTCGTTGAGCTGTTCGAGCGTGTCCGCGTAGGTGTAGATCAGAACCGTCGAGCGAAACAGCCGCTGATTCTGATTGGAGAGCTTGTCCAGCAGATCCTCCGCCGCGCGGTAGCGGCGCCGGATCTCCTGGGGGATCGCCATATTGGGATCCCGCCCCTTCTGAAATGCCTTTTCCTGCGCTGCGGACTGCTCGCCTTCCATCCAGGCGAGCTTTTTCTTGACCAGCTCCAGCGCGTCGCCCTGGGCGATTTTGTCCAGATGAAGAGAAATCACCATATCCAGCGGCAGCGCCGTCAGCATCGTCAGCAGCTGATCGGATACGGTCGCGGGCAGATCCCGGAGGATCAGGACTTCGGCAAATTTGTCTCCCAGGCGGAAATACCGCCGATCGCTGAAGTCCAGGCTTGACGGTGAAACAAAGTCCTTGGTTCGCAGCCCGGCGTACAGCATTTCCTCATAGCTGAAGAGGAACGGATCCTCCGGCCGGGTGATCGACTGCAGCAGCTCCACGCGCTGCGCGCCGGTCAGCGGCTGAATGTCACAGCCGAGGTTTTTGAACTGATTGGCAAAATCCGCCTCAAAACGCCCGAGGATCGCCTTCGCGGTTTCATAGCTGTCCGCCGGCGCCGAGAGCGTCAGGTACTTGTCCCGGAGGATGCTGTTTTCTCCCTCCAGCGCCTTGTCCGCGAGCATCTCGTTCATTTCCCTGCGGTAGCGATCCTCTTCATCGCCCGCCATGCGCAGAAACATACTGCTGCGGAACTTCTCCGGATTGATGCTGCGGTCGACGATGTTGATCTGCCAGTGCAGCGGCGGCTCGATGCTGTTGAGGATCTCGCAGTACTGATCGAAGGTTCCCTCCTGCTCCTCCTGTCTGGCACTCTGATAGTTGATGTCGCTGAATTTGAATGTCCTGGAGTACAGCCCCTCTTCGATCTCGCAGAGGCCGTCGTCATACAGTGCCTCGTAGGCGAGGCATTGCGATGTAGTCTCAGGTGCGGCCGCCTTTTTTAGCCGCTTTTTTGTACCTGCGTTTTTCTCTGCGGTACTCTTTCTTTGCCGCTTTAATTGCTTTTGCTGTGCGCGAGCGGCGGCGCGCTCCTGCCTTTTTGTCGATGACAAAGACTTCCCCTTCGAGGCGTCTGTCCCGTTTTCCTTTTTTCTGCTTAACAGCACATGTTTCACTCCTGTCTGTCGGGATTGTAATGTCCAGTCTCATTCGGTGCCGGCCGAGGATATGCCGCAGCATCAGACCGAGGTATTCCTCGAACGGGCGTCCGTCAATGGTCAGAAAGCCGATGGCCAGCGGCAGCGCCGTCAGCAGCATAACGACATAACCGGCGCTGCTGACGGAGAGCTTCAGCGTCTTTGTGCAGAGGAAATAGCTGCCGACGCCGAGCGCAACGGCGCACAGTCCGCCGATCAGCTGCCGGGCGGTCATTCCGCCCACGATTTTTTCCCGGTATTCGTTGATTTCGACCGGGATCTCAATATCTACTGCCAAATTTGCACCTCCTCACGACGCCTGCAGGATGGATTTTGCGATCCGGCCGCTGCTGACGAGGGTAACGACCACGACCAGAGACTGTACCAGCACATCCATCAGTGACCACAGGATTCCTTCATTTGCCGAGCTTCCCAGGTTGGAGAAAATCTGAGGCATGAAGCGGAGCACCAGCCAAATCAGAACGCCCTGCAGCCCGATCGCGGCAAAACCCTTTAAAAAGTTCTTCCCAATGCTCGACATCTCCTCGTTGGGCAGTGTGGCAACCGGCAGCGGCGCAACCGCAACGTACAGATACAGCTCGACGATCCTTGCCAGAATGACAATTCTCGTGACCAGGTTTGCCGCCATCACTACAATGCCGCACACCAGAGACAGGAGCCATATTCCGCACAGTTCCCAGAAGGACAGTCCTTCAAGCTGTGCTTCGATTGAGGAGAGATCAACGCTCCCGGCTACGCTGCCAAGTCCGCCGATCAGACCGGAGAAGGTGTTGTGGATCGCTGCGAGCAGCTGCGGCGTGTGATCCAGAACGAGCTTACAGAGAACCATCTTGACCAGAACCCGGAAGATCATCTCCGCGCCGGTCATAAAGCCGCCGCCCGAGCCTTCGATTCGGACGGAGGCTTTATACAGCTCCAGAAGCATAAACAGCGCAAGCACCGAATAGGCCAGCGGCATGATCGCCCCGGAGCTGAGTCCGGCCGCAATGGAGTAAAACGAGGGCATCAGGGAGGACAGCGAACCGCTCAGCATGGAGGTTCCCGCTTCGGAGAAGTTCAAAAGCTCCGCGATCCACTCAAAGATTCCGATAATTGCTTTGTCCAAGCTATCCCTCCTTTTGGGGAGGGAGACAACGCCTCCCCTTTATGTGATCGAATTGAAAAGCTGCGCGGCGGCAATGATCATCAGACCGCCGACGATCTGCCAGATGCCGGACTGCAGCTGCGGGCCGTTCTTGTCCTTCAATCCGCCGGCGAGAACGATAACGCCCCAAAGTGCCCAAAGGCCGCCGCCCATGGTGACAAACTGCGTCATCAGCGTCAAAATAGAGCTAATATCCATCATCTTTCCTCCTTTCAATCAAGCTCGTTTATTTCGGTCAGATCCAGCATGTAGACGCTCTTGAGGCTATCCAGAAACAGATCGTCTCGCGGCTGGTATGACCGGATATCAAACAGCGGCGCACCGCCGTCAGATATTTCCTTGAAACGCTTATGCTTTTGCGTCGGGTATTTCTTCGATCGGAACGGCGGGAGGCCGGTGATCAGAACAATGCACTCTGACCGGGAGATCTTCCCGATCTCGGCCGGATCCAGAAGATCCCTGCCGAGGGTATTGTTCTGCAGAGAGAAGCCCCCGTGTTCCCCGCGGTTTTCATTCGTGTTCTGCGTGTCGATCGTCTGCTTGCCGATCATCTTTGCGATTTGCTCCGTGGTCTGCGTGCTCTTGCCGCCCAGAAACACAAAGCTGTCGCAGTTGTCGACGATGATCTCCGCAAAGTCCTTGTAGTTGGCCTTCAGCTGCGTTATGGACTGCAGCACGATCATGCAGGAGATATTGCGGCTGCGGACCGTGGCGATCAGGTGCTCAAAGTTTGGGATCCGTCCGCAGTTGGCAAACTCATCGAACAGGCAGCGCACGGGGATCGGCAGCCGTTTCCCCTGCTCGATGAATTCATTGTCCGCCCGGGTGCAGAGCAGATTGAACATCTGGTAGAGCACCATGGCGATCAGGAACGAGTAGGTGCTGTCGGTATCGCTCATGATGATGAAAAACGCCGTCTTTCGGTCGCCGATCAGGTCGAGATCGAGCTCATCGTCTGTCAGGATCCCGCTGAGCTCTGCGATGTCGAAGGGCGCCAGGCGGGCCGAGCAGGAAATGAGGATGGATTTCATCGTTTTGCCGGCAGCCTGCTTGAATTTGCGGTACTGCTTCACAGCCAGGCATTCCGGATCCTCCTTTGCCAGATCCTCAAAGAGAATGTCGATCGGGCTCTGATACGAATCATCGTCCTCCTTGATCTTCATCAGCTCCAGCATCCGGATCATCATCGGCAGCGTCCGATCCTCTTCCTCCGCCGTTGTGAAGAGATACGCGATCAGGGCGGTGTAGAGAAGGCGCTCGGCATCCTCCCAAAACTTGTCTCTGCTGCCGCCCTCCATGTTGGTGTTTTTGATCAGGACGTCCACGACGCGGAGGATGTCCGCCTCGCTGTGGATATACGCCAGCGGGTTGTAATGAAGGGATTTTGAGAAATCCACGGTATTCAGCACCTTGATCTCATATCCGGCATTCGCCAGCATATGTCCGGTGTCGGGAAGGATCGTGCCCTTGGGGTCGGTGATCACATAGGAGCTGTGCAGCTGCAACAGCGAGGGCTTGATCAATCCGTAGGTCTTGCCGCTGCCGGAGCCTCCGACCACAACGATGTTTTTGTTCCGGTCAGCCTCAAAGTTCTCTACGTCCGGCAGGCTGATCTGCTCCGTTGCGCTCAGCGGTATGTTCAGCTCCGGCACCTCGTTCATCAGCGGCCGGATATCTGCCGGCGTTCCCCAGCGCGCCGATCCATGCTCTTCTCCTCTGCGGAAATGCTTTCTCGTGAACGCGTTGTAGGCATAGATCAGCCAGACCGCCGCGGCACCGGCGAGGCCGGCAAGAAGGTGGTCTTTTTCCAGAGAGAGAAAGAAGGGGTTCTCCGCGAGAGAAGATGCCAGCACTTCATTCGTGCTGACTGCCTTGGTGAGGATGTCCCCAGGCTGCCGGCTGAAGCAGAAGGCGTAGCGGTTCAGCAGGCAGAACACCAGGGCAGAACAGATTGCCAGAAAGAAAACGGTTCCCGATCGTTTCATCGCGCCTCCCTGGTCGGAGCCTTGACCGCCCGTTCCGCGACCTTCTCCACAGCCCGGGCGGCTTCCCGGCGTTCCGATTCCTTCACGGCCGCCGCCAGGCGCTCCTTCATCGGTGGGCGCCTGGGCTTCTCTACCGTCTTTCCCAATACCTTCTCAAAGGCTTTCTCCGCGCGGTTGACGTCGTTGGCGCCGTAGAACACCGTGTAGTATCCCTTCTCCGGGGAGCGCTTCATCGCAAAGTTGACGTGGTTACGGTTGAATTCCCGCCGGAGCGCGCGGACGTCTTTGCTCTCCACATCCTCCATCTCATCCAGATGCAGATCCCGGATCTTCTTTTTCGCAGAGAAAGGATCCGACAGAGACAGCTTGTCTACCGCGTTGATCCCCAGCTTGACGCCGCCGCCGATTCCCTTCAGAGCAAGCCCAACGAGGCGGGCTGAGGCGCGGATAAGGCCCATAATCATCTGGCTGCTGTAATGCAGCGTCATCGGCGCGCGGACGGCAAAGCCGATGATCTGTTGTTCAACTTCTCCCGGCATGGATCATTCCTCCCCGTTTGTATCGTGAAGCTCCGGCGCCACCAGCACCGAGCTCTCATATTCTGTGATGGTCGTATAGATCACGGTCATGATGTAGGCCGTGGGATTCTTGATCGGCGTTGTGTTCGTCTCCATCTTCCGCTGCACGTCCTGCAGCATCAGCTCGTTGAGCAGGTGGAGCCGGCTGCGTACACGATCCTGCGGCAGCAGCGCGTTGCCGATCCGGAGCCCGTCTGTGTAGTACAGGCGCTCAATGGCGTCGGTGAAAACCGTGCGGAGCGAGGGCTCGAAAAGCTCCAAACAGCAGTTTTCCAAAATACCTTGGAGTTCACTGTCCGTCTGTCCGTCCTCGCGCGCGCCCGCGCGCATTGATGTCTGACTGACAGACTTATTTCTTTCTCCAGTGTTATTTTTTAGATCTATATCTCTACTCTCTAAGCTCTTAATCTCTTTATCTCTTAATCTCTTTATCTCTATGGGGACATTGTCCCCACTGGTGTCCCTATTGGTGTCCCCATTGCTGTCCCTATCGGTGTCCCCATGAGTGTCCCCATCGGTGTCCCCACGGGTGTCCCCATCGGTGTCCCCATGAGTGTCTCCATCGGTGTCCCCTCGGGTGCCATCAGCTAAAGCCTTTTTAGAATTCGTTTTGCCGTTGAGCCGCTGGCGTTGTTTTTTCTCCGCCCAGTCCGACTCGCTGCCGACCAGTTTTTTGTAATCAGAGATAACAAGAACTCCGTTTCGATCCTCATAGATCAGGCCCAGCGCCCGATAAAGCTTGAGTGCGAAACGAATAGTGTCAACAGAAAAATACTTACATGTGCGGCGGATCTTCTCAACGTCATAAGGGATAAGCACTTCTCCTATCTGATTTGAAAGCTTTCCGCTGGTGTTGATTGTTTTCAGGCAGAGCATTTCATAGAGCACAACATAGTTGGCTCCGCCCTCCTGGCTCATAAGAAAATCTACCGGGCCATCGTCGGCGAAGAAAGAATCCTTCAGCTTGATCCAGTAGTACCGTTTACCTGTTGCCATTCATTGGCCCTCCTCGTTTTCTTTTGTATCCAGATGGAAAACACGCTTGCGATCAGCGTTGGCCTTGAAGCGATCCTCGGCAAGGCTCAGCTCCCGATGCAGTGCCTCGAAGATCTGCGTGACCTGCGCCTCGCTGTATTCGTAAATGCGAATATCCGCGCAGCTCCCGACCTGAGACAAGGCCCGGATCGCCCGGTTGACGCGGACCTCCGCAACGCGGATGAAGCGTTCGCTCTTTGATTCTCGTTGTCTTCCCATGATCTTCCCTCCATTACCAGAAAGGCCGTCACAGGGCCTTCTCAGCCCGCAGAACGGTAGGCGTGCTCCATGGATCGCACGTCCTGGCTCATGATTTCCACCGGCTGCTGATCTGTTCGCTTGAGGTACAGCTTCGGCCTGCTGCGGAGCTCATTGGAAAGCTCGAGCATACTCAGCTCCGTTTCGACACGCACCGTCTCCCCGCTTTGCATGGTGAGCAGGTAGGATTTTGTTGAGACACCCATCCTATTTCTCCTTCAGCTGAAGAGCGTGACAGCCTGCAGGATCTTCATCCACGCTCTGATACCTTCAGCCAGAGCGAGATTGTCGGTTGCTCCGGCATAGGCTTTGAGCGCGGCAATGGCAGCCGGATCCTTGTCAGGCCGGAGCACAAAGCAATTCTCAATGACTTCGCCCGTATCGGATTTGAGAACGACATATTTGCGCTTGAGCCCGTCCGTCTCTTCCTGCGGCGCGAGCTCGATCTTGAGCACTGGCACTGGCGCAGGCGTAAACCTGCTGGATACAGGATCCTCGTCAAAATGATCGAGGATTGCTTCTATGTCCTTATAGGTCAGAACGGAACCGTCCTCCGTCGCATAGCTGAATTCATCCCGCAAGGCTTGTTCTTCAAAGTATTTCACGCTCTATTCCTCCTCAAAATCGAATATTGAATACTGCTGCGCCGGCGGCTCGTAGTTCATCCAGATCGTTTCCTGCGCCATTTCCGCAGAGGTGGTCTGAGACAGCGTAGAATCCTTGTGCCATCCGGCCAGTGCATGGTTATACAGCTCACAGTCATAGCCGCTGAGGATGATCTTTGCGCGGCTCGCCGTGATCAGCTCCAGAAGCTCGGCGTGACCGGCGTCATCCATTTCGTACCGATAGAGCCTTCCGCTTTTCCGCGTAGAGCGAACATAAGGCGGGTCAAGGTACATGAGGACCTCAGGGAAGTCGTATCGGCGTATCAGCTGCAGAGCGTCCATGTGCTCGATCTGAACAAGGTGTGTTGGATCGCTCCGCAGCCGGGCGGCAGCGGCGTCTATTGTTTCTGAGATACCGCCCCACTTGCAGGCCGTACCGCCGAGATTCTTCTGCTTGTGATTTCGCCATCCGCACTTGCCGTCCATCTTTGCCCCGATAGCCTGCGTCGTTTTAACCATGAAGCGTCGGGCCTTCTCCACCGGCTCATCACAGGGCTCAAAGCTGAGATCATATTCCTCGCGGCTATACGGCGTGAGATCCAGAACCCGCCTGAGCTCGTTCGGTTGCTCACGAAGAACACGAAACAGGTTTACGATGTCGCTTTCCATGTCGTTCACCGTTTCCACTGTCCCCGGCCTTTTGTTGAAGAACACCGCACCGCTGCCGCAGAAGGGCTCCAGATAGACCATCTTTTCATAGCCCTCCGGGAAGTGGGCGATGATCCAGTCGGCGATCGCCCACTTGGAGCCCGGATAGCGGAATATGGCTTTCACGGCGTTTTGCTCCGGAATCGCTCGCTGAACAGCTTCTCGCCTTCTGCGATGTCCTTGCGAGCCCTTTTCATGCACTTGTTGATGTAGTCCGGAGACAGCAGATAGCCGATCAAAGAGCCGGCAATCATCAACAGCGTTGTCTCAATGAAAAAGATCAATGTCATGGTGTTGTATATAGCTTCTGTCATATGTCCTCCTCCGGCAGCGGATACCAGCAAACAACGCGGTCAAGATCATCCAGCGCAGGTGCATCCTCCGTTTCATGCTTCCACCACTCTCCTTCGTCCCAGTACAGAACGCGCCGATATACCGTGTCGAAGCTCCCGATCCGGATTTTGACCGCATACCAGCCTTCCGTCTCCGGCTCTCCTTCTCGCCAGGTCGGCGCAGCGGATGATTCGGATATTGGGTTTGCCGGTGCCTGCGGTGTCAGATCACCCGGGATATCCGGCGCGTTGTCCTCCGGCAGCGGCCACCAGCCAATGCACGTTTGGTCAATGGTGCTATATTTCCCAATATTTGCACCACTCCACCACGCGTCCATTTCAGCATCGTAAGTTGCCATCATGCTAAAATCTCTCGAGGTTTCTTCATCCATGAACTTCGCCCAGCATTTGACGCCGTCCGGTGCCGTACCGGTGAGCCAGCCGAGGAACTTCACGGAGATCTCCTGCTTGACCGACGTGCCCTTTTGACAGAGAGAAGAAGCTTCCTCTTCTGGCGACTCGGCTTCCGTGACGTCCTCTTCCACGTCCTCAACGTCATTTGCTGCCTCGTTCCGGCCGTTGACAGCACGGTTGAGGGCAATGGTGCAGAGCATGTCATAAACCTCTGTCCAGGTGCGGAAGAGCGGATCTTGACCGTCAGCCTTTAGCGTGAGGCCCTTCGCGCTTCCCTCCAGCTGAGGGATGTTGTCATATCCGCTGCTGTAATAGTTTCTGAATGACCGCTTTAACGTCTCAATTCCCTGGCTGCGTGTGTCTCCTGCCCGGGAACAACGCAGCAGAAGATCAGCCCGGGCACGGAGCATCTGGAAATAGTCGTCAGATTCCTTTTTCCGCTTTTCCAGATAGGAATCCAGATAGGATCCCACGAATGCGTCAACCTTTTCAAAGCTCTCTGCCTTTTGGGAACTGCTCTTTTCCGGCTCAGGCTGCTTTGGCGTTTTGCAGAGAGAAATCGCTTCCTCCAGCTGCGCGTCGGTCAGATTCCCGAGCACAGGCCCGCTTCGGCGCAGCAGCTCCTGCTGGATCTCCGGCTTCTCCTGGCTGATCCGGTAGGCCGCCGTGATGCCAAGGCTGCCGGCGTTGAAACGGTCAATCAGCTGCGGCTGCAGGTTGTTCTTGATGGAATTCAGTTGAGCAATTTTTGTCCGACTCATGCCGCTGAGCTTGGCCACCCAGTCGCGATGTCTGCCCGGGAATTGATAGCCCTCATCCTCCAGACGGCGGAGGCAGTCGGAAATACGCTCAGCCTGAAGTGCCTCATCCGCCGCTGTGAGCTTTCGGTTGTCGGCGTTTCCAAGCAGCAGCTGCAGTTCCCGCAGGGCTGCAGAGGCTGCCCCGGATTCCACGATACAGGGGATGCCCGCGTCGAAGGCTTTGCTGCCCCGGTCAATCAGAAGGCCGATCGCAGCGTGCCGCCGGTGGCCGGAGATAATACCGACAGAGTTATCCGCCAGTTGACGTACCCGCAGCGGCTGCTGCAGGCCGACGATCTCGATGCTCCGCGCCAGCTCCTCAAGTCCGTCCATGCTGTAGCCGTTATTTTTATCCGGGATGATATTGGCATACGGGATATATCTGAGCTCGTCCTTCCCTTTACTCGGTATGGATACGTCCTTGAATACTCCGGAGATGTCAAAAGCCATTTCAGTACCTCCCCTCGGCGATCCGGGCGGCAAGGGTCTTGTAATCCTGGCAGGCGCCGGATCTTGGACTGGAGATGATCAGCGGCTCCTGCCGGTATGTCATGGTGTCAACCATCGTGCTGCGGCGGATCCGCGGGAACACGTTCAGGCCGTATTGCTGGATGGTCTGCAGAGAAAGATCGGCTTCCTTCGCGGGGTAGTACATGACCGGCAGAACACCGGCGATCCGCAGTGAAGGGTTGATCTTGCGCATATTCGCGATTTGACGGAGCAGATTGCCAAGACCGCGCAGCGCGAAGGCGTCGAGCTTGATCGGTATGATTACCTCATCCGCTGCCAGCAGCGCCGCGGCAGCGGCCGCATTGAAAGCCGGCGGGCAGTCAATGAGGATAAAATCGTAGGTTCCGGACAAATGAGGCTTGAGCCTGGCCAGGCATTCCACCCAGGCCGCGCCCGTCTCCGCCTTTGACAGATCCAGATCCATCAGGCTGTCCTCCGCCGGGAGCAAGTCCACCGCCGGGAAGTTGCTGGCTGAGATGATCTGATCCGCCTCAAAGCGAAGGGTAAACTCCGTGCGTTCAGAGGGAGAAAGGCGCAGGAGCGTCGCAAGGCTGCGACCTTCGCGACCTCCGCCGAGAAACTCTGTCGCGTTGCACTGGCTGTCCGCGTCGATCACAAGCACGCGCTTGCCGTGGCCGCGTGCCAGATCGGCAGCGAGATTGACAACCGTGGTGGTCTTTGCCACCCCGCCCTTGAGGTTGCACATGGCGATGATTTTCATAGTTACCTCCTGAATTTGTCCGCATCATGCCTCGCAGGCAGGCCGTATTTGCTTCGCACAATCTGACGCCAGGGTAGGACGGCCTGACGTCAGACCGCGCGAATAGAGAGGAAAAAAGCTAAGCCCCTTCCCTGCACCGGGGCAACGCTTTTGGAGAGAGCCGGCGGGACTCGAACCCGCAGTTTGATGCCGGAGCAGAGAGATCGCGGAGATCTCCGCAGCCGCCTGCTGCTCCGCCGCTTTACCATTTGCGCACGGCTCTCATTTGTTGACAGAAGGAAAAGAATCTGTTTCAAAGCTGATCCGATACACCGACCCATAGCAGTTTTGCTTGCAGCTCTCGCAGGGGCGGCGGGCGGTTTCCCTGGAATGAAGATCCTCAACCTTCATCTCAGCCCCGGCGAGCTTCTGCCGGCAGCGCAGGCATAGATAGCGCTCCAGTTGCTTCACGTGCAGCTGCTCCTTCCTCTGCATACCCGCCTGAGACGCCGGGCGTGCTGGGCACACCACGTCCGTCTAAGACGCCAGGCGCGGTTTGCTTTTTGGCAGAGAAGAAAAAGTGCGAGGATCCGCTGTGGCCGGCAGCTCACAATCCCGCCTGGCATCAGGTGCCAAGCAGGGAAATAACGGCAGCCAGCATCAGGCAGAGATTACCTATCAGCCTGTAGAAGGCCGCCGAACGATCCGCGGATAAGGAGGCCGTATCATCCTCCGCAATGCCGAACTCGAAACCATTGAGATAAAACGCACAGCCCAAAAGTGCGATAAGGATTGATTTTTCCATACTTACCTCCCAGCTGCTCTTGTAATGAGCCCCTTCATCGCGCGGGTGTTGACATACACCAGCAGGCCGTTTGTCGTTTCGACCCAGCGGAAGGCGTCTCCCTGCGCGTCAGCTTCATCGACGATTTCCTTGATCCTGTAGCCGAGGCTACGCAGATAGTCGGCGATCTCTGCTACAGAGTTGCAGTGCTCGGCCAGCCACGGGATTTGCGCGCAGCCTTTGTAATACTTCACGTAGAAGTCCAGCTCGCATTTGCGCAGATGCGACTGCAGCGCTTCCTCAAAGCCCGGGTTTCCCGGCGTAATGATGCGGTTAGTCATGGTGTCGGCCTCCTATAGACAAATTTGCCTGGCAAAGTCGGCCTTGGTCAGCAGCCCGTCCTTGAACTGGATTTTGCGCCGGACGGTCGTGAGGGATTTCCCCATAAATTTTGCTGCGTCAGATTTAGTGAGCATTCCCTTGTCGGGAAACATTTCATTAAGCGCCGCGAGGGTGTCGCGGTAGCCCTGTTTCTCACGTCCCATGTCGATCCTCCTTGTTGTAAACAGACACTAAGCCTCGTTGAGCTCGGTGTTTTTTGGAACAAGATCCTCAATTTTGCAGTCAAGGGCTAAAGCGAGCTTAGAAGCAATAATGATGTCAGGGACTCTCTCTCCAAGCTCATATCGGTTGATAGATACGCGGGACACACCACTTGCTCTTGCAAGCTCATTCATAGTCAGGCCCTTTGCTTTTCGAATCTCTCTCAACATATAATCACCTTTCTATCCGTTTGGTATAATCAATATACATCCGAATGTCATTTTTGTCAATTAAAAAATACCAATCGGTTGTTACTTTTCTTTCATCCGAATGGTACAATTAACAAGGGTGCTTTATATGAATGGAACATTTGGCCAAACTTTATATACTTTACGAAAGCATATTAATGAATCGCAAGAACAAGTTGCTGCAGCAGTCGATATTTCCACAGTGGCATACACGAGGTACGAAAATGATCAGCGCGAGCCAAAAGCAAGCGTAGTCATCCGTTTGGCACAACATTTCGGAGTGACCGTAGAATCCTTGTACGGGATAGAAAGCAATAAGGACTTCAAGCCGAGATCGCTGGGGGAGAACAGGATCCTCGAAATATACAGTGCCTTGTCGGCAGATAAAAGAAGTGAACTGCTGCAATATGCGGAGTATATGCTGTTCCGGCAAACAGATGAAAAAGGGAGCTCCGGGGCGGCGATATAATTGAGTTTAAGACGGGGTTGAAATCATGAGCTTTGGCAGCAGACTAAAGGAACGCCGAGAAGCGTTACAGTTAAAACAAAGCGAGCTCGGAAAGTTACTTGGCGTCACAGGATCCGCGATCGGAAACTACGAAAACGGTGTGAGCGCTCCCAAAGCCGATGTTTTGTATAAAGTTTTTGATGCGCTACAGTGCGACGCAAATTATCTGTTTCAGGACGATATGAGCCAGAACGAAAAAAATGCCTCTACTCAAAAAGGTGAGACGTTAATAAGACTGTTCGATCAGCTCAACGAAGAAGGTCAGGAAAAACTCCTTGATTACGCTGATGATCTTGTTCAATCCGAGAAATATATAAAAACTGACTCGCGCAAGTTGGTTTCTGAGGCGTGAAGACAGCTACCGATAAGAAAACCCGCCCCGGTTTCCCGGGACGGGTTGCAATTGAGCCAATGCCACTTGTTCAAACTTTCAGCTGCAGTGCGCGGACAAGGTACTGAATTAAGGAGAAAACGATGGCGAAGAAGCCAGATTATGCGTCCATGTTCACCATGCGCGCCGATGGCCGCTACATGGGCTATTGGCACGACCTTGACCGGGACGGTCAGCCGACCGGCAAGCGTCACGCGATCTACGACCGAGACCCCGAAAAGCTCTTTTTCAAGATCCAGCAGAAGGAGACGCCCTGCGCGCCAAAGGTGCTGACCTTTGAGGCCGCAGCCGACTCCTGGGAGAAGAAGCACTGGGACAGAATCGGCGCAAAGACGGCAGAGACCTACACGGCTCCGCTCCGGCGCATCAAAGATAACTTCCGGGATCTGGACGCCGCCGAGGTCTCCGCGCAGAGCATCCAGGCGTTTCTTTCCGACCTGGGGAAGCAGGGCTTTTCCAGGCGCTCCGTGCAGATGCACCGGGATATTCTGAATATGATCTTCAATAATGCGATCATGGAAGGCGGCCTGACCTTCAATCCGTGCAGCGCCGTTTCCGTTCCTCGCAATCTTCCGGCCACAAAGCGAGAGCTCCCGGACGATGAAGCGATTGCAGCCGTCAAGGCCGGGGCGAACGTCCCGTTCGGGCTGTTCGCGTTGATCTGCTTGTATTCCGGCCTGCGCCGTGGGGAAGTGCTGGCCCTCCGCTATGAGGACATAGACAGGGAAAACGAGCTGATCCACGTCACGCGGGCCGTGGAGTATGCCAGCAATTCGCCCACGATCAAGCCGCCCAAGACGGAGGCCGGTATCAGAGACGTTATCCTTCTCGCGCCCCTTGCGGCAGCGCTGCCGAAGGAAGGGAAGGGTCTGATCTTCCCGCGTGATGATGGGAAGCCCTTGACCAAGACGCAGTATCGTAAGCGCTGGGATGCCTACTGCAAGGCCATAGGACACGAGATCACAGCCCATCAACTGCGTCACGGCTTTGCCACGATTCTTTATGAGGCCGGGATCCCGGATAAGGACGCGCAGGAACTACTCGGCCATAGCAGCATCGCCGTTACACGCGACGTGTACACGCATATCCGCCAGTCGCAGAAAGAGAAAACGGCCAGGAAGCTGAATGCCTACTTAAAGAAGGAGGCTAAGCCTCATCAGCAGGGTCAGAAGAAGGGCCGGAAAAAGCGCCGTTGAATAGTCATCTGTTGTCACATCTGTTGTCAGCGAGCAGAAACGTTGCATAATAGGCTACTTTAATCTTGCCTTTTAAGCAGGGTGTCCGGGGTTCGAGTCCCCGCTGGAGCACCAGAAACAGACAGGCCGCCGTGTGCGGTCTGTCTGTTTTTGATTTTTCAGAGGGCTCGAACCCACGGACACCAAAACGCGCAGCGTTTTTTGAGCGAAGCGGATCAAACGGCGAAGCCGGTCGCGCAGCGACGGATTTCGCCGGGGTTCGAATCCCCGCTGGAGCACCAAAAGAGAGGGCCAGCCCGTCAGGGTTGGCCTTCTCTTTTGGTATTGTGGTGGGGCAGCGAGAAGCCCGCAGGTTCGATAAGTGAGCGTCCAAAAATACGAGCGCAGCGAAGGATTTTTGGCTAACGCGAACTTATGCAGCGAGCGCAGCGAGTCGCAGTCCCCGCTGGAGCGGGCGTGCTGCAGAATGCGGAGAAGACGCATCAATGGAAGGCTTTGACGCAGGGGTGGGGCTCGCCCCTCCCGGCAAAACACAAAAACGCAGAAATGTGAGGCGGATTCGCAGAAGGCTCGAATTCGCCTCGCATATTTTGAAAATGAAACACCGTACCGCCGGGAGGGGCAAGCCCCTCCCCTGCGGCGTAACTTTTCCGCATGGATTTGTATTTTGCAGCTCGCCCATCTTTGGAACGGGGGCTCGAAGGGCGCGCAAAAATTGTCGGACAGACCCGAAAAGAGCCGATTTTCGGCTTTTCTTTTTCCCGGGCCTGTGCTATAGTTGTCAAAACTGCGTTTTTTCAGGAATCCGAGAATCCGCATCAGGAGATGAGCGAGCATGAATCTGTTTGACATTCTGGGGCCGATCATGATTGGGCCCTCCAGCTCCCACACAGCCGGGGCGGCCCGCATCGGCTGCATGGCCCGGACGCTGCTGGGAGAGACTCCCGTGCGGGCGGCGATCCACCTGCACGGCTCCTTCGCGCAGACCGGCAGCGGCCACGGCACGGACCGGGCCCTGGTGGGCGGCCTGCTGGGCATGAAGCCGGACGACCTGCGCATCCCCTTCGCCTTCGAGGAGGCGGAAAAGGCGGGGCTTACATTCAGCATCGACACCATCGAGCTGCGCGAGGCCCATCCCAACACCGCAGTCATCGAGCTGACCGGCGAAAACGGCGCGCGGCTGGAGATGCAGGCCTGCAGCATCGGCGGCGGCGCTATCGAGGTGAGAAAGCTCAACGGCATCGACGTGTTCTTCACCGGCGCCTACAACACGCTCGTCATCCGCAATCACGACGAGTACGGCACGCTGGCGGCGGTGACCACCATTTTGAGCCAGCTGCACATCAACGTGGGCAATATGAGCCTGAACCGGGACAAGCGGGGCGGCGACGCGCTGATGGTTCTGGAGACAGACCAGCACATCAAGCCCAGCCAGGTGGAGTTCCTGCGGGACCTGCCGGGCATTCTTTCCCTGACCTATTACGACAAGGAGGACGAGGAATATGGCTTTTCACTCCGTCGCTGAGATCCTGGAGCAGGCAGAGCAGGAGAACATCCCCTTCTGGGAGGTCGTGCTCCGCTCGGATATGGAGGAGCGCCAGGTCACCCGGGAGGAGTCGATGGCGAAGATGCTCATTACCTGGCAGGCCATGCGGGACGCCGCGGACGCCTACACCGGCACACGGCGGAGCGTCAGCGGCCTGGTGGGCGGCGACGGCATGCGGATGCGCCAGTACCAGCTGCGCGGCAAGGCCATCGCCGGGGGCTATGTGGGCGAGGTGATCGCCGAGGCGCTCTCCATGGCCGAGTCCAACGCCTGCATGCGCCGCATCGTGGCGGCTCCCACGGCGGGCGCCTGCGGCGTGCTGCCCGCGGTGCTGCTACCGCTGCAGAAGGATAAGGACCTGACCCAGCGCCAGATCCTGGAGGCCTTCTATGTGGCAAGCGGCGTCGGCATCGTGATCGCCCACAACGCCTGCATCTCCGGCGCCTCCGGCGGCTGCCAGGCGGAGGTCGGCACCGCCTCCGCCATGGCGGCGGCGGCGCTCGTGTCGCTCAAGGGAGGCAGCGGCCGGATGATCGCCCAGGCTGTAGCCATCGCCCTGTCAAACCTCATGGGGCTGGTCTGCGACCCGGTGGCGGGGCTGGTGGAGGTACCCTGCGTCAAGCGTAACGTCATCGGCGCGATGAACGCCATCAGCGCCGCCGACATGGCCCTCGCCGGGATCGAGTGCGTCATCCCCGTGGACGAGGTCATCGAGGCCATGGGCGAGGTGGGACGCTCGATGCCGATCCAGTACCGGGAGACCGCTCTGGGCGGCCTTGCCAATACGCCCACCGGCCGGGCCGTGCGCGAGCGGATGCAGAACGAGGGCTGGAAATAACCTAAAAAAAAGAAAATACGCCCCGCGGCTCGCTTCAAAAGCAAGCCGCGGGGCGTGGCTGTTTTTGCAGAGGTTCATCGTCCGGCGCTTTTGCCCGCGCAGGCGCCGCAGCCTGCGCAGCCGCTGCCGCAGCTCGAGCAGCTTCCGCCGCAGGGGGATTTGCCGGCCTTTTTATCCTGCACCAGACTGCGGATCAGCACAGCGACCAGCAGCACGACGGCGAGGATCAGCACGATATTGATCAGATTGGCGGCAAGCCAGGCAAACATGGGGGATTCACGTCCTTTCGGAAAACAGGCGGCGGCGCCGACCCGTCAGCCGGAGCCGACGCCGCCATGGGAGAGAAAAAGAGGATTACTTTACAGTCAGCTTCTGCGCTTCCTTATAGGGCTTGAAGAGCTGCCAGCACAGCAGCGCCAGCAGGATCAGCGCAACGATCAGGCCGATCACGTTCAGCCCGCCGACAAACAGACGGCCGAGCTGCCACACGATCAGCGCGATCACATAGGCAAAGCCGCACTGGTAGCCGATGGCAAACCAGGTCCACTTGCGGCTGTTCATCTCGCGCTTGATGGCGCCGATGGCAGCGAAGCAGGGGGCGCAGAGGAGGTTGAAGATCATGAAGGAGTAGGCCGCGAGCCTGCCGTGGCCGCCGGAGAAGTCGTTGAAGTCGGATGCGACGTTTGCCCAGATCTGGTCGCCGTTTTCCTCGAGCTCTTCCATCACGGGCTCGCCGTCCTCGTCGAAGAGCAGCTCGCCGGTCTCCTCGTCGACGGCCTGCTCGGCCTTCGCGTCGAAGTTATACAGCACGCCGAAGGTGCCGACGACCTCCTCCTTGGCGACAAGGCCGGTCACGGTCGCGACGGTGGGCTTCCAGTCGCCGAAGCCCAGGGGCTTGAAGATGACGGACACGGGCTGCGCCACGCGGGCCAGGATGGAGTCGTCCATCGGCTCGACCTCGTCCTCGGGGATGCCCATGCGGTCGGCGACAACGGTGACATATTCGTCGGTGACGACCGTATCGTCCTCATACAGGTCGTCGACCATGCCGAACTGACCGTTGACAGAGCCGAAGCTGGAGAGGAACCAGATGATGATGGAGGAGAGCACGATGACGGTGCCGGCGCGCTTGATGAAGCTCCAGCCGCGCTCCCAGGTGCCGCGCAGGACGTTGCCCCAGGAGGGCACGTGGTAGGCGGGCAGCTCCATGACGAAGGGGGCGGGATCGCCGGCGAACATTTTGGTCTTCTTGAGCATGATGCCGGAGATGACGATGGCGGCGATGCCGATGAAGTAGGCGGAGGTGGCGACCCAGGTGCTTTCGTTGAACAGAGCACCGGCGATCAGGCCGATGATCGGCATCTTGGCGCCGCAGGGGATGAAGGTGGTGGTCATGACCGTCATGCGGCGGTCACGCTCGTTTTCGATGGTACGGGAGGCCATGACGCCCGGGATGCCGCAGCCGGTGCCGACGAGCATCGGGATGAAGCTCTTGCCGGACAGGCCGAAGCGGCGGAAGATGCGGTCCATGATGAAGGCGATACGGGCCATGTAGCCGCAGTCCTCCAGCAGGCACAGCATCAGAAACAGCACGAGCATCTGGGGCACGAAGCCCAGCACCGCGCCGACGCCGGCGAGGATACCGTCGGAGATCAGGCCGACCAGCCAGGGAGCGGCGCCCCAGCCCTCGAGGATGGCGCGGGAGCCGTCGGTGAGCCAGGCGCCGCCGAGGACGTCGTTGGCCCAGTCGGTGAGGAAGGTGCCGATGGCGATGCCGCCGTCGCCGATGGGCGCACCCATCGACAGCGCGTAGACCAGGAACATGACGGCCGCGAAGATCGGCAGGGCGAGGAAGCGGTTGGTGACGATCTTGTCGATCTTGTCGGAGGTGGAGAGCTGGCCCTTGCCCTTCTTCTTGTAAATGCCCTTCAGCAGCTGTCCGATGTAGACATAGCGCTCGTTGGTAATGATGCTCTCGGCGTCGTCGTCGAGCTCCTTCTCGGCGGCCTTGACGGCCTCCTCGACGCTCGCCTTGACGGAGGCGGAGAGATTCAGATGCGCGGTGGCCTTCTCGTCGCGCTCAAAGAGCTTGACGGCGTACCAGCGCTTGCCCTCCTCGGGGATGGAGCCGAGGGCGATCTCCTCGATGTGCGCCAGCGCGTGGTCGACGGGGCCGGAGAAGTTGTGCTGCGGGATGGTCTTGCCGTTTTTGGCGGTCTCGATGGCGGCCTTGGCGGCCTCGGTGACGCCGTCGCCCTTCAGGGCGGAGATCTCAACGATCTGGCAGCCGAGCTGTCTCGACAGCTCCCTGACGTTGATGCTGTCGCCGGCCTTCCTGACCAGATCCATCATGTTCAGCGCGATCACGACGGGGATGCCGAGCTCGACGAGCTGGGTGGTCAGGTAGAGGTTGCGCTCGAGGTTGGTGGCGTCGACGATGTTCAAAATGGCGTCGGGCTTTTCCTCGATGAGGTAATTGCGGGCCACGACCTCCTCCAGCGTGTAGGGGGAGAGGGAGTAGATGCCGGGCAGGTCGGTCAGCACGACCTCCTTGTCGACGATCAGCTTGCCCTCCTTCTTTTCCACGGTGACGCCGGGCCAGTTGCCGACGAACTGATTGGAGCCGGTCAGCCTGTTGAACAGGGTGGTTTTGCCGCTGTTCGGGTTGCCGGCCAGAGCGATGCGAATCTGTTTGTCCATATGTTTGATCTCCTTTATTCGACTTCGATCATTTCCGCGTCCGCCTTGCGCAGCGACAGCTCATAGCCCCGGACATTGACCTCGATCGGGTCGCCCAGCGGAGCGAGCTTGCGCACGAAGACCTCGACGCCCCTGGTGATGCCCATGTCCATGATGCGGCGCTTGACGGCGCCCTCGCCGTGGAGACGGACGACCTTGACGGTGTCGCCTACGTTCACGTCTCTGAGTGTTTTCATCCTCATTTCTCCTTTATCATAATATTTTATACCATGATCTTGTTCGCCATTTCCCGACTGATGGCGACGCGGGACTCCTTGACCTTGACGATCAGATTGCCGCCGATGGTATTGAGCACGGTGACGGCGCTGCCTGCGACAAAGCCAAGATCCTCCAGGTGCTTCTTCACCTCGGGACTTCCGCCGATGCGGAGAACGACGTTCTCCTCTCCGGGAGTTGCCAGAACCAGGGGCATCAACGCGGTCCCCTCCTTTCCGACTCGTTTCATCGGACGATTAAATTTCTCTAACCGGCCGGGAGAAAAAATAGTTAGGAGACACTAACCAGCTTGCAGTTTAACACCTTTAATTTTAGTTGTCAATCCTTAACTGACGGATTCCCGCCTTTTTTGATCCGTTCACCCAGGACAGGGGCAAAAAAACCGCGTGCGGATCGACCGCACGCGGTTGGGGGAAACAGTATCATACTAGTCTCCCATAAAACGCTATCAAAGCGTTTTATAGCGCCGAAGGCGCGTCGGAGACTGCATGAGACGTGTTTTGTGCCCTGAG
>ODAJ012175643.1_pt1 | contig 43705 bp, 45 predicted proteins | sample 1539241 | NCBI WGS metagenome assembly ODAJ01 (sample SAMN02144231, study PRJEB22623) | gut metagenome | biome: sheep rumen | host: Ovis aries | place: New Zealand
GGGAAGGACAAACATCGGGAACGCGGTCATGACCGCGGACGGTGTGGTCGTCTACAAGGACAAGGTGGAGACACGGAACCGGGAGGTCCCGAAACTCATGGCGAAGCGGCGCACGCACCGGCAGGCATCACGCAGAGGTGAGAGGCTTGCCCGGAAGCGCCTGGCGAAGAAGCTTGGCACCACCATGAAGGGCCTTCTTAAGCGAAAGCTCCCCGGATACGGGGAAGGCACCGTGACAGTGAAGGACATCATCAATACGGAGGCCCGGTTCAACAACCGGAAGCGCCCGAAGGGATGGGTAACACCTACCGTAACGCAGCTCATCAGGACGCATGTGAGCATGATCCGGCGGATCAGGAAGTTCCTTCCTGTTGACCACTGGGCGCTGGAAGTGGACAGGTTTGCCTTCATGCTCATGGAGGACGAGACCGTCAGAGGCGTCGACTATCAGAACGGACGACTGAGGGGCTTTGCGTCAGTGAACGACTACATCGGGAACCTACAGAAAGGACGCTGCGCCTGCTGCGGGAGCCCGATAGCCAACTATCACCATATCGTGCCGAAGTCTAAGGGCGGCTCTGACAGGCCGGAGAACATCGTAGGGCTCTGCCTGTCCTGCCACGAGAAGGTGCACAAGAAAGAGCTCAGCTTCACAGCGATCGGAGAGCGGAAGAAATATAACGCCTTGTCGGTGCTGAACCAGGCGATACCGCGGATCGCGGACGCACTGGAAGCGGAGTTCGGACCCAACTTCACCACATGCACAGGTATGGAGACCGCTGTCCTTCGAGAGCTGTACGGCATCAGAAAGGACCACGACCTTGACGCGGTCTGTATCGCAGCAGTGGGTGCCTCGCCGGCGGATATACTGGACACCGTCCACACATTTGCTGTCAGGCAGTACAGAAGGCATGACCGTGCGCTCATCCACAGCCAAAAGGAAAGGACCTATTACCTGGACGGGGTGGCCGTCGCCAAAAACCGCAAACCGCGGTTCGGGCAGGAGGACAAGGCTCTCAGCGACCTGAATCTCAGCCGGCGGGAGATATCCAGGCTCCGGGTCAAAAAGAGCACCCGCCATTACAACAACCCGAAGCGACCGATGCCGGGAGCAGAGTTTTTGTACCACGGGGACCGGTATGTCATGAGCGGCCAGCGCAACAGGGGCGCATACTTCCGCGCCGCAGGTGCCGGGACGACCGAATTCCCCGCCAGGGAGTGTCGGATCATAAGGCAAAACCGAGGACTCGTTTACATAGCATAAGAAAGGAGGCGGCGCATTCCTCTCACGACTGAAGTCACGAGTATCCTGCGCCATAGAATCAATGAAAAATAGAATACGGGTGTTTATATGCACGTGTGTCATGGTGATGCTCCTTGGGATCGCGGCTCCCCGTCCTGCGATGGCAGCAAACCCGGTCGATGCGATTCTGAATGTTGCGAACGAAGTTGGAATGTTTATCGTCCGCACCGAAGAGAATGTGCAGAACAATGGATATCGTACGCAGATGCAGGAACGATACGACAAGACTGTCGGAAAACTCGAATCGGTCAACCAGATGACATCGACATTTTCAGGCGCCTATACGATGCTTCAGGGCGTAGGGATCTTACTTGCAGGCGTCAATATCTACGTCATGCTGATCCGGGAGCTTCAGAGGACAGAGGCAAACATGACATTGTGGACGCGCGTCTTCGTGTCGATGGGGCTGTCGTTTGCCGTGATCCTCAACATTGACGTGATCTTTGACGCGATCGGGGCGGCCGCGAACGTCGTGTACGAGGTCACCAAAAACGAACTTGTCAAGGAAAACGGTATCATGGACCAGGCTCTCGCAAACAGAACTGAACTGGTTGTACAGGCGTGGAACGAACAGACGGTGGGCGAGAAATTGGGAGTCCTGATCGATGCCTCCAAGGATGCGGCGAATTACCTGCTGCAGAGCGGCGTCATGTGGGTCACAAACATCATGATCAACTGCGGGATGGACACCCTGATCTACGCCCTGGGGATCCGGATGGTCTTAAGGCGGATGTTCGCACCGATCGCGGTAGCCGATATCGCGTCCGAGGGATTTCGAAGCCCCGGGGTCCGATACTTAAAGCGGTACGCCGCATACTACATCGAGGAAGCGATCATCCTGCTGGCCAGCGTGATCTATATCGTCATGTCAGCGATCGTATCCCAGACTACGGCCACCACGAATCCGGAAGCGGTCACCGGGTTCACGTCTCAGATATGGGTGCAGATCGCGCTGCGGGGAGCACTGATGACCGTCATGGCAAGTGCAAACGAGATCGCTCGCGAAATCATGGGAGAATAAACGCTATGAGACAGAGGAATGCATATACATACACTCAAAAGAGGAAGGGCGCCGCATGTCTCGCCATGTGTTTCTTTGTGCTCCTGCTCTTCATAAGGACCCTGCCGGCTGCCATGGCCGCCCCCGACCTGTCGACGGACTACCAGGCCGAACAGCCGGATACGACGCCGGACCTGTCGTCCGATTACACGTCCGGCTACTACTCGGCACAGGCGGAACGTGAGATCACAGACTACCTAGCCGAACAGGGCGTCAGTATAGGGGAGTCCGAAGACGCATCGGCAGAGTATACCAGACGAGAGATCGAAAAACTTGACCGGAAACTGGCAGTTATCGACGACATCATCGATGTTTTTGCCGGGGCGAACGGACTGTTTACCGGGCTCAGCTTCCTTTTTGTCGGGGCGAACATGTTTATCTGGATCATCCGCGAGCTGGAGAGAGACGCTGACCGCCCAGGCCTCGACGCCTGGACAAGGGTCTTTGTCATGACCGGTGTGTCTTTCGCGGTCATCGCCAACCTCGACTACATCTTCGACGGGATAACGCAGGTGGGCAAACTGATCGAGACCACCGTTACCTCGGGGGTAGCTGATGTCGTCACAAAGGTCGTCGTCGGGGACTTCTCGTCGGTCACGAGCGGCGTGACAAGCGCGGAAGAATATCTGTCGTTCGACAACCATATGACGATGATCCGCGTCTTAACGACTTTCCTGAACTGTGCGATCGACAGTATCGTGTATGCCGTCGGCATCCGCATGACGATCAGGAAGATCTTCGCCCCGCTCGCGGTCGCAGACATGTCTGTCAACGGAATGAAAAGCCCGGGCTACCGTTACCTGTTGCGCTTTCTGGCATACTACATACAGATCGGCATCATATACGCGGCCACAGTCGCATTTGTCGTCGTTTACGCGATTGCGCTGAACGCGGGGACCGGTATCACATGGCTTTGGACGACCGTAGCCGCAAAGGGCGCCCTGGCGACTGTCATCGCAGGCTCCGGACAGCTCTCCCGTGAATTTATCAACGCCGATTAAGAGAGGAAAAAGATATGATCGAAATCGAAATGTCGAAGGATATCAGGGAATACGAGCCGAAGGTCATCGGGATCTTTACCAAGCGCCAGCTGGTATGCGTGGCGATCGGGGCTGCATGCGGTCTCCTGGTCGCCACGAGGCTTCCCGTGATCGACCCGATCATCAACGTGCTCGCAGCCGTGATCGTCGCCATGCCGGCGTCGATATGCGGCTGGATCGACCTGTACGGGATGCATCTGGAGACCTATGTCCTGTATGTCATCCAGAACAACTTCCTGACTCCGAACAAGCGCAAATACAAGTCGGAGTCGCTTTTCTACGAATCCCTGAAAAAAGAACAGGCGTCTGACTTTCCGGAAATCCCGGAAGAAAAAAAGAAAAAGAAACGCAAGGTGTACCCAAAAGAATTTGTCCCGTATGACTGATTGCCGGCGGCGCACGCCTCCTGCACAACAGGCTGCGCGAGGGTACAGCCGAAAAAATCTGACATATCATAAGTGACCGGGTTTTATACCCGGCGAAAACGAAAAAGGAGAGGATCGATGGGTATCATCAATAACGCCCTGAACGGACTTTTTAAGAAAAAAGGAAAAGGAAACGGACGCAATACAGTACAGGCGAGCATTCCCTATACGCGCGTTTACGAGAACGGTGTCATCGAGACCGACGAGAATGTCTACACAAAGGCTTACCGCATGGTCGACACCAACTTCAAGACCGCGACAAACAGCGAACAGATGGAGATCTTCACGAACTTCGGGGCGTTTCTTAACACGTTTCCGACAAACGTGCATTTCCAGATGCTGATCCATAACCGTCATGCGGACAAACATACAGCGATCAATGCGGTCAGGTTTTATCCGGCCAACGATGCGCTGAACTACTGCCGGTCGGAGATGAACACAGTCCTTCTGGACCGTGTAGCGGAAAGCAAGAACAACCTTGCGCAGGATAAGTACCTGATCGTCAGCGTCGAGGACGAAGACGTACGGCACGCCATGCAGACACTCCAGAACATCGAGGTCGATGTCGTCGAAAAGGGACTGCGGAAGGTCGTGCACGGGACCGGAGCTATCCCCCTGACCACAGAAGAACGCCTCCGCATGCTGTTTGAGATCTACAACCAAAACGGCGAAAGCACGTTTGGAAACGTACATGGGGAAGACGGGGAAGTAAGTTTTGACCTTCAGCAGCTCGCTCCGCAGGACATGACGACAAAAGACGTCATCGGGCCGAACGGCCTGGAGTTCAGGGACAAGTACTTTATGTCAGGGGACACCTACGGATGCTCCATGTATCTTGAATCGGTCCCGACATGGCTGAAGACCGAGTTTATCACCGATATCGCAAACCTGCCCCTGAGTCTCCTGATCAGCATCAACTACGAACCGATGGACACCAATAAAGCAATCCTTCTGGTCAGAAACCAGCTGCTGGGCCTCAATGCCCAGATTGCGGAGGCGTCAAAATCCGCAGTGCGTGACAATGTCCCGCTTGAGACATTAAGCCCGGACCTTGCCCGCGGCAAGCAGCAGATCGGTGCGCTGCTGGAAGACCTGGTCAGCCGTGACCAGAAGCTCTACTACCTGACCGTTACGCTGACCCTGTTTGCAGAATCAAAAGATTTGCTCAAAGAAGGGCAGATGCTGATCCGAATGGCAGCAAACAAACACCTCTGCCCGATCAAGACCCTGACCTATCAGCAGGAAGACGGCTTTAACGCATCGCTTCCGCTTGCGGTCAACAAGCTGAAAGTGCGCCGCATGTACACGACGGAGTCGGCGTCCGTCTACCTGCCGTACACGTCCCAGGAGCTTTTCCAGAAGAACGGCATCTTCTACGGACTCAACCAGACGACCAACAACATGATCGTCTACTCACGCACAAGCGGACAGAATTTCAACGGTCTTTATTTCGGCGCATCCGGCTCCGGCAAATCCTTTGCGGCAAAGCTTGAGATGTTGTCCGTGCGCTTAAGGAGCGAGGATAACTACATCTATATCATCGACCCTGACGGAGAGTATGGAAAGCTTGCAAAAGCCCTCCACGGCGAAGTGATCGAGCTTTCAACCAACTCGAACTCCTTTATCAACCCGCTCGATATGGATATCGACTACGGCGGAGACGGGGATCCGGTCTCGATGAAGGCCGACTACATCATTTCCATGGTCGAGATCATGCTGGGCGGCGGCCAGACCTTAAATCCCCAGGCAAAGTCGATCATTGACCGCTGTGTCAAGACGATCTACCGGGGTTATATCGAACATATTGACCGCAGACGTCGAAACGGGGAGAACATCACAATCGACCGCGAGGCCATGCCGACCCTGTCGAACCTGTACAATGAACTGATGCGACAGCAGGAAGAAGAGGCGCATATCATTGCCGGGACCATCGAGCTGTACGCAACCGGTTCCCTCTCCACGTTCTCACACCGCACAAGCATCAACCCGGATGCCAAGATCGTCGTATACGATATCTCGAAGCTCGGCACCGGCATGAAGAACCTGGGACTCCACATTTGCCTGAATGAGATCTGGAACCGCATGATTGCGAACCGCAAGGACAACAAGTGGACATGGTTCTATATCGACGAGTTCTCGCTGCTCCTGCAGTCTGAGGCGGCCGCCTCTTTCCTGGCGCAGATCTGGAAGCGGGCCAGAAAGTGGAACGGCGTCCCGACAGGTATCCTGCAGAACACAGAAGACCTGCTCAGGAACGCAAACTCCCGCAACATCATCAATAATACAGGATTCGTCATGATGCTGAACCTCCCGCGTCAGGACCGTGTCAACTTAAGCGACCTGCTCCAGATCCCGGAAACACAGCTGGCATATATCACGAATGCGGAGCGAGGACACGGACTCATCTACAACGAGAAGACGATCCTGCCGTTTAAGAACGATTTCCCGAAGAACACGGAGATCTACAAACTTATCTCGACTTCTAAGACGCTTGACAACAGTGAGGTCTCTTGAGCCAAGATCAGGAGGATCTATTATGAGCGATAGCAGAAAGTATAGCGGCGCCCCGAAAGGAGCGCCGATTCTTAAAAATGAGGGTACGATTCACGGCGTATCAGATGATTACTACGCCACGCAGGCTCCTGCCAGGAAGGGCGCCGGCTCTATCCTGACGGGGGAGACGGACCGTACAAGGCAGGCGGCGTCTGCGCAGATGGAAGAGACCGTGAACAAGGCTCCCACCGAAGCGCCGACATATAAAGAGAGCCCGCATATCAGGGAGTCTGCCGACGGCCCGCACCAGAAAACCGGAAGGATGGAAGCGGGCGCAGCACACCATACCAATACCGGGCGTGCCGGTACAACCGAAAGCGTACGCGTATACAGCGGGCATTCCGATATTGTGGAAACGCCTGCCGATATCCAGGCAGACGGCTTCATAAAATCAGCGGATGACCGGTCACAGACCAGGCCCCGGCAAGATATAACACAGAGCGAGTATATTCACGAGAACGCATGGCCTGACAACTCTCGGAGACAGGAGGGCCGCACTGCATATGGGCGATCCCCGCATGTAAGAACTGAATACTTCGATGATGGCTCTGCGCCAATCGGGAGCGGTTCCGTTACACCTGACGTTGGCCGTACAGCACATGCCCGCGTACAGGGACAACCCTACAATGGCTTGTATGATGAAAGCCCTCTGATGAACAATGCCAATACTGCGCAGAATGGCGCTTCCCATATACGCACCGTAGAATATGAAGGACATGGCACAGAACGTGTCAGAACTTCCGGGACGTATAACAACACCAGGGCCCGCGTCGCGGAAGACGTGACCCCCGGATATCAAGCATTGCACGGAGCGGAGGGCGGCGAAGGCCAATACCGTGACGGTAATGCGACAAAAGGTCCGCGCGTCAGAAATGCGGTCGAGTCCTACACACACGCTAACGTCGGCGCGGGAGGATCAGCCCATGTACGGGCCGGGGGTAATGCATCCACTCACGTACGGACTGCGGAAAACGGTGTGCCAAATGCCCGGGTGAAATCTCCTGTATTGAATACAGAAGAAGGAACCGTCGGTTATGGGACGGCAAAAGCCTCCCCCGTGCAGGCATCTGCCAACCCGCGTACCAGGTTTGACACGGAGAATACAGGCCGCGCCAATACAGGTAAAAATGAGGGCGCCCATGTTCGTGTGGTAGAAAACAATACAGTCCGGGCACGGACCAGTGAGCAAATAACCGGAGAGGCCGGCCTGAACGCAACTGCGGGCACGGCATCCGGTATCGGAAAGAAAGCCTCCGCGCCCATAAAGAGCGGCAGTGGAACAAATCCCCGTGTCAGGACAGGGGAGGGGGACTCGGGCCATGTCCGGGTGAACGAGAACGAGCCCGCTCACGCGAGGGTCATGAACGGGAAGCCGATCAGCAGACAGGCCGGCAATGGAAGTCCGGCAATCGAAAGCCCGGGGGGCCATGCAAGGCAGCAGAGCCCGGGCGGCGGCACTTCACCGCGAGTCCGGACGACCGCGGGACCGGCCGCTCGTCTTAAAAAAGAAGGTGCCCTTGCAAAAGAACCTGCCGCAGGCGCAGCAGGAAACAAGGCGGGGGCTGTTTTCCTCGATAAAACAAAAGTGACGACAGAAGGCAGGGCTGTACCGATACCTGCAGCGGGAACAGGGCGGCAGACACCTTCCGCTCCTGCAGGAGGCGGACACACGCGGACCTCTGTTCCGATCAAAAACCGGAAAATGCTGTCCGCGATCAAGCGCCGGAATACCGGCGATACAATGGCAGACATCAATGGGAAGATGGCCGGCAAGCCGCCCGCTTCTGGAGGTTTGAAAGAAGAAGCTGTCCGCAAGATCACGACAAATCCCGGAAACGCAAAGAGCGTTTTTGCCGCAGTAGGCACAGGCGCCACTGCGGCCGCAAGTGTGGGCAAGCCGCGAAAGGGTATCGAGGCGATCACGACAGGCGGGGGCTCCAAGACGGGAAGCATTACCGGCAGCCCCAAAGGCGTTGTAAATGCGGTAAAAACGGAACAGAAAAAATCCTTACCGGGTACGGTATCCGATAAAAAGTCCATGGATGACCAGCCGGAGACGGGCAAGCATGGTGTGCGGACGAAAGAAAGCAACGTCCGGACCAGAAGCGGAGCAGGACTTGCCAAGACCAAAAAAGACGCCGGCCCCGGCGGGGTTAACAAAAAGAGACGTCCTCTTCCCGTGATCGGCAAGCTGGTCCGAAAGATAACAGGTCAGGCGGACACGATCGACGAGACAGATCAGGTTGTTTCAATGCCGCCCGCCAGGACAGCAAAGCGCAGGAAGGGACTGCCGCTGTTTGCGCTGGCACTTTCTGTTTCGGTCGCAGTCGGCGGTTACAATATCAACGAAACGCGGTCAAACCTCGCTGTTGCCGGTTATCAGGCATATGACGAGACAGATCCTGACAGCGTGAACCTGACAACGACAGCCGCTGGTATGCTGGATGACCGGCTCGGGGCATACCAGAGCAAGATCATGTACGGGAGTGCCGCCGGAAGCTGGTCAGGTTCCGCGACCGGAGGAATGCCGGGCACGGAAGTCGGCGACACATCAGGGAGTCTTTCAGGCGCAGTCGACCTGACGAACCATGACAACTGGTACACCTACGATCATACACTGTCGGAATTCCTGGCGGCCCTCGATGAAGTTGCCGCAGAAGCCCGCAATAACGGATGGATCTACGGGGACAGCCACGGCGCGATGCCGGGAGACGACGGACAGAGCTCCTGTGACGGCCTGATCGACCGTGCACTAATGAAGATGGGCTTGACCTACCGACCGGCCGGAAGAAGACTCGTCGTATCGGATATTCCCATCTACTTCCCCAACCTGGGTTTCAGCGTCATCACAGACGAGAACGACCATATGCCGGGTGATGTACCTGTGTTCGTCCCTATCGTGGGGGCCACCAATAAATCCTGGCATACCTTTGCCATCGAGTCGGTCAACCCGGACGGCACAGTCAACAAGTACGATTTTGGTATGACCGAACGCATGCAATCAATGCAGCCGATGCAGGCCGAGTTTGACCAATGGCCGGAGCGAGTCTTCCTGTGTACGCTGCGCGGTAACTGGAAAGATTCCGCCGGTTCTGTCGGGACAGGAGGCGGAACGCATCTGCCGACGCAGGGAGGGACAAGCGGGACGTACGCCGCCGCATCGAAAAACCTGGTGTCAGTACCGTGCCGAAACGCATCCATGAACGGCAGCGGCATCTCCGGGGACTTCCCGAACGGCGTCGCACGGTATACTATGCAGCACACCTACAATGCAGACGCGACCTATATCTACCATGACAAGATCATACTGGATGAAGAGGACGAGCGGTATGAAACAGCCGAGGTCGACGAAGAAGGCAATCACTACGTGATCGTGGACCGAGTCGAACAGACAAAAACGGATATAACAGAAAACATCCGCGTAAAGGATACTTCTGTTTCGATGATCTATACCGACAAGGATGGGAACACGGCCTGTGCAACCGATGCGATCTATATCAAGGACGGGAAGCTTGAGTACAACGAAGAACTGTACCTGAAGGCGATCATCGGATCGGCGACTGTCCGCTCCGACAATAAGGAACTTGATCCGGACAAATACCTGTCCTATGTCACTGACATGATCGACGCGTCGGTGCTTGCGGCGGGCGGATATGATGTAGAGCTGATGACATACGAGACCGGACAGGTGCGGCAGTGGTCTTTGGCAGAACACGAAGGCACAGCAACGGCCAACGAGGTCGCGATCAGGGCACGCGTAACGATCAATATCGACTGCTGCCTGCCGGAGATCATCAAAAAAGATTCCTCACACAATTGGACAAAAGACGAGAAAGCAAAAGCGCTGGAGTACTACGAGATGGACTACCCGCTCTTCTGCATGTACCACCGGATCGAACTGGCCCGCGGCAGCAGCGGGGGACTGACCGGCGACGCGGCGGAGATCTACCAGTATCTGTCTGAAGCTGGTCTCGACGATGTCCATATCGCAGCGATCCTCGGAAACTTTATGCAGGAGTCGGGCCTTAATCCCGATGCCGTGCAGGGAAGCCGCTGGACCGCGGCCGACTTTGACAAGATCAACTATGACGGGTCTGATGGCGGCGTGAACGGGCCGAAAGGTGCTTCAAGAGGCTACGGCCTGGCCCAGTGGACAAGGGGCAGGGCGAACACGCTGCAGTCCTTTGCAGATCTTAAGAGCAAATCGTGGCGCGACATGGAGACCCAGGTCAAGTTCTTCTTGGAGGAGTACAAGTCAAACACGACCGGATCCCCATGGCTTCGAGGCGCAGCAAGCCGTATGGCTTTCCTGGCCGCATCCGACGTCGACACGGCAACGAAGGTCTTCTTCGATGACTTCGAACAGCCGGGCGATTCGACTTTACCGGTCCGTCAGCGGTACGCAAGGGAATTCCTGGCCCAGATCATGGCCGGTGGTGCGGACGTTGAGTCCTATATGAAATGGGCAGAGAAGATCGCCGCAGACAACAGCCATGGTTACAGCCAGGCGTCCCGCGACGGAAACCCGGATTATGATTGTTCTTCTTTCGTGGCGGGTGCCTTAAAAGCCGCCGGCTTTGATGTCGGGGAAGGGTATTTCACGACAGCGACCGAGCCGTCCCTGCTCCGAAAGGCCGGGTTTACCGAGATGGCATACAAGGAAGACGCCCTGGAACGAGGCGACATCCTCTGGATCCGCAACGGGACAAGGAACCATACGGAATTCTACTGCGGGAACGGGAAGACCATCGGCGCGCACAGCAGCCATGGGAACACAGCCCCCGGCGACCAGAACGGAAACGAGATCAGCGTGATCGCCAACAACGGCAACTGGGAGAAGATCTTCCGGGCTCCGGCCGCCGCATCGGCGGATAATGCAGACCTCTCGCTTGAGGCAGACGTAAAATTCAACACATACGGCTCCGTGGGCGGCGTCAAGTGCGTCGTCAACGGGATCAGCAACGTAGGCCAGGGCGCCAACGCATTTGCGGTGGATATCATCTATGGCGCTGACTCGATCGGCTCCCATGACCACTGTTACGCGTATGCGGAAGGCATCTGGGGCGCCGCAAGCACGCCCGGACCGACAGGGAAAAATTACCAGTATTATAATGAAGATAAAAATTACGAGCATAACGGAAACTGGTATAACAACTGGGTCAAACTGAAAGTGTGCTGGTGGAAGGACGGGACATTCCGCGGCTATATCAATAACCAGCAGGTCTTTGAAGACCACGCCAGCATGACGCCGCAGATTGTCAACATCGAATCGACCGTCATATCGAATGGCGCACGAATCGACGCAGAGTTCCGCAACGTCAAGGTCAAGTATGCGCTGAACGGCAAGTACGGGACGCGCGGCAACTGGCAGACGATGGGGTGGTTCGGGCTTACGTCCAGGCTGACCGCATCCGGGCGCACGGTTGGAGGGAACAGCGGTTACTGCACCAACGGCGCTCCGACCTACGGTGTCAGTGCACTCCTCGGCGGGACCGCAACCGGCGCAGACGGGATGAACTGGGATACGACAATGTCGTATACCGGAAAACCTTTATCGAGCTACCTTCAGATCGGGCTAAATTTGTAAAGCGGGGGCTTGATTTATCCGCAAAAGTGTGCTATACTATATATAGCACGACAGGAAGGGGCGCGGCCAAAAAAGATGAAGGATACACCACTGAACAGGATCGGGAAAGCCCGCGGCATGCGGGCCGTCGACATGGCGGAACTATTAGGCGTGTCGGTACAATATATCTCGCAGGTGAACCTGCGGCAGCGCGCCGTTTCGGCAGAGCTGCTTGAGCGCATGGTCGAGACCTTCTCGCTGACAGAAACCGAACTTTTAGACCTGCTCCTCGAACAGCAGGATGTCTCGGGTGAGATAAGAATCCTGACAAGAAACCTGCCCGACACGGATAAATACGAACTTGCGGAAGAGGCGGCCCGTATTTTGGCTGACGATTATGACTGACAAAAAGACACAAAAACCGCTCCACAATTGGTGGGGCGGTTTTCTTATGCGTTTTTATTCTACGGCAGCCTCATACGCCTCGACGTAATCGGATTCCGTAGCAAAAAGATAGTAACGGCCGGAGGGCATGTATCCCCAATAGCCGGCCTGTGTGATAAAACCTCTCATTTTTGTCCTCCCTTCACATCCGAATCGAGCGCAAGTCCCGCCGCAGTAAGCCCCATGACCGCAACACATCCCAGAAGGACGCTGATGCTGTCAGGGACCCGCATTGTCAGCCATAAGAACATAGCTGCGTACAACAGCGCAGCAAACGTCAGCAGCAACAGAACGCAGCATACCCGTTTAGCGCACTTTGGCATAACGCGCGCCTTTCCGGGCCGCGCGAGCCGTTTTCACGGCTGCTTCGGCCGCTTCCTTTGCGATTTTGGCCCTCTTTCGCCTCACGCGAATCCTGACCACCCAGGGTTTGTTCAGCAACCACAGGATTGCCGCAACCGGGCATAGTATGGAGCTGAGTTTCCAGAGTGACAGTCCGAGAGCAGGACTGATCATGCCGCCGATGATCATAATCATGGTCGGGAGCATGAAGGCAATGGCAAATGCCATCACAATATGAAAGAGCCTTTTTGCAATCATTTTCAACAACTTCATTTTGTTCTCCTTTTATTCTATGGCGCATTCATCTCATGACTTCAGTCATGGGTAGTTGACAAGAATACCTGCCGGGTCTAAACCAGGCAGGCGTGTGTAAGATGCGGGATATTACGCGCCCGCAAAACGCGTCTCAAGAAGCCAGGATACGTCGTACCGCGACCATGTCGCAAGATACATGCCGTTTACCAGGCTCTTCAGGCGAAAACGATCGCCTGCAAGCCGACGCCCTCCAACGCAGAGTTCGTATGCCTGCTTTTCGCGCTCCCCGCGTGATAAACGGGCAAAATCTTCATTCCCCTGCAAGAAGAATGTCGTCGTATTGACGACGCTGCCGTTTTCCGTTTTCCGGGATGACCTGACGGACTGTATAGAAACCTTATACATATGCCGCCTCCTTCCTTGCGGGAAGCCCTGTCCCCAAAATACGAGCCTTGTTCTCAAGTTCCAGTGCTGCAGCAGCATCTTCCGGATCAGTCTCTGACCTTAAAAGCCAGGTCAGGGTCCCGATCGAGCCATGCCGGCAGAGTTTGGTAAACGGGCATGCATCACAGCCCACGCTGTTGTCCATGACCGTACACAGAAGATCCGCCAGATCCCTTGTGTCATAGGAGCGCATGCGCTCCAGATTTGTGATATGTTCCTCAGATGTGGATGTTTTTCCCATCCTTTGTCCTCCTTTCATTTCTTCTCCGGATTTATCAGATTCATCCGTGATATGTCATAAATAAAACAAAATGGATACAGAGTATCCTATCGGATTTGTTTTCTGACATATCATATATAAGAAAGAAAATAAAGCGAGGGCTTGAATTTTTAGGTGATCTGTGATATAATTGATATATCAATATAAGGGAGGAAATTCTTATGTATCCATTCAATATCAAACGAACAGACAAGACCACCCACACCGTTGTTCCCGGGCCAATCATGGCAAAGCTGGCGCCGTGGCTTGCCAGAAACGGTATCGAGTACGAAGTCATCGATCTCGAAGACATGCCGTCGGGCATTCCTTGTACATGTGTATTCAACGGCCGAAAAATGCTGGCATCAAATGTCTGCATCCGTTCCAATCTGGATTCCGGGGAACTGTTTTCCGCAGCAGAAGCAATGCTGAACATACGGGAAGAAGAAATCTAAAGTAATCTCAAAAAGAAGGCGAATCATCGAAAACGGGACAAGCGAACACAGGCAGACGGCGCCGCACAGATCATATCCGGAAAGGAGGGAGCAGACGGCTGTCTGCCATATAATATGGATTATTATACGATTATGCGTATGGATCCCCGCGATTACACAGTCATGCTGCAAGACGCACTCGCCCAAATTGCAGACGATCCAAGTGAAACACTGTTCGCTATCAATGGAAGAAAAGGACATATGCAGGAGCTACATATCGGAGCCAGTCAGCAAGATCTCCTGATGCGACTCATGGCCTCGCCGATGAACGCAGTAACATCTTTCTATGATGAGCAAACAGCCAAGCGTCAGACAGCTGATGCGCTGTATTTCAACACAGACAAAATCGAACAATGGATGTATACCCCGCAGAGATACTTCAAAAATAAGGACGATTACTATACGTTTGCTGCGAGTATAGAAATGGGAATTCCGGTAGGGTACGGTATCAACCGGCATTTGCGGGTCCGCGAATGCCGTGCTATCAATTTTGTCTTAACGCGCGACAAGACCGGCGAGTCCCCTTATGGTTTCTTTTTGAAAACCGCTTACCCGGTCATCACAAAAAGCGCAACAACTATCATGCGTTATGAGACGCCTGAAGAGCTATTCGGTAAGTTTCCGGCTCTAGGAAAAACAGTCATGCAGGAAACTTATTTTCGCAGCATCCGTGAGATGACAAGGCGTCAGATTCGGTACGGAGAAGGAAACGCAAGAGATTACGTTTCTGTGCGCTATTTTCGGGATGGCAAAGACCCGCAGACGATCGTAGCCTACATCTATGAAGATCGATTAAGTTTTCGAAGACTCGGTGATGCAGGAAATGAACGGATCAACCTGCAAACGATCATGCTGGGATACCCGGACATATACGCCGACGTGGATCGCATATGCCGAACGCGAAATCAGGTGATGAAAAAACGCGGATATAACCAGAACAAGTTTCATGGTACTCCGCAAATAAACAAAGAAAGAATAGAATCTCCGCGCTGATCAACGCGTGACATCTTCTGTGGCATGCAGACTCCATTGTAATACAAACCTGACATATCCTTTTTTGTCATTGAACAATAGAGAAACATTGCAAAAGGAGGATAATATGGCAGAATACGAACAGCTGACGCTTCCGTTCGCGCCGCCGGACAAAGAAGGCGCAGGCAGGAAAAAGACATCCAGGACCCGCCGCACGTCCACCGGGAAAACGAAGGAAGCTCCAGCGACCGCCAAAAAGACAGAAAAGACAGAGGCGGCCACTGCTGCAAAAGGCAAAAGGGAAACAACGGACAAAACGGCCGGCAAAACAAAGAGAGTTCCTTCAAAAACAAGCCGCACAGTGGAAAAAGACCTTGCAAAACAGGTAGAAAAAACGACGGCACAGACCGCCGTCACGCAGGAAAAAAGCCGCACGAAAGCCGTCGCACGGGCCTCAGCGAAACCTGAAAAAGACATTCACCATGTACCGGACGCGATCAGGAAAGAGCTCCTTGCGCTCCCGGCGGAAAAACGCTTCGCCATCAAGGAAGCGTCCTTAGAGGCACAACCCCCGCAGGTAGGATTCTACACCGGAACAAGAAAGATCCTGACACAAACAGAAGGCGCACTTTATACGGGCTCATCACGCGGCGTATATGCCGTTGCTAAAGACGGGACGAAATACTATGCAATGTGGTATCCCGTCCTTAAGCTGATCGAGCAGCTGATCCTTGACGGGACCTGGATCAGCGCAGCGGAAGAAAGGCGCATATATCGCGCCAAAGAGAAAGCAAGCGAATAGGCAAAAAGAAAACTCCGGGAAAGCCCGGAGTTTTTTACTGACAAAACCCTATTTAGGAGCGCTGCCCTTGTCCTGCCTCTGACCGTGCAGAATTGGACGCCTCCGTCTTTTTTCCGGGGCCGGTATGCTCCAGAGCCTCCCGATAGTCGTGTGCCCACAGACGCGCCTCACGGACAATCCCGGCGATTTCTTCTGACGGGATGCCTGCTGTCAGGAAGTCCGTTCCTTTTGCGGCCGCAATCTTTTCCCTGAAACCCATATACGTACCTCCATGCTTTGTAATTCCATATTCTCTGATGTACAAAGGATATGTCAGGTTCCGAAAGGAATGGGATACCCGAACAAAAATCTGACATATCATATAGTAAAGGAGGTGAACAGCACCCAATGCCGCACGAAAAGAAAATCGAGATCAATAAAGCGTACGTGCTCCTGTCCGGCGTTATGGGAAGACCGTATGTAAGCCCCGAAGAACGGGCGTCCTACGTCTTCCTGAAAAAGACAGAAGCGGATCTGTTCGTTGACAAGGTTGAACGACACGAAGGACCGTTTGCCCCGCAGAGGTTCGAGACACTTCTGGTCGATGAACCGCGGTATTACGAGCTGGATGCCCTGATCGGGCTGTGCCTTGCCGCAGGTGCCAAAAAGATCATCCTTCAAACAGGAACGGAGGAGGAAACAATCCCCGCCACGATAAGAGGCGCGGCGCCCGGATTCTATAATCCGGATCTTGCTTACTGGGCTGCTATGGTTAAAACCGTACGCAAGACAAGTTCTCTTGATGGGATTTCCGAATGCCGCATGATCATCCCCGCAAGAATTACGGATAATGGGGCCAACATCGAATACGGGTGCGTGATCCCGCCGGACGGGAGTGACCCCGTCAACCTGGCATTCACAGACCTGAATACCTACCAGGTCTGGGCATCAAAGGCGCCGGGATGGGAGCCGCTTTTGATGCCGTATGCGGATTTTTGGGATGCCGGAGGGAAATTCGGGTTTGTCCTTGATATCATAGGCAACCGGATCGTCGTCAACAAAGATATGGCAGAAAAACTGCCGGTCCCACAAAAAAAAGAATCAAAAAAGAACGAAGATGTCGAAGTTTAAGGAGGTATGGAATGCACTACATCGAAACATTTTTAACGATCATGAAGGCAGCCGACGCAGTCGTCCGCGTTGAGGAGCGCTCTGTCCGCGGAAGACACGGAAGCAGCGCCAGGGCGGCCGCAAAGATCTACCGGGAAGCGTTTTGCGAGCTGGAAGCGGAAGGCATGCCGGTGGCATACAGCGAAGACGGCAGCCGTTATATCGAGACCGACGGCAGCGTATACTTCCTTCAGAAGGAAGATGCTGTCGAAACGTCCGGGACTGCTGAAAAGGTAAGAACGGCGTCGAATGCTGAAGATCCGGCATCCCGGAAACCGACGGCCGAGGCCGCAAGACCTGCCGCCCAAAAAGAAGCCTCAGCCAAAAAGCCTGTCCCGGTGCAGGAGACCGAATCGAAAGAGCCGGTCTTAATGGAGCAGAAACCGGATGTAAAGCCTGTGAAACGGGAGACAGACGATCTTAAACGCTTAGCGCAGGACCTCTTCTATCCCGACCGTTCCGGGCAGAAAAAAGAAGAAAGCCGTACTGCCGCAAACGCATCCGCTGACAGCGAGAACCGGAAACCTGCTGATACGCGTATCCGGCCTGATCAGTCCACGAACATCCGCGAAACCGAAAATGCTCTAAAGAAAACAGCCGAGCCGGAAAAGCCCGTAAAAGAAGACATTCCGGTAAGCGTCACCGAATCCAAAAAGAGCGGACCTGCGGCGGGCACAAAAGAGGATGCGGACCCGGTCCTGGAGGAGTACGATTACGACGCAATGGATGATGAGGAAGAAGGCACGACGGCACTGGCTTCGCCGCGCAGGACTGTATCCACATCCGCAGACAGAGATATGAAAGCCGGCCCGGAAAGCACAGCGGCTATGCAGGAAGCGGAGGACGCCCCGGAAGAGACGGGCGTGTTCTCGATGCGGAGCGGGGACTTTACAATGTATTATATGTCCGCCGACGTCATCGGTCCTGAACCCGGGAAAACACTCTCCTGCGAGATCATTGTATCGCCCCTGACTCCCAGCGGGAATCCGAACGATATCATGGCGATCCTGATTATGAACAGCCGTCAGTATGCAGCCGCGACCATGAAGGGAAGAAACGGTGTTCTCATCGAGGCGGAAGGCATTGGATTCATCATTGAAGGCCAGGACCGCGCAGATACGTTTGCGGCAAGTGTCCGCTTACGGAACCTTGATAAAAAGGCCGGATGGAACGCACAGGTCGTCACGGAGAGAGCATTCGGTAAGAAAGGGCACATCGTGATCCACAAGGACGGGACGACCGTACATATCGTGCCTTCATCCTTCTACAACAATGACACCGGAAACGCCGATTACTTCTGCTGCTTTGAGACAGACGGAGAACGGAAGACAGGCTATACGGCAAATGCAGACCATATCCCCTTTGAGTGCGGAGGGAAAGCCTGCGATCTCGTATGCCGCTGGCATGAGGACGGGACGCTGTACGCCATGATCACGTCCCCAGAGACCATTGACCTGCGAAAGGAGGCCATGGATTGAAGGCGTACCTTTATAATAAGGAACAGCCGGTCATGCAGTGTGAGATCGAAAACGGGAAGGTCGTGAAGCTTCTCGGCGTACTGGATCCCGCCCGGATGCCGGTGATGCTCTCCTATGACTGCACGCTGGAGCGCATCAACGGGTGGCTGAACAAACGCGCCATACCGCCCAAACGGGAAGGGCTCAGGGAAGCAAGGCTCGCTTTCCCCGGGCTCGACGCCAACCACAACATGTTTTCGCTGTCGGACCAGTACTGGTTCCGTTACAATAAGAAAGAAACGTGGAAAGACCTGAATTTCTTCACGAATGACTACCAGATCGAGACAGGCAAGGCCTTCTTTACCCCGTGGGCTGTTGACAGGGAACAGTTGTCCCGTCCATCCCCGGATCTCACAACAGGGGGCGCCCTCATGAAAGCATGGGTCCGGGAAGAGGGGAGGTCTTACCTGTACAAGGCGGGAAGCGAAGTGTATCACCAGGAACCGCTAAGCGAAGTGCTGTCGTCGATGATGCTGGAGAAGCTCGGCATCATCCCGTTCGTCCGCTATGAGCTGGCGGTCCATGGACTCAGGATGTGTTCCAAATGCGCGAACTTCATCACCGAAGATACGGAGTTCGTCCCCGCCTTCCATATCTACAACCGTGAGGCAAGGCCCCTCGACGAGACCCACTATGACCATTTTATACGTATGTGCAAAACGTTCGATATCGACTTGAAAAAGGCGCGGCACTTTATGACAAACATGATCGCCGCCGACGTGGTGATCTGCAACCGCGACCGGCACCTTGGTAATTTCGGTCTTATCAGGGACGTTAACACGGGTATATTCATTGATTTCGCCCCTCTCTTCGATTTCGGGGACGCCTATCGGGGGACAAAAGCGGCAATCCGCGGCAACGGGATGCGGTTGTTTGAGGATAAAGAAGCGTGGTGCGTCCAGAAGGCATTAAAAAATGTTGATAAAGAGACGCTCCTTAATACGGACGCCATGCATGCCCTGGTGAGGAATTATCCCGGCATACAGGAAGCGCAGCGGGGATACATCGACAAGCAGGTCGACGGGATCCGTAAGGTTCTCAAGGAAAAAGACCTTGACGAATTTGTCATGAATTAAAAAATAGAACAAAAGTTCGAATTTGGCTTGCCTTTTTATAATTTTTTGTGTATGATTGAGGAAGGCCAGCCGGGAACCCCGGTGCCGCAGGGCGCCGGGATTTTTGTATGGCAGCACAAAAGCGCATTTCCTTTTATATGCGAGAAACGGCGCCGCAAAAGTCTGACATATCAAATGCGAGGACAAACAGGCCCGGTGCTGTGAATAAAAATAAAGCAGGGGCTTGATTTTTTGCGTGTTTTGTGGTATAATAATACATAGTTCAAGAGAGTTCCGAAGTATTACGGAGGGTGCGGTGAAAAAATTATACGGTGTTGTTGAGCACTTAAATGACAAGGATCTGTCAGACGCAGAGATATATAACCAGGGCTCCGGAGCGCCGGAAACACCGGATGAGGCCGCCGCGATCTTGCGGGCGATCCACATAGTTAGAGCAGCAGACCCGCGGCTGATCGATGCTTTGATCCAGTCGCCGATTCAGCAGAATATGTAGGAGGGAAAAGATATGTTAAAGAATACCACAATGGAAATCCTCGATCGAGTATCGAAGAAGCGCTCGACAGATCTGACGGAAGAAGAGATCCGTGTCATCCAGGAAGCTTCCCATGACGAAAACGCACAGACCCGCGGCATGGCGGCATATGCCGTACACCAGTGCCTGCACAAGTTCGAGTGTGACGAGATGGCTCGTTTCGGCATCAAAGCAGGCCATCAGGAGTTTGATGACTACCTGAACGAACTGTATATCGTGATCGCGAAGAAACTCCCGGGGTGGGAGCCGGAGAAAGGCAACCTCTCTACATACTTCGTGCGCGACTTCCGCATGACATGCACCAAGCTGCGTGGGGACAGCCGTTCCGGGTCCTCTTCCCGGTATTACGAGAATATCGGGGTCCAGATCGAGCACGCCATGGATGCACTGCAGAAAGAGAACAACCGGGAAGCAACACCCCTCGAGATCCAGGCATATATCGCACTGAAATACCACTCAGAGGTCGCCATCCAGTCGATCGAAAACTACAAGACACAGATCAAAGCCGAGACAATCCCGCTTGATGAGTGTCCATGGGCGACTCCCGACACGATCTTTGATAACCCTGAGGTCGAGCTTCTCCGCCAGGAAAAGTGTGAAGAGATCCGCCGCATCATCGAAGGCATGGAGCCGTACCATGGGCGCATCATCCAGCTGGAGCGGGAGATCTTCGAAATGACATCGTGCAACAAGATCAAGAACTCCGAACTCTGCGATCTTTACAACGAGCGTTTCGGGGAGCACGTCAAGTCCGACTGGATCAAGATGGTCAGGGCCTCCGCTGAGCGTGATTTCCAGCGCCAGTTCAAGATAGCCACGTCGACCGGCAAGATCCCGGTCCGCCGTCTTGATGAGCTGACCATGTTTGCGATCCAGGACGAAAAAGACATCGCCATGAACCTCGGGGAGCTTTTTGAGGTGAACGACGCGATGATGGTCTTGCCGATCGCGCAGTAAGCCGCGTTACCAAAAACCAATACCTGCCGCAAACCGCCGCGCTTTTTGCATGGCGGTTTTTCTATGCCAGGAAGACTCCTTTTCCTATCTCTCAAAAAATCTGACACATCAAATCTGATATTTGATAACAGGGAGATATAGAAAGGAGAAATAGATAGATGGATACAAATACAAACAAAGAACTGCACAGGTACATCAAAAGCGGGCAGTGGCGAGAAGCCGTCAATGTACTGCTCGCCGCAACCGGGACCGTCTACACGTCTCTGCATACGCACTGCCTGGATCTGTTTGATTCTGACAACCAGCCGGAAGCGCTGTGCAAAAGAGCATCAGAACTGGGAGCGGCCGGGCTGGCCATCACACAGCACGGAGTAGCGTCCGCAATCGAACCGATGCGAAAAGCGTGTGCGGCGCGCGGCCTGAAACTGGTCCCGGGCATTGAGGCATATTACAGGATGCCGGACGAAAACGACAGGAACGCACACCTCATCCTGCTCGCAAAGAACGATGCCGGATGGGGCGCGATCTCGGAAGCGATCTCTGAATCCCAGAGCAAAGACGGGTTCGCGGTCATGAGTGATGAGACTCTGATCTCACATTTCGGCCCGGGGTCCAAAGGATACGGCAATGTTTATGCGACAAGCGCCTGCATCCAGGGCCCTCTGGGGCTGAAACTCCGACACAACCAGACGATCCGGCACGAGATCGAGAAGATCGAACGGCGGACAAAAAATGCCGTCTCGCCGGATGACGGACGTCTTGTAAATGGACGAGCTAAAGTTGAAGAGCTGAAAGAACAGCTCAGGGAAGCAATCGCTTCCCGCGACCAACTGAGAAAGACCAGTGAGGCTAAATTTGCAGCACGGGAAAAAAGTCTTGCAAAGCTGATCGCGAAAAGGGATCCGTCTGCAGAAGAACAAAAAAGGCTTCTCGAAGCCGACAAGCAGAAGGCCATGGAGGCGAAGCCGAAGTTCGAGGAGGCTAAAAAGCGTGTGGAGCGTCTGCGAAAGCAGATCTCGGCCATCGAGCGCGAACTGCGCGAACTAGAGACCGGGATCAGCGTTTACAAAACAGCACAGGCGAAGGTCGACGCTCTGAAGACGGGTATCGTCTCGGATGAGGCGCTCGTAGAAATGGCGCGCGAGGAAGCTGTAAGACTCAGCGGGTTGTTCGGCAAGAGGAATTTCCTGATCGAGCTGCAGTATCACGGGTTCGAAGACGAGGGCCGGATCTATCCGATCCTGGCCAGGATCGCAAAAGAGGAGTCGATCGCGTGTGTCGCGTCAAACGACGTCCATATGATTGACAACTCAGAAGACGAGATCCTGCACCGTCAGGTTCTCCGTTCCATGCGCTTTCAGACCGAATGGAACGCAGCGGAAGACGGCGACCGTGAGATGTACCTGAAGACGGACGCGCAGCTGACGGAATGGCTCCTGAAGATCCTCGACGAGGAGACGGTGGCAAAAGCCATGTTTAATTCAAGGCTGATCTTTGACAGCTGCTGCGTTGATTTCAAGCACGACAACCACTACCCGGTCTTCCCGATCAAAGACGGACGGACCGCGGAAGAGGTCTTCGATGAAGAGATCGAGCGCGGCATTAAGTGGCGTTTCCCGAAGGGTTTTCCGGATGAACGGTATGCCGAACGCATTGCCTACGAATCCGGGATCATCAAGTCGATGGGATATGTGCATTACCATCTCGTTGTCAAGGATTTCCTTGAATACGGGCGTGTACTGGCACCGGTCCCTGAGGAAGAACTTCCGAACGCTCCGCTGACGATCGAGGAGGCAAAAGCCTGGGTCAAAGAGAACGGCTGGCGCGCAGGTGTCTCGATTGGCCCCGGAAGAGGGTCAGCCGTCGGATCACTGGTGTGCTATGTCCTTGGTATCACGTCACTCGACCCTATCGAGAACGGGCTGCTCTTCGAGCGGTTCCTGAACCCGGAACGTGTCAGCATGCCGGATATCGACTCTGATCTCAGCAACCGGGTACGCCCCTATGCGATCCGGTATGTGACACATAAGTACGGGCAGGACGCTGTCTGCGGCATCATGACGATGACCATCCAGGCGCCGAAAGGCTCGATCCGGATCGCGGCAAAGTATTACGACCTGTATCTGGGCGGTGACGGGAAGAGATTCCTGCCGCTTGCTGACGTACTGGCCAAAAAGGTACCGAGTGACCCGGGAACGAAATTCGGGTCGCGGGTGGAAAGCCCGGAGCTTTCGGATACGGATAAGGAGAAGATCAGCGTTGTCGGTGCAGAACCCGGCACGCTCCTGTACAGCCTTGCCGCTAAATGCCTTGAGATGCAGAAGGATCTTGATCATGCGCTCATGATCTTAAAGTGGGCACGGATCATTGAGGGCTCTTACACATCCTGCAGCGCGCATGCTGCCGGAATCGTGATCAGCGACGGGAATCCCATCAAGGAAAGCCTGCCGCTCCGGTGGAATGAGAAACTGCATGAGTTCACGACCCAGATGGATATGGTCTGTGTTGAGGAACACGGTTTCCTGAAGATGGACTTCCTTGGCCTGCAGACCCTTGATATCGAGACCGATGCCCTGCGGGCGATCGAGGAGCGGTACGGACGGGTGATCGATTTGCTGCAGGTGCCGCTCGATGACCAGAAGGTCTATGCGGAGATCTTCCGGACCGGACGAACCAACAGCGTGTTCCAGTTTGCCTCCTCAGGCATGAAGAGCATGCTCAAACAGTTCGGGCCGACCTGTTTCGAAGACCTTGTTATCCTGGTATCCATGTTCAGGCCAGGGCCGATGCAGTACCTTGATGATGTTATCAAGGTCAAAAACGGGAAAAAGGAGATGACATTCCTGACTCCGGAGCTGAAACCGATCCTTGGAAAAACCTACGGGGCGATCGTCTACCAGGGTGCGACGCGTTCTCAACTGAAAAGGTTGAGCAAATCTTTAAAGTAAGTTGGCAAGTAAGTATTGGTACAAAAGTGACCAGAGTCCGTCTGTACTGAAAGACAAAAGAAAAAAGGTTTGAACTAATAACTCGAAATGTGAAATGATAGGGTAACGCCTTGAAGCACATTCCATAATACTCCGACATGCATATGCAAGAGAAATCTGATATGTGTGAAGCTCGGTGAAGACGGCTGAAGTGATCTAAGTCTATGAAACGGACAAGTAGTGTTGGTACAAAAGAGGCCAGAGCCCGCCTGCACAAAAGAAAGAAAGTAGTAGATATGATTTACGATAGGCCGGTGGTCCATAAAATACCTATGGTTAGTATGCCAAAGTCATGCCTATGACTGGCGGACGAACTTGCGATGTAAAGGGTCTATATACGAACATGCCGAAAGGCATGCATACGTTTCGAAAACGGTGTCAGTATGGATTAGTAAGAATCTTGGTTATGAACATCCATGATATGCGAAGGAGAAATCTGGCGGGTATATGCAAGCTGACAGGCTTATAGCAAGGACCTACGGGTAATAATGTAAGGATAGAGTTATTGGAACACGGAAAGGTACTGAAATTGCTCATTTGCAATTAAACTGACGAAGAATAATAAGCAGTTGAATCAGTGCTGAAAAGTAGTGCTCGAACCATCGAAATTTCTGTAATGGAAATGGAGGAATGGGCACAAGTCGGGCAAAGTTAAATCAAAGTCATTTAGTTGAACATAGGGATTCGAGTAAGAAAAAAAATGCTCCTATCGAAAGGTAGGTGGTGCCCTATGTCAAAATGTTGAAAACTATTTAGACTTTTGAGGAAACTGACTCGATGGAACGCCGTGTGCGGGGAAACTCGCATGCACGGTGTGGAGTGGGGGAAAAGTTGGAGATTACATCAAAGGCTTACCTATCACTATAGCAGGTAATGGAGATCTTCCAGAAACTTGCCGGTTACTCGCTGGGAGGCGCGGACCAAGTCCGTCGATTCATGAGCAAAAAGAAACACGACAAACTGGCGCATGAGCGCGAAGCGTTCATCAACGGTGACCCTGAGAGGGGCATTGCGGGGTGTGTCGCCAACGGCATCAGCCGTGAAGCAGCAAACACCCTGTTTGACCAGATGACGGATTTCGCATCATACGCCTTCAACAAGTCCCATGCCGCGGCGTACGCACTGACGTCGTACCATACAGCGTTCCTTAAACTCTACTACCCGGCTGAATTCCTGATGGCAGCTATGAACTGGGCGAAACATGAAGAGTACGCGGGCCTGATCGGAGAAGCCAAGAGCTTCCATGTGGCGGTCAAAGCGCCGGATATTAACAAATCCGGAAAGTTCTTCACTGTTGACGACGACGGAGCGATCCGTTTCGGTCTCAGCTCCATCAAGGATGTCGGGCAGGCGGCGGATGATCTCTTAAAGGAACGCGCCGAAAACGGAGCTTTCCAGTCATTCAGAGACGTTCTGGAACGGACGATGATCAAAAAGGACGCCCTGGAGGCGATGGTCAAGGCGGGATGCTTTGACTGCTTCCACCGGAACAGAAAGGCCCTGCTGGCGGTCTGCGAGCCTGCCAGAGCAGCCCTCAAGGCGCGTCAGTCGGCCGAACTGAAACTCTCCGCCACAGAGGAGCTGGTCAGCCAGGAGCAGGAAGAGCTCACAGAAGCGCTGGCCGCAGAAGATAACAGCCTGGCGAAAAAGATCAGCGCTGCCATGGCAAAGAGTGCCCGGCAGATCAAGGACCAGGAAAAGAAACTGGACGAAGCCGAAGCCGCATATGAAGCAGCGCTCAGCATCCCGTCAGGGGTGCGAGAGGACGCTGAACTGCGGATGAAGGCTGAGTATGAAGCACTTGGCGCTTTCGTCACGGCAAGCCCGCTGGATGAGTATCCGGACCCGGAACATGTCGGTGCAGTACCGATCGGAAATACACCCGACAAGGGGAACACGGTGCTAATGGGCGTCGCAACAAACCTGCAGCTGAAGCATAAGAAGGCTGACGGGAAACCCATGCTTTTCCTGACACTGGAAGACAGGACCGGTTCGATCGATGTCCAGCTCTTCACGGAAGCGTATGCTTCCTTTGGCGAAGGGATCGAAGAAGGCAAGGTCTACACCATGCGGGGACGCATCGAAATGGATGAGGACACGAAAAAGTTCCGGCCCGCCTCCCTGTCCGTACCGAACAGGAGGATACGACCGTACATCATGACTGTCCCGTCTTTTGCGCTCTGGCATACGAAAGAGGCTTCCGGTTTTAAGGCGAAGTATGAAGACGCAAAGGGCGCTGCCCTGTATGTCAGCGACCAGGCAACGGGCAACATGCGGGAACTCACGTACCGTGTGAACGGCGCGGTGGAGGAACTCACCAACGTGACCAGAAAATAACAGCACAGAGATAACCGGGCAGCTTCAAAGCCGCCCGGTTTTTTTCAGGACAGATATTTTTTTGAAAAAAAGCTATTGCAATCAGCGCGAGGACGTGATAAGATACAAAACACGAACACACGTTCGTTCGAACAAATAATATTGGGAAAGGAAGACGGATGGTGAAAGAAGATGAAAAGTGTGAGTGCCCAATATGTGGATGGAGAGTTTTTGACATCAAGCCGGGGACATACGGCAGGATCATCCTCGCGATCAAATGTCCGAGGTGCCGGCAGATCAGCGGTATCGTTATTGCCGACGGAAAACAAGTAAAAAACAGCGTACCGAGCAAACAGAGCGTCTGACAAGACAGCCAACACAGCCGGGCGGAAGATACAGGGAAACCTGTGTCCCGCCCGGCTTTTTTTGTTCCCGAAAAAAAAGAACAGATAGATGAATATTTTTCTGACATATCATATATATCAAAACGGGAACAAATCTCTGGACATCCTGCCATATACGGACGGGCGCCCATACAGCCAATATCACAAAAAAAATAAGAACAATTTTTCTGAAAGAAAGGAGAAGGGCGAAAACGCCCGTAAAGACAATGGCCAGATTAAACTCAGTAATGCTGCTGGGGTTCGTCTTAAAAGACCCCGAAATTATGGACCTACCGGACGGGAACAGGTCCGCGATCTGCCACGTATGCGTCGGCCGGGGGGCGCGTGAGACCGGCGACGGGAGGCAGTTTATGAAACTGGATGACCCCATCATTCTCACCAAAGACCGTACACTTGTGAACGAGATCGCGACATGGAAAGCGAACACGATCGTAGAGGTATACGGGGTCATCACCGGACGCGCGATCCGGAAATCATCCTACTGTCCGAAATGCGGCGAGCGGAACGTGCAGGAGGGGGCCCTGGTATTTGTGACCCCCATCGACTGCAAGAAGCGCGGCGAGAAGGCATCGCAGGAAGAAGCCATCAAATACCTCTCGGAGAACCGGGAATTCTCAAACAAGGTGCTCGCGTTTGGCACCCTTTGCGTCGAGCCCAAAAAAGTAAAGACGAAAGAGGGCATCCCCGTCACAAGGTTCCAGGTCGCCATGAACCGGAAATATTATATCCGGGATGATTCTCCGGAGATCAAGGCGGATTATCCGTTCGTTTATGCCTACGGCAAGAACGCTGTAGAGGCCAAGATGCGCCTTGGGGTCGGAGCCGAGATCTTCATCGACGGGTGCCTGCAGACCAGGACCGTCCCCAGACAGGCTGTCTGCGCGACCTGTGGGGAGACTTATAAATGGACCGACCGCGCCATGGAGATCGTCCCATACCAGGGCGGCATTGAATACATTTCCGGGTACAAGACAGATGAGATGCTTGAGAAAGAAAAACAGGACGCGCTTGCCGAAGCAAAGCGCAAGGTCTTCGGGGTCCAGGACGACGCGGAAGAAGACGACAGCGTCCTTTCTTGACACAATATACGGAAACACCGAGCAACAAGGCGCCTTGGAGCAGCCAAACAGCCGGGCAGGGATAGCGGAAACACACTTCCGCTCCCTGCCCGTTTTTTAATTCCATCCGTGAAATTCTCTGACATATCACAAATGATAACTGATAACCGGAGTGAAAAAGAAAAAGACAAATTCATAAAAAAGGAGAACAAACAAATGAAGTTTTTGAGTGATAACTGGACCAAACACGGAAGCTCCCTTGAGAGCTTCAAGACAATGTGCGAGGAGCTGACCAACAGCACGATCTATCTGCGCTGCGGGCTGGAAGACCTCGTAGTCTTGAGCTACGTCGGGGAGCAGGAAAAAAACGGGAAACAGTATACGCGCTGGGCCAAGCTCACCCATGAAACCCTGGACAAGTTCTGCGGAAACGGCATGTTTGCGGGGCAGATCAGGGATTTCGTGCTCATGAAAAAGCAGGATTCCGCTCTCGATGATGAGATCAGGGAGGCCGGGATCATGCTGATGAACCCGAAGGATAAAAACAGGGTCTACCTGGTATCGCGGCAGGCGTTCATTACACTGTCGCAGCGGGTTAGGCTCGGGAGCGAATATATCGCACGGCCATCCCTTGCCAGGGACATCATGATCGCCCGGAACATGCAGTATGAGGGCGAGCGTGGCCACGAAATGACGCTCATCCTGCGCAAGGATATGGAACTGGGCGCTGAGAAGGTGTTCGCGGCCATGTCTCCTTCTAATACAGGGACATCCTTTATGGCTATGTACGACATGGCCCGCGACATTATCAGCCACAACCCGCTTGGGGAGGCCCATGTGATCGGCTGGCAGGCAGACCACCAGACCGTGTCGGTCAGCATCGAATTTCCGGAAGCTGCCGTCAAGTATCAGAAAGAGTACGGGCTGACAGAGGCGGTCATCCCGGGGATCACGTTGATGGACTCCGACACAGGGGATTCTTCCCTTGTCGCAATGGCAACCATGCGTCCGGAAAACTCCTGCGCCTATGCGATCACCAAACAGGTGAGCAAGAAACACGCGAAGGGCGTGGACGGAGCGAGCTTTTTTGCAGAAGCTGCCGAAGAACTTTACCGGTATATCCCGCAGGTGTACGGGCACCTTGCCGAGCTTGCGAAGGAAACAATCTGCCCACACCTGAACCTGGATACAAGCCGGGGCAGGAAGCAGAACCGCGCTTTTGTCGAGAAGTACATCTCCCGGGGCTACAAGAGCCTCGGGTTTGGCTCGATCCTCTCGCGGGAGGCCGGGGATGAGCTCGTCGCAAAAATGAGCGCCGGCATTAACCCTGCAAGACAGTATACCTTTGCGGACATCGCCATGATGTTCCTGGATGCCCCGTCTCAATGCGAGGATTATCCGGCAGAAAGAGAAAGAAGTGTTGCGGTCTGCGCCGGAGGCGTTCTTGACATGGCGTTCAGGCGCTCCGCTGCGGAAAAACGGGCGTTATACAGCGCTGACGCCATGAACGGAGGTGCCGCATGAAGGATCTCCTGATCACAAGACGTCACGGGGAGAAACGGGACGTCGCTGTTATAAGCGGCGTCGTGGATCGTATTACGGATGACGGGTTCGTACTGAAAAACACAGTGCGGAACCCCGTCACCGGAAATGCAGAGCCGGGCCGGGTCTCCTGCCGGATCGATAAGGAAATGATCCGACGCATGGCACTGAAGGAAGGCGCGGCCATTATGGCCCTCGTCGATGCGACTGACGATATGGATATCGTATTCGACGGGGGCTGGGCGCCCGGCATGGGAGATTTCAGTACTTCCGGGCGGCAGGTCCGCTACACAGGCGAGTTTATTTTCGGGGCCGATGACCGGAACAGCGATGACGCTGTCGTGCTCTGCGGCATGGTATCAGACGAAGAGACCCGCGCGGAAACCCCGGAGCGATTCGTCACAAAATACCAGGTCACATACCGATGCCGCGGCGTCGACACAAGAAGGTCCCTTATCCGGGCGACAAGAAAACAGCCCGAGCCAATCAAGGGCCGCCGGGCGGTCTTTGTAACGTCCCCGACAAGGGATGACGGCACGATGGCTGTCAGGAAAGTTCGAACATTAAGTTAAAGGGGGAAAGAATATATGGAAAGAAGAAGTACATTAACAGGGAACACGATCCCAGTCACAGAGGTCAAGGGCGGTTTCTCGGTTCGACATGAACATCTTGAGAAGGAAGTCAAAACGGCCAACCTGACTGTATCGTATCGTGCCGTGTTCACATCTGGAGAACATAACATCGTAGAATGCACAATGACATTCCCGGATGGCCATACCGTTACAAAGGTTGGTGAAACGACTCCGGAGACACTATACACAAAGCGTATGCGGCAATATCCGGGGACTACAGCCTACCAGCGCGCCTATGACCGGGCAGCAATCGCCGCTTTAGGTCTGGGGGGACGCATCTTCTCGATCCTTGAACTGAACCCGGCGCTCACAAAGGGAAACCGGCAAACAGGTCAGAAAGAGGAAACCGCAACACCGAAAGCGAGCGTAACGCGACCGGTCTTCCCGGATGAGGAAGTCCTTCTTTTCGGGCGATTCAAGGGCATGACGTTCAAAGACGCCAAAAAGCGGGAGGGCTTTGATGATTTTGCTATCAATTTCCTGCAACGCGAAGGCGTTGTCTACAACAACCCCGATTTGGATGACCAGGCGGCGAGGCTGCGGATGGCCTTGAAAGGAGTTTAAATGTACGGATACGTCAAGTCAGATACGGAAAAAGCCGTATCGCGGTTTAATGATCTTCTGCGTGCAGGGACGCCGGCAGTCTTTTTTGACTTTGAGACGACTGGTGTTTCCAAAACGTCACGGATCATACAGATCGGCGCTATGAAGGTCGGGATGGACACGGACGGTGTCCTGACAGTCCTTGATACGTTTAACGAACTTGTCAACCCGGGATTCCACATCCCGGAGGAGGCGTCGAAGGTGAACCATATCTACGATGAGGATGTGGCGGGACACATGGATGAAGCAGAAGCGTGCAGGAGGTTCCGGGCATTCCTGGGCCCCCTCCCGCTCCTTGCGGGCTATAATAGCGTATCCTTCGATGAAAAGTTCCTGAACGCCATGTACCTCCGACAGACAGGCGAGGAATTCCGTGCGCTCATGCATCTGGACGTCCTTGTCATGGCGAGGGAAAAGCTGATCCTGCCCTCTTACAAACTGCAGGATATCGCTCACGAGCTTGGCTGCGATATCGGGATCACATTTCACGATGCGTTCGACGATATCAAAGCGACAGCCCGGGTGTTTACGGAACTGACGACATTTTTTACTCCGCGGGATGCGGCGCTGCCGATCCTGCCGGTGACGGGATACCATTACGTATACCACAGCCATACGGTCGAGCGTGTATACATCGGCACCTACCCAAAGACGACCACCTACTACGATATTTACCGCAAGAAGTGGATGTCGGATATGGATATCGACCTGGCAAAGCTCCGGGAAGACACTCTTCGTTATGCAAACGCTGCTGACGAGAAAGAACTGATCCAAAAGGCTAAAGAAAAAGGAGGAAAATAATGCTGCGGGAAGAAATGGAACTGCACATCTCCATGTCGGCCGTTGACAAAACAGCCTCGATCTTCACATCTGACCCGGTCTGGATCCGGCGTCTCGACAAGCTCTGCCGGGAACACCCGGGCAATTACAGGGAGGTCGCTGAAAGGAAGCGTGCTATTCCGAAATTCCTCCCGCCGCCTAAGCAAAGCTTTGAGGCGGGGGGATCCTTTCTGCACGCTTGTTGAACGCCGGGGCATTATTGATGGGCAGGTCGTGACAAAGCAGTACGTCTGCACGGACAAGGGGCTGATCAGCCTTCGCGGAAAACGACCGGAAGGACGCACACTGACGGAGGAGGAAAGGCAGGCCCTCGCAGAACGGCTTGCCGCAATGCGCCAGAAACAGGCAGAAAAAAGATAAGAAGGCGGGGAGCGATCCCCGCTTTTTTTATGCCTTTTTTCACCGTATATAAAAGGAAAATTTTTGCATGTATATCGAACATATGAGCTGATTTTACTCTGACATATCAGAAAAGACGTTCGCCTCACAAAGTGAGATAGGACGGAAAAACTCTGACATATCATATATGAAAAAAAATTTTAAAGGAGGCCCTATGGCAGACACAAGAAGCGAAAAGATCGTGATGCGTTACAGCGACTATCTTCGAATGGTCGACGCGGCCAAAGAGATCGACCGGCGGACGGATGATGTGACGATCAAGGAAAAGAAGAAGAAATTCATATCCAGGCATGAGATCCCGACCATCGAAGATCTGCTGGCCCATAGCGTCCCGGAAAACCTGGAAACGTTCCTGCCTTATCTGGTCTACTACCGCGAGCCCGGCATCTGCAGGATCGATCCGAAAGACCCGGATGCGGAAGGAAAAGCCGAACGCCTCAAACAGCTGCGCAGATACCTCACCCGCCTCTTTGACGAGATGATCGACTTCGAATATGACGTTGACGACGAAGAAGAGGGCGAAGGGTGCGAAGAGGCTGCCGGCCCGGGGGAAACGATTCATTAACAATTCATTACAAGCGAAAGGAGGCCCGCATAAATGCGGGGCGGTCCCTGCCGGCTGCGATGACAGTTGCGAATACCCGGACCGCTTACAATTGATGAAAGAAATGATCTTAACGGCTGTGCTGACCGTGATCAGCATCGCCATGGTCATCCTGGTCCTTGCCCAGCAGGACCGCGATGCGGGATTTGGGACAACGCAGGATACGTCAACCTATTGGGGAAAGGCTAAGAAACACTCGACCGAAGGGCGCATCCTGCTCCTGACCCGGGTTTTAGCCGCTGCCTACCTGTTCCTTGCGTTCGCGCTCAATTATCTTGTCTGAGGAGGAAGATCATGTCAACATTGCTGAAAGCTTTTAAAACAAAGGATATACGGCAGCGCCTTTTATACATGGCGTTTGCCCTCCTGACCATCCGCATCGGGTCCCAGATCCCGGTGCCGGGCGTAGATCGGGCATTCCTTAAGGAATGGTTCGCCGAGCAGGGGCCGGCCCTCGGATTGTTCGGCACACTTACCGGCGGCTCGTTTGAAAACATGTCCGTGTTCGCCTTGTCGATCACGCCATACATCTCATCGTCGATCATCCTTCAGCTCTTATCTGTCGCATTCCCCGCACTGGAAGAGATAGCGAAGGACGGCGAAGAAGGCCGCAGGAAGATGACGGCAGCGACGAGGATCCTGACAATCGTCCTCGCCGTGACCGAATCCCTGGCTCTTTGCATCGGTTTCGGAAGACAGGGGCTTATCCCTGACGTTACTGTACTCAAGATCGTATCGGCATCTGCTGTCATGACGGCCGGTTCTGCATTCCTTATGTGGCTTGGTGAACAGGTCACGGAACAGGGGCTTGGGAACGGGATCTCCTTTATCCTTGTCACTAATATCCTCTCCAAGATCCCGCAGAGCTTTATCGCACTGTATGAGCAGTTCATGTCGGGGAAGAAGATCCCCACAGCGGTCCTGATCAGCATCGCGATCGCCGCGATCGTTATCCTGATCGTCCTGTTTGTCGTCGTTCTCGAAGGCGGCGTCAGGGAGATCCCCATCCGCTATTCGAGAAAGAGCGGCGGTCCCGGCTTCTTTGATACAGAAAGCGCTTCAATCCCGCTCAAGGTCAACACGTCCGGTGTCATCGCCGTGATCTTCGCGGCGTCCTTCATGTCGCTTCCTGGCATGGTTTCCGCTTTTATCGGGAAGGTCAATACCGGAACGCGCTGGGATGACGTCCTCAGAGCCATGAACCAGGCATACTGGTTTGATACATCCGCACCGGTCTATACGCTTGGCTTCGTACTGTACGCCGTCCTGGTCATCTTCTTCGCTTATTACTATACATCCATTACAACGAATCCTATGCTGATCGCCGACAGTCTCCGCAAAAGCGGAGGCACCATCCCCGGCGTACGTCCGGGTGAAGCGACGGAAGCTTTTCTGAAGGATGTACTGGCCAACTTGATCTTAATTGGCGGCGTTGGACTCCTTATTGTCGCATCAGCACCGATCATCCTTGCCGGACTGTTTAAGGCGGACGTCTCGTTTGGCGGGACATCTATCATCATCATTGCCGGTGTTCTGATCGAAACGGTCAGGGAGATCGACGCAAAACTTGCCATGGCAAATTGCCGTGGGTTCCTGGACACGAAAGGAGGCAGACATGTCTGACAACAAGCACTGGAACGGCCCGACCATCAAGGGCGTTAAGAGAGAATGGGCCAGGATCAAGTGGCCTAAGGGCGCAACGGCTGCGAAAGAGACAGCACTTGTGATCATTCTTTCGGCGGTCGTCTCACTTGGGATCGTAGGGATCGACAACGCCGTCCTGGCCGTCTTCAATATGTTCATCTGACGACACGCAAGGCCCGACACCGAAAGGTGCCGGGCTTGTTGAAATATGAGGAAGGCTAAATGAGCAAATACCTATTTGCATTAACCCAACACAAACAGCGCATCCATATATCTGACGCCGTAAGCGGAAAGCAAGGATACGTATGTCCTTACTGTGGATGCGAGATGATAGCAAGAAAAGGTGCTGTTCGGGAGCATCATTTTGCGCACAGTATTGACAGCCGGTGTGATGAATGGTATGGAAACAAAGGCGAATGGCATATCCAGATGCAAAATATGTTCCCGAAAGAGACACAAGAAGTCATTCTTGAGGTTAACGGCGAGAAACATATTGCAGATATCTGTATAGAAAAGGTAAACGGACAGAAACTCGTCATCGAATTCCAGAGTTCACCTCTTTCGCAGACGGAATTTGTTCGCCGCACGCAGTTCTGGCGAAATAACAATGCGGAGGTGATTTGGGTCTTTGATGTCAGGGATAAGGACATCCGCGAAATACCAAAAAGCAGAACTGGTATAGAAGCAGCGTACCGATGGCGGCATGCATTCTCGACAATTGGAGACAGCGTCCCTGACAATGCAACTGTTTTCTTTTACATGAACCCGTTAATCAACACATTTTTCTATGTCAGCGAGAACCGGTTTACCGATGGGGACATTTTAGTTGGAGCAGGAAAAGCACGTTCTGCCCCATATTTCATGAAATTAACTGGGAGAAGCGTACATATTCCTGATGCATTAACAGATTATGGACGTTCTTATAATTACAACGCTTCTGGATACGCCATTGTTTGCGGACAGCGCTATTATGATTTTTTGGGATATGTGAAGAAACGATTTGATATTCTCGATTCCTCTTAGATTAAAGATAACACAGGCTCCTTTGTGATGGCCTTTGTGATGAAAGTCCCATCCTTCGCGCTTTGGCACGCAACAAAAGCTACAGATTTCAAGGAAGCATACGAAGATCCGAACGGCATTAGTCTATACATCAACGATGCGTCAACGGGAACGTGGCGACAACTGATCTATCACGTCAGCGAACGGGCGGGAAATCTTAAGGAAGTGAGAAGAATTTGGTTCGCCGCTTCACCCGCAATATAAGTTTTTCAACTCTCAACCTGCCAGCCTCGTGTCTGGCAGGTTTTTCGCACGCCCGCAAAAAAATTCCAAACCATCCGTATTTGTCTCTGACATATCGATATAGAAAACATCCGGAACGAGACCGCCGAAAATATTAAACGGAGGGCAAGAATATGGAAAATCTCCAAACCCGCCTGGAGCGGGAACAGTACATCAGAGATTGTATCGAAAGGGTCAGCCAAAATGGTCTCGACCTTCGGCTGATCGGGGACCAGACGGATGAGATTTGCGAAGCCGCTGTACGAAAGAACGGCATGGCTCTTGAGTACGTCAAACATCAGACGCACAAAATCCGCATGCTTGCGGTTCGGCAGGACGGAAATGCGATCCAGTTTGTTGATCCGCTGGATCAGACCGAAGAGATGTGTATGGACGCTGTCAAGCAGGACGGCATGGCGTTAGGGCTTGTATCTTTCCAGACCCGGAAAATCTGCGAAACGGCGGTTGAACAAAACTGCCGGGCCTTACGCTTTGCGAAGTATCAGACTCCCAAAATGTGCCTGTCGGCCGTCAAAAGAGACGGACGCCTGGTCTCGGATGTCAACAACAAAAATATTTTTATCGCCTTGCAGATGCCGGAGATAATGTTGGAAGCGGTGCGCCAAAATCCCAGTGCGCTCGCATATATCCGCAACCAGACAGACAAGGTCTGCCTGGAAGCTGTAAGACGAAACGGCCTGACTTTGGCATATGTCAAACAACGGACCCCGGAAATCTGTCTGGAGGCCGTCAGGCAAAACGGCTTGGCGCTCAAATACGTTGATCGACAATTACAAACGCCCGAGGTATGTAACGTTGTGTCCCTGCGCTGTATAAGTTTCCGGTATAAGTATTTCCTATTTATTTTTATTCCTGACATATCGATACTGAAACATCAAAAATTCATATTCACAATTCAAAGGAGGTATCCATTATGGACGAACAGAAGGTACAGGAGATTCTGTCACAGTACAGAATCTTATTAGCGCCGTCGTACACGTTAGCAAAAGATATCCAGGCAGAAGCGACGGTAGAGGCGGAATATGGTGCGGAATGTGTAGAGGGCAGTATCGTGACTCTGGCACATCACGGTTCCCGAAGCGGCAATCCAGCTCCCTGCAATACAGATGTTGACATTCTCCCGAAAGGATCGACGATCCTGATGAGCCACATCGATCTTGATGCCGTCGGTGGTGTTATGGCCCTCGTGGGAATCAAGCCTGAAGACAAGGCATTCTGGCAGGCGGCTGAATTCATTGATGTAAACGGTCCGCAGCATACATGGGAATTGTCACAGAACGAACAGGACAAGCTGAATGCTATATGGGCCTGGAACAGCCGGCAGCCGAGAACCCCGCGCTTAACAGAGGTGACTGATGTATCCCAAACGGTCGAGAAATATGCTTTAGCACTTTCCACGCTTCTTGGGGAACGCACACCGGAACAGGAACAGATGATCAATACAGGCCGTGAATGGGTGGATACAACATCGAAAGAGGTAGAAGCGTGCCTGCTTACAGAGGATGAAAATGTACGTGTGTTTATGACTCGTGAAGACGGTGGCCCGTTCTGCTGTGGTTCGTATTTTTCCCCAAATACAGGCAAACCGGCTAGAGCCTGCGTCCAGTTCAACCCGAAGATGAACGCAATCACGCTGTCCTTCTACGACGGCGGTGTGCGGCTCTCCGCGGAAAAGATCATGCAGGCAATCTACGGACCGAAAGCGGGCGGTCGGGCAGGAATTGCCGGCACTCCGCGCGGAGACGATGCCCCAAAATATACGAAGGAAGACGCACTGCAGTTAGCCAAAACGGTTGCTGAAATGGAAAAAGCATTTGACCGTAGCATCAATTTTGTTGTGCCTGACAACGACCTTGAAGCGCACAGGATCATCAGTATATTGAAAAAACAGGGATTTATGGAAGGCATAAACCTCTTTGTTTCTAAGCAGCAGTGGGGCGCAAGCTGGGATGGTCTGGAAGAAGGTATCAAAGAAGCGATTGGAAAGCTTGATCCGTCTACCGTCTACGGTGTAGAACTTCAAGGGAAATCGCCCTATCAGAACATCGACCATCATGTATATGAAGGGGACGACCGCTCAAATAAACTGTCGTCTCTCGAACAGGTCTCTGAGCTTATCGGATATACACCAAGTGATTTGGAGCAGTTTATCGCCGCAAATGACAAGGGTTATATCCCCGCCATGGAAAGTCTTGCAAAAGAAAAGTGTTATGACGCTGAAACCGCAAGAGGTGTTTGGATTAACACCGTCCGTCGTATGGATCGCGCCGCCCAGGGAATTACGCAGGAACAGGAAGATCAGGCTGTTCAGGCTTTGGACAGTATGCAGCACAAACCGGGTTACGATGTGGTACAGTTGCCGCACAGCAAATGCGCCACTGTGACAGACCGCCTGTATGGACGATACGAGAATCTTCTTATCGTATGCGGTGATGGTGAGCTCGATTTTTACGGTAAGGGAGATATCTGCCGTCAACTGCATAATGAACTTGGCGGCTGGGCCGGCGGTGACCTCGAAAACAGCGGATTCTGGGGCGGATACGTAGATGCCAACAAAGCAGAACAGATCATCGCGCAGGTAGTAAAGATTCATGAGGCGATTACTGATAAACCTATCGGCCGTGGCAGTATTCCGGGAACGAACAAAATCGACACATCGAGAAAAACACCTGTCGCATCCGCACCGACAACAGGCAGTCCGAAAAAGGAAGATATTGCACTGTAATATTGCTCTCATGGCGCAGGGATGCATGTAACGTTGCGTCCCTGCGCTGTGCGTTTATCAGAGAACCGCGAAGAAGACACCCATCTTCAAGGTGCATAAGCAGCACAAGTGCTTGTCGACGCATACGTGCTCGGAGCAGATGATGGTGTCAGGGCAAAAGGAGCAGAGCTGGGTATCCCGAAAGAGACGATTGAGGAAGTGATAGCCAAATTCAAAAGCCTGGAGGGACCGTCAGACGCCAGGGCTGCTATCCAAATCCCAACAAAGACACAGACACAGTCGACCGTAAACAAAAGCAACGACCCAGAACACTAAGCCGTAGAAATCCAATCAGAAGATCCGTCACGTGATGTGGCGGGTCTTTTTGCATCTACTCATCTCGAAAATCTTCTGACATATCAGTAAAGATACCTGATAACAAGGAGAAAAAATAAGGAGGACAAAAAAAATGGACATCAATAACATCATCTCGAAAATCTTCTGACATATCAGTAAAGATACCTGATAACAAGGAGAAAAAATAAGGAGGACAAAAAAATGGACATCAATAACAAATGGCGAAAACAGCATCTGTGATTGCCGAACAAGAAGGGCTACGAGGCGATATATTTTATTCAAAAGAAAGAAGTTTATAAAGGAGGAAAAAGAAATGAAGATTACGGGATACGGGGTATGCTTTGACTCTAAAAACGGTGGCGCAAAGTTTGTCGATGGGGGAATAGAGAAATTTTTCCGCACTTTTGGGATGAAGAGCCAGGGGATTAGAGATAAGTTTATGGAATTCTGCGAAGATCGTCAGGAAGATATCTCAGCAGAAAAAGATATCACTCCGGAACTCATCGATCTTTTCGTGAAGCAGTATGAGAACGAGACATATCTCTGGCACGGATTTGGAGCCGTGATCGTAGACACGATCAACTATCTGGAAGATTTCGCAGGACACGATGCGTTCAGAGTTGGAGACTTCTGTATATACGTAGAGCCTATCATTCCGGAAGATGCATATGAAGCCCACTGCTATCCGACAAAAAATCGTATCAGGAAGATCGTTCAGAAATACATCCGCCCCTTCACAAAGGGAGATGTCACTGTTGATTATGTTTCTGTCGACCCCGACGGTTACCCGGGAATTTAAAAAACATAATATGGCAACACGAGGAATAGTATGCCTCGACGAAAGAAAGGAAAGTAAATATGGAAAAAGACAGTCTCCAGATGATCAAAGGATATCTTTGTTCCGGGAATCCCATCTGGAATACGGATGAAGTTGCGGCGGTCATGGATGAGGCGATCGCCGCTGTAGAAAAGCAGACACCGAAAAAGCCAATCGGAAAATATGCCTACAGACCGGGGTATCGAAGGCGTCTGATAGAAGACGGCGAGTACAAGGAGACGGAGATACCGGGTTATTATATCGGGCTGATACATTCTGATATCATTGAAAAAGAAGGGACAAAAAATTGAGCACATCGATATTTGATTCTAACAATATTACGGAAATTACGCTGATAAGTTTGGAAGAAGTGAAGAACGGATTAGCTGTCGACAAGCTCTACTACAGCTGGTGGCTGCGTCCCACTGCTTCAACTACGTTTGGCATACCAATCGTCCCCGCAAATCACAGCTCTTTTAAGCCCGGTGATATCCTCGGATATCCGGATGAACCACACGGGTGCGTCCGGCTCTGCGATTATCAGAAGGGCCTGCCATTGAAGAATGTTTTGAATTTGCAGGATATTCCTGGCGTGTAATCAGCGAAAATCTGGCTCTTTGCAGCGAAGTTATTTGTTTAATGCCTTACCGCAACAGAGAAGAACGCACCCCGGATTTCGAAAATTCAAACATTAAGCGTTACCTTGACCTTTGGCTGCTCAGAGCCATGGCTTTAGAGAAAAACAACGGAAAACCGTTCGACGCGGCGTTTCTTGAACTGCCTTGCGACAGAGGACTTACACGGATGGAGACGGAATCGCTCATGGACATGATTCCGCAAAACAAAGAATATGTCTTTCTGGAAATCATGGGCTGTAAGGGAAACAAGGCGATGGGGATCATCACCCTGCAGACCGCAAACCTGATCGATTACGATCGCACATACCGGCCTGAAAACGGATTCATCGCATATGTTGAGAAGCTCCTCGATAACGAAGAACTCAAAACGGAAACAAATCTTTACAAACACAAGGAAATCAGCTTTTTCCTTGGGGATAACCACACACATCTATAGGGAGAATAAAAATGGATAACGCAGAAATCAGAAGCACCCTGAGAACAGAAAAATACGATTTCCTTCGCACGAATCCACTGCTGGGAGAGAACATCATACTGCTGACTCTCGGCGGCTCACACGCCTACGGGACAGACATCGAGACGTCGGACCTCGATATCAGGGGGTGCGCCATCGAGAACCGCAGGCAGATCCTGACAGGACATTCGTTCGAACAGGTCATCGACAACCCGACGGATACGACGATCTACAGTCTGCGCAAGCTCGTATCACTGCTCTTGCAGTGCAACCCGAATATTATCGAGATCCTGGGTTGTGAGCCGGAAGATTACTTTATCATCACCGGTGCGGGGCAGATTCTGCTGGACAATAAGGACCTGTTCCTTTCGAAAGCGGCTTACAGGTCTTTCAGCGGATATGCGTCTTCACAACTCCGGAGGCTTGACAACAAGACGGCAAAAACGTTCTCGCAGGAAGACACGGAAAAACACATCCTGAAGCGCCTCAGCGAGATGAACAGAACACCGGGACTCACGTTCTCGTTATGCCCCACAGACAGGGAAGACCTGGAACAGGAGATCTGCATTTCGGGGGAATTCACCGATATGCCGTTCCGCCGGCTCTATACGGAGCTCGGCGAGCTCAACCAGACCCTGCGTGAATACGAGCGGAACAGCAAGCGGAACAAATACGCTGCAACACATGGAAAAATTTGTAAGCACGCAACCCATCTGCTCAGGCTGTACATGATGGTAGAAAACATCCTGCTGGAAGGAAAGATCGTTACCCGCAGAAAAAAGGAGCACGATCTCCTCATGGATATCCGAAACGGGAAATATCTGGGTGAAGACGGGCAGATGCTCCCCGAATTCTTCGAGATGGTACGCGATTATGAAAACAGGGCGGAAATGGCTTACCGCAAATCTGAACTGCCGCCGCACGTCAACATGAAGAAGGTTGACGAGATGCTGATCCGAATCTACGAAGAATACGTACTGGCCGAATAATCAAACAAGAGAGGAGAAACAAATGTACGAACTTATGATTGCTGTTTCCGGCGGAAACTGGATGTATTTTCGCACCGACCGGAATCGTGTCGATAAGGCATGGAACGAGTTCCTCGAAACGATGGACAACATCGGATGTGACGTTGATAATGTCAATTTTGTTTCCGCAGAACTTCGCGATGGTGAAGGAAACGAAATCGCAACTCTCAAATTCTAAAAAGGAGAACGACATGAACAAAGGACAATATTTTTCAAGTCCAAAAAAATATTCTTATGCACGTGGGAAAAAAGCTACCACCATCGCCCCGTGTATACATGTGTCGGGCAGTATTCGCGGTATGCGAAAACTGTTTTGGGGATACGATAGAGATGTGGTTAGAATCGGCAGTTACTACTATCTGCAGCCTTTCAATTAAGAATATGCGGAATTACCAACAAGGAGGAAATAAGAGGATGAACTACGTCATCACCGCGATTGAACGAGACGGTTTCAACTTCCGTACCCTGAATATCACACTTGAGATCATTGATGAAAGTATCAATGTTCTCGAAGCCTGCAAAGAAGCCGTGCGTGAATATGTCACAACTGAGGAAGGTTTAAAGACCTATCTCGGCAACTGTGAACGCTTCAACTGGGCTGACTTCGAATCATACGTTCCCAATGAGATCTGCGAACGTCACGGTTTCCGCAAAATCAATACGGGAGCATCCAGAGCCGAGGTCAATTGGGACGAAGAATTAATCGGTGAGCCCACCTTCTTAATCACAGACATCCAGTGGGATACCGATGGGGAAGAAAGAGAGGATCTTCCTGAATCCTGCCATCTTCCCTTAAGAGACCTTCTCGACGATGATGAAGGTCTTGGCGATGTCTCGGTAGAAGAACTGAAAGACCGTGTTGCTGATTACCTCTCTGACCAGTTTGGTTTCTGCATCTTTGGTCTTGTCATCGAATAATGAAACAGTAAAAGGGCGGCCATTTGGCCGCCTTTTTGTGCATAAAACATTTATCTCAAAACAACATGATACAAAAAGTGATTTCCTCGTATATCCGGAACATACATACAGGTATTTCTGACATATCATATACAGGAAAAACAAACTCAAAACAGGCGAATGTTTATCAGGAGGCACTAATGGCATACGAAGAGATCCGCCCGGGGATTCATCATTTTCGGGCAAGAGAAATCGGGAAGACAAGGAATCCAAACGGGACATACAGCCGTATTACCGTCGGCGAAACCTACATCGAGACCAAACGGGGCTTGATCCGCGAAGACGAATGGGCGAAGATCGCGTATCAGATGGTCGTTGACAACGGTGATATGCCGCTTTTGGATGCTATAGAAAATCATGTCAGAGAACACTGCGTATGGCTCAAGGAAAAAGAAATCCGGCCATATGCGCTGGAATGCCTGACAAGTGAAGCTTATAAGGCTTGGAAGAATTTTGGAGGAAAATCATGATCAGAGAAAAAAATGAAAATCCGGATACAGCTATTGCATCTGCGGCAAAAACCAGAATCAAAGATTATATGCGCGATCAGGCCAGACAATATGGCGAGACAGTCCCAATCTTTGAAATCATGCTAATCGAGCACCCGGACAAGGAACTCATTTATCCGAAAGGAAAACATTCCGGTTTTCCTGACACAGGCTCTGTATACACAGCCGGGTTTTATTATACCTACGATGAAGCTGCGGAAACCCTGCATGAAAATGCCTGCGATATCCGTGAAACAGTGTACGATGCCGCTTTCTTGATTTGCCGGTATCCGGGACTGGACAACTGCGTCACTTCGGAAGGACGGGTATATTTCCTTTGGGATACGGAGAAAAGGGGATATATCGAAACGAAAGAGCCGAAACTCTTCAAGCATATGGCGTATTGAGTGCCCGGAAGATAATCCCTTTTCGCACCATCCTATTCTCATTTCCTGCAAATTCTGACATATCAATCCCGTTAAACGAAAACAGGAAAAGACGAAAGGAGGAGCAACATGATCTATGTCACAGGTGATTGCCACTAGGATTACAGAAAACTGAATTCTTACAATTTCCCCGAACAGAAGGAAGTTACGAACCCCGGGCCTAAAGGCTCGAGGCTTAAAAGAGAACTGACAACCGGTCAGTTGTCTTGAGAGCCTCAGAAAAAGCGTGATTAGCCTGCATGCGCATGCGTATGCAGCAGTTACAGGAAGAAATGGATAGCCCGGCGCAGTG
>ODAJ014778369.1_pt1 | contig 43605 bp, 35 predicted proteins | sample 1539241 | NCBI WGS metagenome assembly ODAJ01 (sample SAMN02144231, study PRJEB22623) | gut metagenome | biome: sheep rumen | host: Ovis aries | place: New Zealand
TACTTACTTTGGTTTGTTCCGTTTCACGAAACTGTAAAGAATTTTCGAGTCTTATATGTGTATCACTGTTCAGTTATCAATGTGCTCGGCCTCATCGGCCGCAACTTTTATAAGATATCATAGAAGTTTTTGTTTGTCAAGAACTTTTTTGATTTTCTTTAAAAGTTTTTTGTGCGCCGCTCTTCGCGTTGCCGTTTTTGCGGTGCAGATGGTATACTATCACGCCTCAGAGGATTTTGCAAGCACTTTTTTCACTTTTTTTCGATTTTTTTTAAGATTTTTTTGGCCGTCTACATCTGGTACAAAAAGGGCTTCGGGCGGCCCAAATCTTGTATGCACCACCCGAAGCCCGATCGGCCGTATGGACAATATGTACATGTCTATTTAAAATGGAATTCGAAGGCCCCGTAATCCGTCACGACCCGGTACTCTCCGCCGCCCGTCCGGACACAGGCCTTGAGCGGTCCCTTCTCGTCGGTTCGGCCCTCAAAGCGTATCTTTCCCGAGACCGAGGCGATGAGGAGCGAGGACTTATTATATAGAAGAATTTCATTTCCGCACAGAGCCGCGGACGCCGCCTCAAAGTCCGTCTCCTGCGACGCCGACCGCCCCGAGGCATCCCAGACGGTAATCTCCCGGGATCCGCCCTCGGAACCGTCCGTGAGAAGCACCGCGCGCTTCCCGTCCGAGACCGCCATGAGGATCCGGGCATCCATCTCCTCCGAGACGAGCTCCTTCGGCTCCTTTCCCGCGCGGAAAATGAAAACCCTGTTGTCCCCCGCCGCCAGCACGCGTCCGCCCGGCAGCGCAAAGAGCTCCGGTATCACCGTATTTTCATAGACAAAGCTCGCCGTAAGCTCGCGATTGTTCTTATTATAGAAGCGAATCTCGCTCTCCCCCGTCGCGGGCCGGATGCCGGCAAAGACGAGGGTCCCTTCATTTCCCGAAATGGCGGCATCGATCGGCACAAAATCCTCAAATGTGATGCCCGCCTCAAGGAGCCCGTTCTGCCCGTCCGTAAAATAGGCGGAAATATCGCCGTCCTTCACGATGAGGACCGCATTTCCCCCGGATGAGACCGCTCCGTTCCCGATGAGCCCCCGGGTCTTTAAGGACGCGATGAAGCCGTCCCGCCCGAAAAGGCAGGCCTCCCGGCCGCCGCGGTCCAGCACGAGCGCATAACTGCCGTTCACCCTGGCCTCGGGTCCGGTCATCTCAAACGGTGTCTTGTCGATCTCCGTCATGCCGGTGCCCAGCACCTCCGCACCGGCCCGCGAGTAGCGCAGGATCCGGTCGCCGAACGTGACCATCCGGGCATCCGCCGCGCCTCCGCCGGCAACCTCTCGCACGGAGTATTCCTTGTAGGGCCGCTCCCGCCGGTACCAGGCGACCCCAAGCATAGCCGCCATCACAAGCACACAAATAAGAGCCGTGCGCATATACATGGCTCTTTTTCGTGCGGTACCTCTCCTCTTCACAGTTCCGTTCTCCCGTCAAGCGCGCGCAGGAGGGTCACCTCGTCGATATTTTCGAGATCGCCGCCCACCGGCACACCGCTCGCGATACGTGTTGTTTTGATTCCCGTCGGTTTGATCAGCCGGCTCACATACATCGCCGTCGTCTCTCCCTCCAGGGAGGAGTTGGTCGCGATGATCACTTCCTTCACATCCCCCGAGGCAAGCCTCACCATCAGCTCCTTCAGGCGGATGTCGTCGGGGCCGATTCCCAGCATCGGCGAGATCGCCCCGTGGAGGACGTGGTAGACGCCCTCGTATTTTCCGGTTTTTTCGTACGCCGCCAGGTCTCTCGGCGTCTCAACGACCATGATCGTGGACTTGTCCCTCTTCGGGCTCGCGCAGACCGGGCAGAGCTCGGCGTCCGTGAGCGTGCAGCAGCATTTGCAGTAGCGCACGTTCTGCCTCGCCGACACGATGCTGTCCGCGAGGCGCTTCGCCTTCTCCTCCGGCTGGCTGATGATGAAAAATGCAAGTCTCTGCGCCGACTTCGTTCCGATCCCCGGAAGAGAAGACAGCTGCTCGATCAGGTCGCTGATGTGACCACTAAAATAGTCCACCGCCAAGGCCTCCCATGCCGCCTGCCATCTTGCCCATCATACTCGTCTGCTCCGCGTCAACCTTGCGGAACACTTCGTTGATCGCAGCCACGATCATGTCCTCGAGGGTCTCGACATCCTCCGGATCCACTGCCTCCGGGTCGATGTGAAGTCTCAGGACCTCGCGCTTGCCGTTCACGGCGATCTCGACGGCTCCGCCGCCGGCCGTCGCGGTGAATTCCTTTTCCTCGAGAGCCTTCTGGTTCTCCTCCATCTGGCGCTGCATGCGCTGCGCCTGCTTCATCAGGTTGTTCATGTTTCCGGGCATCCCGGAAAATCCACCTCTTTTTGCCACGTCATTATTCCTTTCATATATTTATATGAAATGATCCGGTAAGCTCAGCCTTCCGCATCAAAATCATCAACCACATCGATGGGCATCCCGATCTTGGACCGGTCCCGTAAAATATCATCGATCTTCACCGCGCCGAGCCGTTCATTTGAATCATCCGAGCGCATGAGGACCACATCCGCGTGAACCTTGAACCGGCGCGCAATGGCTTCCTCAAGCCGTTTTTTCACGTTCTCGGCGTTTCCTTCCTTGAAGAGCCTGCCGTCCCAGAGATTCTCCTCGCCGGGCTTCGGCTTAAGGTACAGGGTGCAGTCGCCGGCGCTCTCCCCGTTGTAGAAGGGCCGCGCGTTCTTTACGACCGTCCAGGTCACCTGGCTGTCATCCGCTCCGGTTCTGAGGGCGTTCGTCACCTCGCTCCAGTCGGCTGCGATCCTCACAAGCTCCTCCGGCGCCGCGTTCGGCGGCACATAGTCCGGATCCGGCTCGGGCTCTTCATTTTCCGGCTCGAACGACCCCTGAGAGGGTCCTGCCTGAACCGTGATCCCGTTCGCTTCGAGATTCTCCAGCTTCTCCTCGAGGAGGCGGATCCGGTCGAGCACCGCATCCGAGGTGCGCTCCATCTGGGGCTTTGTGAGCTTCACCAGCGCGACCTCCGTGAGCACCCGCCGGTTTGTGGCGTTCCGGAGCGAGTTTAAGAGCTCCGAGAGCACCCTTATGTAGCGCATGACCGTGCTCTGCGGCACCCGGGCCGCCATCTCCTTCATCGCCTCCCTCTGCTCAGCGGAGATGTCGACGACGTCCTCCGACTCGTTCTCCGAGGTCCCGATGAGGAGGAGGTTCCGGAGGTACCAGATGAAGTCATTTACAAACTGGCCGACCTCCCGGCCGTTTTCGATCATTTTTTCAAAAATGAAAATACTCCGCCCCGCATTGCCGCGCGCGATCTCCGAAAGGAGCTCGGTGTAGACGTCCGTGTCGACGGCGCCGAGGGCGGCCAGGGCCTTCTCATAGGTGATCTCCTCGCCGGCATAGAAGGCAAAGCACCGGTCAAGGAGCGAGAGCGCGTCGCGCATGGAGCCGTCCGCCGCGCGGGCGATGAAGCGAAGGGCTTTCTCCTCCGCCTTTACATTTTCCCGCTCAGTGAGCTCGCGCATCCGGTCAGTGATCGTATCCGCGCCGATCCGGTGAAAATCGTACCGCTGGCAGCGCGAGAGGATCGTGATCGGGATCTTCGCTACTTCCGTCGTCGCCAGTATGAAAATGACATACGAAGGCGGCTCCTCCAGCGTCTTAAGGAGCGCGTTGAACGCGCCCGTCGAGAGCATGTGCACCTCGTCGATGATGTAGACTTTGTATTTTCCCTGGGCCGGGCGGTAGCGGACTTCCTCCACGATCTCCCGGATGTTATCGACGCCGTTGTTGGAAGCGGCGTCGATCTCGATCACATTCATCGCGCTTCCCGCCGCGATCGCGCGGCAGGAGGCGCATTCATTGCAGGGGTTTCCGTTCTGCGGGTTCTCGCAGTTGACAGCCCGCGCCAGGATCTTGGCTGCCGAGGTCTTTCCCGTTCCCCTCGTACCGCAGAAAAGGTAGGCGTGCTGCAGCCGGTCCGATATGACCTGATTTCTCAGGGTTTTGATCACATGGTCCTGGCCTTTGACCTCGTCAAAGACCGGCGGCCTCGCCTTGCGGTAAAGGGCAACGTAGGACATAGTTTAGTCTCCGAAAGAAATTCCCATGTATTTTGCGAGTTTTACGGTCTGATCCTCCGGATCGACCATCTTCAGCTTGCCGGCGCTCTCCTCAAGCGGGACCTTGACGATCTTGTTGTTGACCGTCGCGACCATGCAGCCGAATTCATTGTTCATGATGAGCTGAGCGCAGTAGACGCCGAGCTTCGTGGAGAGGATACGGTCGAACGGATCCGGGGAGCCGCCGCGCTGTACGTGACCCGGCACCGTGACGCGGACTTCGTAGCCCGTGCGCTCGGTGATGTCATGCGCCAGCTTGTAGGAGACCGACGGATACTTCTCGAGCATCTTCTCCATGGCCTTTTTCTGCTCTTTCTTGCCTTTTTCGGCGATCTTCTTCGGGATCGCGCCTTCGGCGACCGCCAGAATCGTGAACTTCTTGCCGCCCTTGTGGCGCTTTTCAATCGCCGCGCAGACGCTGTCGAGGTCGTAGGGGATCTCGGGGAGCAGGATGATGTCCGCGCCCGAGGCGATACCGGCGGAGAGCGTCAGCCAGCCGACCTTGTGGCCCATGACTTCGACGATGAAGACGCGGCCGTGGGAGGAGGCTGTCGTGTGGATCTGGTCGATGGCGGCCGTCGCGATGTCGATCGCGCTCTGGTAACCGAAGGTGAGGTCCGTGCCCCAGATATCGTTGTCAATCGTCTTCGGCAGGTGAATGACGTTCAGTCCCTCCTCGCGGAGCAGGTTGGCGGTCTTCTGGGTTCCGTTGCCGCCCAGGATGACCAGGCAGTCCAGACGAAGCTTGTAGTAATTCTGCTTCATAGCCTCGACCTTGTCAAGTCCGTTCGTATCCGGCACGCGCATGAGCTTGAACGGCTGGCGGGAGGATCCGATGATTGTGCCGCCGCGGGTCAGGATGCCCGAGAAGTCATCGGACGTGAGGAGCCGATGATGGCCGTAGATGAGGCCCTTGTAGCCCTCTTCGAATCCGTAGACTTCGAGCTCATTGCAGTTGTTGGAGAGACCCTTTACGACACCGCGCATCGTCGCGTTCAGAGCCTGGCAGTCGCCGCCGCTGGTTAAGAGACCGATTCGTTTCATTTTCCTACCTTCTTTCTTTTAAAATTTTTAAAATACGCCCGGCTTCCCCGCCGGAACAGCTTCCTATATTATACCCCAGCGGCCGCCCATTTACAATTTTTTTCGACAACATTTGACATTTCGGGTTTTATCGTATATACTTCAATTTATCCGTGCAGCCGGGGCATTAGCGGGGCCCTGTAACCTGCAGTCCGCTACAGCAGGGGCCATGCCGATCCGAGGGCCAGTCTTTATGGAGCTGCCCTTCTTAAGTGGCGTTGACGTCTGGGTCTCATGCGGCGGAAACCTGTGAACCGTGTCAGGGCAGGAATGCAGCAGCACTAAGCAGGAGCTTCCGGGTGACGTGAGGGTGCCTGGGCTGAGCAGGCTGGGGAGGTAACGTCTGTGGGGCCTGGTTCGGAGTGAGGCGCACGGATTTTTTGTTCAGTAAATTCGGGGACGGTTCTAAAAGAACCGTCCCCGTTCGCGTTTATCAATGTTCCTTTTTCTTTCTCCTGATCCTTCTCTTCTTCCTCTCGCTGTCAAGATGCCTCTTGTAAAGCATGATCGCAAGAAGCAGCACCCCGAGGACCAGCACGACGAGCAGCACCCGAACAAGGCTCATCAGAACCCCGCTCTCCTTCTCCGGCGCCTTTGTCGGAGCAGGGGCCTCCGTCACAGCCGGAGTCTCCGTCCCCGCCGGGGTCTCCGTCACAGCCGGTGCCTCCGTCGGTGTCTCTGTCGGAGCCGCCGTCACCGTCGGGACCGCCTCCTTCTCGGCACTCCCCACGAAGATCTTCTCATAATAATAGTTGACCCGCCCGTCAGCCTCCTCGGTCCAGAGATCATCCATCGAGAAATCATTTGCGATCGTGACGCTCCCCAGCACCTTTCCGTCGGAGCCCGTGACCGGGACATTCTTAAAATTATTGAACCCGTACTCGAAAAGCCGCTTCATGTCGCCGAAATCGTTCGCGTCCGGACCGTGCATGGTTACGCAGACGAGGGTCCGCCCGTCCTTCTCCGCCGCGCCGACCAGGGTCCGCCAGGCGGAGTCCGTGTAGCCGGTCTTGCCGCCGATGGCATTTTCATAGTACCACTCGCTCTCCGGGAGGATCAGCTTGAAATGATTCTCGTAGACGCGGCTCTCCTCCTTCGTGTTGGTCGGCCCGACCTTGTAGACCTGGGTCGAGATGATCTTCCGGAACTCGGAATTCTGAAGCGCCTCCCTCAAAATGAGCGCCATATCGTTCGCCGTCGTCCAGTGCTCCTCGTCCGGGAGCCCGTGGGCATTGTGAAAATGCGTCCCCGTACACCCGATCCCCGCAGCCCGCGCGTTCATCATGTCAACAAACGCCGGCACCGAGCCGCCGACAAACTCCGCGAGCTGGGAGGCGATGTCGTTCCCGGACTTCAGCATCAGCATGTAGAGGCACTGCTCCACCGTGAACTGCTCCCCGAGGTCCGGATTGACGTTGGAGCTGCCGCTGTAGGCCTCCGCCATGCCCGTCTCGGTCATCGTGACGATGTCGGAGAGGTCTGCATTTTCAAGAGTGAGGAGGCAGGTCATCACCTTGGTGATCGAGGCCGGATAGCGCTGCGTGTCCCGGTTCAGGGAATAGAGGATCGCGCCGTTCTCCGCGTCGATGAGGACCGCTGAATCCTCCCCGATGTCCTCCATGTAGGGCCAGTTTGTCATGTAGCCGGTCAGCGGGTCCGATGCGTACACGTTCACGGGCAAGAAAAATGAAAACACCAGAACCAGCGCGCAGATGGTCGTCACAAGTTTTTTCATGGCTGTCTCCTGAATAAAAAATAGAGGGAACTGTCTTTGCAGCTCCCCCGTCAAGCGGAGAGGATGGGATTCGAACCCATGCACCGGAAAACCGATGACCGCATTTCGAGTGCGGCTCGTTATGACCACTTCGATACCTCTCCGGATTCAGATATGAATAAAAATGAAATCACTCCATGCCGGCAGCCTCTTCCCTCTTAAGCCGCTTCCGCTCGGCATCCCGAACCCGCAGCTCCTTAAAGAACGCTTTCAGCATCTCACTGCACTCCTCCTCGAGAATCCCTCTTGTGACCTCGACCTGATGGTTGAAGCCCTTCATCTCCAGAAGGTTCGTGACGGACCCGGCACAGCCGGCCTTCGGGTTCATGCACCCGATGACGCACCGCGGAATCCTGGCCTGAACGATGGCGCCCGCGCACATCGGACACGGCTCCAGCGTGATGTAGATCGTGCAGTCCTCAAGCCGCCAGTCACCGATCTTTCTCGCCGCCCGCCGGATCGCAAGGATCTCGGCGTGAGCCAGCGTGCTCCTGTCGGTGTTGCGGCGGTTGTACCCGCGGCCGATGATCTCCCCTTCATGTGTGATCACACAGCCGATCGGCACTTCCCCGAGCTTCGCCGCCCGTCTGGCCTGCTTTAACGCTTCCCGCATGTATCTTTCATCTGTATCCATACCCGGCTATTATACATGATGATAATTTCAAATGCAACCCTTTTCTTCGTTTTCGGTCTGCATTTCACTTCGTCTCATCCCGCGTCGTGCCGCCCGGCCGGTAGGTCACCGGCAGGCATGTGAGCGCCGGGAGCTTCGAGCGGTCCTCGCTCAGAAGTATATCCACCGCGGTCTCCGCCATCTTCTCCACCGGCTGCACGATCGACGAACAGCAGGGAGTCTCATCAAAATTCATGAGCCCGTCATACCCGATGATCTGAACATCCTCCGGAACCGAAAGCCCCATCTCTTTAAGCTTCTTTACGATAATGACCGCCAGCTGGTCCGTGCTGCAGAAAATTCCGTCGTACTCGGGCCGCCCGTCCTTTATATTCTCCTCCAAAAACTCATAGAAAGGCGCAAAACCGTCCTCGTCGTTCAAGTGGATCACATGGTAGGGCACTTTGTTCAGCTGGCACCAGGACTCGAAGCCCGCCTCCCGCTTGTCCGGCTCGCCGATCACGGCGGACCCGATCCGAAGGAAGAGAAGCTTCTTTGCCCCCAGCTCCACGAGTTTTGCGGCCGCGAGCTGCCCGCCCCCGTAGTTGTCGGAAGCGACGCACGGCACCCGATTAGTGTAAAAGCGGTCGATGCTGACAAACGGAACATCCTCATCCATCTCGATATCCGGGTTGTAGGTCAGCGCTATGATGCCTTCCACCTTGTGCTGCTGAGCCAGGCTGATGCATTTGTTTTCCATTTTCATATCGCTTTCCGTCGTCGCAAGAAGCGTCCTGAACCCCTTTGTCATCAGAACCTGGCAGATATAATCCGCCAGGAGCCCGAAGAACGGGTGCCTCACGCAGGGAAGGATCAGTGCGACGATGCCCGTATGGTTTGTCTTAAGGCCCTTTGCGTAGCTGTTGACCTGGTAGCCCAGCTTTTTGGCAGCCTCTTCCACCTTGATGCGGTATTCCTCACCGACCGGGATGTTGTTCATCACCTTTGAGACCGTGCCGAGCGCCACCCCTGCCTCCCGGGCAACGTCTTTCATGGTGGGGTTTGAGCGTTTCGCCTTCATCACATTCCCTCTTTAGAACTTTCTGATCTCGTCTTCTTCCTCGTCCGCCGCCGCACTGATCGAGCGGATCTCAACATCATACGAAGTCGTCTTATTGACATGCACCTCTACCGTGTCTCCGACCTTGTGATGCAGGAGCGCCATTCCGAGCGGAGAGTCGATGGAGATAAGCCCCTTCAGGGAATTTCCCCGGATCGTCGTTACGATGCGGTACGTCTCCGTCTCGTCGTCATCCGGAAAATAAACTTCCACCGACTTATTCATCGTGACCTCGTCGTCGCCGCCGTGGTCCTCCACGATGACGGCCGTCCGGATCATGTTCTCCAGATACCGGATGCGGCTCTCGTTCTGGTTCTTCTCCCGCTTGGCCGCGTAATATTCAAAATTCTCCGAGAGGTCGCCCTGGGCTCTCGCCTCCTTCACCGCCTCGATGAGCTCGGGGCGGAGCTTGAGCTTTCTCTCTTCGATCTCCTTTTCCATTTTTTCAATGTCCTGCTTTGTCAGCCGGTCATGCATTTTCCTAATCCTCCTCGATCACCATGAGCTCCAGGGAGTCAAAATCGATCTCTTCGATAAAGCTGTCCTTTCGAAAATGAACCCTGCGCGTCTTCTTAAACTCACTTATATTGGCATCCAGCCAGATCGGCTTCCCGAGGTCGAACAGAAGACAGGCCTCGTAGAGCGCGCCCAATACCTTGTGCGTGCGCGTCTCGTCCGAGTTGTCCTCGATCACGGTGTCCCGAAGCATATGATTGTCTTTCCAGATCTTTGCCCAGATGCGCATCGTTTCATCCTCTTTCGCAAAACCGGATCGGCCGGTTGTATTTCCCGTATCATTCATGAAAACAAATATTCTCTTTCATGAACGCCACATGTATTATAGCAGATACTTTCATAAAAACCACCCTCTTTAAAAAGAAAAAACAATATGTTATACTGCAAAAAGCAGTACGGAGAAAGGAGTTTATCGCATGGAATACACATACAGAACCCGCGGAACCTGCTCCCGGGCCATTCACTTTGACGTCGAGGACGGTAAGGTAAGAAACGTCCGCTTCGACGGCGGCTGCAACGGCAATCTTCAGGGCATCGGCCGGCTCGTCGAGGGCATGAGCGTTGACGAGTGCATCGCCCGGCTCTCCGGGATCTCCTGCAACGGCCGCCCGACGTCATGTCCCGACCAGCTTGCGCGGGCGCTCACCGCAGCCAGAAACGCATAAAATAATACCGGCGATATCCATACAAAGGATATCGCCGGTATTATTTTACAGAAAAGCTTTACAGACCCAGAACCTCGCGGATGTTCTTCTCGAAATCCTTCGGGGCCATGCCGCCGATCACATTCTTCACGACCTCGCCGTTCTTGAAGAACAGGAAGTTCGGGATCGACATGACGCGGTAGGGCTCGATGGCTTCCTGATTGTCATCGACGTTGATCTTGCAGAACTTCATCTTGTCGCCGAACACATCGCTCATCTTCTCAAGGACCGGAGCCATCATCTTGCACGGGCCGCACCAGTCTGCGTAGCAGTCAACAAGCACCGGCTTGTCGGCCTTTAAGACTTCCGCCTCGAATGTAGTATCTGTTACCTGTACAACCATTTTATTTACCTCCTTTATGGTGCACCGCGATGAGCTTGCCGATTCGCTTGCCCAGCGCAGAAAACTTACGCTCGTACTCGGTCATGATGTTTCCCTCATTCATGGCCGGGTCGTGATGCAGATCATACGTGTACGAAACAAGCTCCCAGTTCTCCGCCTCCCGGATCTCCTCAAGCGAAAAATCAAAGAGATCCATATTGTCCGTCTTGAACTCGAGAACCCCGCCGTCCTTCAGGAACTTCTCATATATATGAAGAAACTCCCTCGAGGTCAGCCTCCGCTTCGAGTGCCTCGCCTTCGGCCAGGGATCCGAGAAATTAAGGTAGATCCCGTCGACCTCGTCCTCCGCGAAGATGTCCGGCAGCTCCTTTGCGTCGTTCCGCAGAAAATGAAGATTCTTCGGCGCCTCAAACTCCTCCCGCGTGTTCTCCTCAAAAAGGAGCTTTCCGGCGGGGTCCTGCGGAGCTTTTCCCTCCATCTTCTCGGCGGCCCGGAAGAGGACGCTCTCGTAGCGCTCGACGCCGAGGTATTCATTTTCCGGATGACGGGAGGCGAGCTCCATGATGAAGCTTCCCTTGCCCATGCCGATCTCGACGAAGAGCGGCGCGCGGCGCGCTTCCTTCCACCGTCCCTTCCCTGCAAACGGGTCCTGAATCACATAAGGGCTCTTTTTTACAATGTCTTTTGCTTCTGGTATATTTCGTAATCGCATGCCCTAATTGTACAACATTTTGAGTAAAATGAAAAGCACTTTACAATCGGCGCAACCATACAATACCACCAATTTTAATTATTTTTTTATTGCATTTATCGTGCAAAACACTTAAAATAAAAGCGGATATGGCATCTTAGAGAGGTTGGTAATGACAGCATTGGATATTCAGAAAACTTTTACAAAAACGTTCGGCGCCGGCGGAAACATCGGCTGCTTTTTTGCGCCCGGACGCATCAATCTGATCGGTGACCATACGGATTACTGCGGGGGACATGTCTTCTCATGCGCCATCTCCCTCGGCAGTTACGGCGCGATACGGCGGCGCTCTGACCGGCAGATTCTCCTCGCCTCCAAAGCCCTCGGCACGGACGGCATCATCGAGGCTTCCCTTGACTCGCTCGAAAAAAAGCGCATGCCCAGCTGGCTGATGCTTCCGTTCAATATCATCCGTTCCTTTCTCGCAAAGGGCTATACGTTTGACAGCGGCTTCGAGATCGTGATAGAGACCTCTCTTCCGGCCGACTCGGGCCTTTCTTATACTGCGTCCCTCGATATCCTGACAGCCATCATGCTGCGCGACACATTCGGGTTTTCCGACATGGACAACCTGGGGCTCGCGCTTCTTGCGGCCTATTCGGAGGAGACCTTCGGCCGCACCATGTGCAGCCTGACGGACCTTATCGCCTGTGCGCTGTCAAAGGAGAACTCCGCCATCTACATCGATTCGAAGAAGGTCCACTGCGAGTATGTCCCGCTCTCCCTGAAGGACAATCAGATCATCCTGACCGGAAGCCAGATCCGACACGGCAACATCCGGGACATTCTGACCCAGCGCAGGCGCGAATGCGAGAAGGCCCTCAAAAAATTCCAGTCCGTGCTGCACATCACGGCGCTCTGCGACATGAACATGGACCAGTTCGTGAGCTGCAAGGACGTTCTCATGGATGACACCTTAACGAAGCGGGCCCGCCATATCATCTCCGAGAACCAGCGCACGATCCGGGCCAACTCCGTTCTGAAAGCCGGCAGCATCGCGAGCTTCGGCCGGCTTTTAAATGATTCCCACCGCTCCTTAAAGGAGGACTACGAGGTCACCTGCCCGGAGATCGATCTTCTGGTCGACCTGGCCATGAAGATCCCCGGCGTCCTGGGCAGCCGCATGACCGGCAAGGGCTTCGGCGGCTACACGCTGACGCTCCTCAAGGCGGATGCGGCGGAAGAGTTCAGGTCGAACATCGCCCTTAATTACTCCCGCCTCTCCTGGCTGGACGCCGAGTTCTATGTGCTGAAGCCCGGCAGGGGAGCTGCAAGGATCAATTGAAGGGATTTTCATTTTTCTCAAAATTACACAGATTATGCGTAAGTTTTTCATGGAAAAATCAAGAAAAACAGCAGATAATAAGCGGGAAGACAACAAATTCCCGCTTTCTTAATGAAATCAAAATCCTGCTGATTCAAGGAGGTCGTCATGTTAAGTTCATCTATCAAAAAGCTCGTGACTTACGGCTGTGAAACCGGTCTTCTGCCGGAGTGCGAGAAGGCCTATGCGACAAACCTTCTCCTCGACTGCTTCCGCGAGGAATACTACGAGGAGCCCGCGGAAGAGTACAAGGATGTGGATCTCGAGGAGACCCTGAAAGAGCTCCTTGACGAAGCGGTTTCCCGCGGCATCATCGAGGACGGCATCGCCTCCCGCGACCTCTTCGACACCCGCCTCATGAACTGCCTTGTGCCGCGCCCGGCCGAGGTGATCCGCATGTTCCGCGAAAAATACGCGGTATCTCCCGCGGAGGCGACCGACTGGTACTACAAGTTCAGCCAGGATACCGACTACATCCGCCGCTACCGCGCGAAGAAGGATGTCCGCTGGAAGACCCCGTCGGCCTACGGCGACATCGACATCACGATCAACCTCGCCAAGCCGGAGAAGGACCCCAAGGCCATCGCCGCTGCCGGCAAGGCCAAGTCCACGAAGTATCCGAAGTGCCTGCTCTGCCGGGAAAATGAAGGCTACGCCGGCACGCTGACCCACCCCGCCCGCGAGAATCACCGGATCATCCCGATCACGATCAACAACTCCGACTGGGGTCTCCAGTACAGCCCCTACGGCTACTACAACGAGCACTGCATCTGCTTCAACTTCGAGCACACGCCGATGAAGATCGACCATGCAGCGTTCGAAAAGCTCCTCGACTTCGTGACCCAGTTCCCGCACTATTTCCTGGGCTCCAACGCAGATCTGCCGATCGTCGGCGGTTCGATCCTGGCTCACGACCATTTTCAGGGCGGGCGCTACACCTTCGCGATGGAGACCGCGCTGATCGAGATTCCCTTCACGGTCCCGGGCTTTGAGGACGTGGAGAGCGGCATCGTCCGCTGGCCGCTGTCGGTCTTCCGCCTGAGATGCGCCGACCGCGAGCGCCTCGTTGCTCTCGCCGACAAGGTCCTGGCTGCCTGGAGAGCCTACACCGATGAGGAGGCGTTCATTTTCGCCGAGACGGACGGCACGCCCCACAACACGATCACCCCGATCGCGCGCATGCACGACGGCAAATACGAGCTCGACCTCGTCCTCCGCAACAACATCACGACGGAGGAGCGGCCGCTTGGCGTCTACCATCCGCGCGATGCCTACTGGCACATCAAGAAGGAAAATATCGGCCTCATCGAGGTCATGGGCCTCGCGGTCCTGCCCTCCCGCCTCAAGAAGGAGCTCGAGGACCTCGGCGAGATTCTGGTGAGCTCCCGCGCCGCCGGCCTCTCCGACGAGGCGATCGCCGATAAGGTCGCTGCCGACGAGGCTCTCGGCAAGCATGCGGACTGGGTCCGCGAGACGGTCCTTCCGGCTTACGCCGAGATCACTGCCGAAAATGTAAACGACATCCTCCGCCGCGAAGTCGGCGTCGTGTTCACCCGCGTACTCGAGGATGCAGGCGTCTACAAATGGAACGAAGAGGGCCACAAAGCGTTCATCCGCTTTCTTGAAACACTGTAATTTTCAAACGGAGGTATAGAAAATGAAGATCCTTGTCACCGGCGGTACCGGATTCATCGGAAGCCACACTGTTGTTGAACTTTTAAACGAAGGTTATGACGTTGTCATCGTCGACAACCTCTACAACTCCAAGGAGCTGGTTGTCGACCGCATCGAGACCATCACCGGCAAGCGTCCGACTTTCTACAAGGTCGACGTCACCGACCGCGCGGCGCTCACCGAAGTTTTCGAGAAGGAGCCGGGCATTGAGGCGGTCATTCATTTTGCAGGTTACAAGGCTGTCGGCGAATCCACGAGAAAGCCGATCGAGTACTACACCAACAACCTCTACTCCACACTGGTCCTCACCGATGTGATGCGGAATCACGGCGTGAAGAAGATCGTCTTCTCCTCCTCCGCCACGGTCTACGGCGATCCGGCGATCATCCCGATCACCGAGGAGTGCCCGCTCGGCGAGCGCACCAACCCCTACGGCGAGACCAAGGCCATGCAGGAACGGATCCTGACGGATATCGTGAAGAGCGATCCCGAGTGGCGCGTCATGCTGCTCCGCTACTTCAACCCGATCGGGGCCCATGCAAGCGGCCTCATCGGCGAGGATCCGAAGGGTATCCCGAACAACCTGCTGCCGTATGTCGCCCAGGTTGCCTCCGGCAAGCTCGAGAAGCTGCACGTCTTCGGAAATGACTATCCGACGCCGGACGGCACGGGTGTCCGCGACTACATCCACGTCGTTGACCTCGCGAAGGGCCACGTCGCGGCGATCCGCGGCATGGAGACCCTGCCGGGCGTCCAGATCTTCAACCTCGGCACCGGGATCGGCTACAGCGTCCTCGACATTCTGCACGCCTTCGAGAAGGCCTGCGGGAAGACGCTTCCGTACGTGATCGATCCTCGCCGCCCGGGCGATGTCGCGACCTGCTACTCCGATCCGACCAAGGCCCGCGAGGTCCTCGGCTGGGTCGCCGAGAAGAGCCTCACCGACATGTGCGCGGATGCCTGGAACTGGCAGAGCAAGAACCCGAACGGGTACGGGGAATAAACTTCATAAGCGGGACGGTTCTCTAAAAAAAGCGGCTCTGATGAGCCGCTTTTTTTAGAACCGTCCCCGCAGCAACGCAAAATTTCCTTGTTTTTTCTTCCTTTTGTGCGGCTTATTTCTATCTGTCCTCAAAAAATATGTTATAATAGAACCACAATCACACCTATCACGGAGGATAATTCAATGAGTGTACATATCATCGATGAAGCGAACCGCTGTCTCCAGTGCAAGAAGCCCCTCTGCCGCGAGGGCTGCCCGATCCACACCGACATCCCCGAAGTGATCCGTCTCTTCAAGGAAAATAAAACCATGGATGCCGCCTACATGCTCTTCTACAACAACCCGCTCTCGGTCGTATGTTCCCTGGTCTGCAACCACGCAAATCAGTGCCAGGGCCACTGCATCCGTGGCAAGAAGGGCGAGCCGGTGCATTTTTCGGCGATCGAGAACTACATTTCCGACTCCTGCTTCGAGCGTCTCAAGCTGAACATGGAGCCCTCAAACGGCATGAAGGCCGCCGTCATCGGCGCAGGCCCTGCCGGCATCACGATTGCGATCATGCTCGCCTGCAAGGGCTACAAGATCACCATCTTCGACACCAAGGACCTCATGGGCGGCATCCTCCGCTACGGCATCCCGGAATTCCGCCTGCCGAAGTCGATCCTCGACCGTTACCAGAAGAAGATGCGCGAGATGGGCATTCTCTTCCGCCCCAACTTCGCGATCGGCGGCTCCACCAGCATACAGGACCTCTTAAACGACGGCTACAAGTCGGTCTTCATCGGCACGGGCGCCTGGAAGCCGAGAAAGCTGGGCATCCCCGGTGAGACCTTCGGCAACGTCTTCTACGCGATCAACTACCTGAATAACCCGGACGGCTACGAGCTCGGTGAAAATGTCGCCGTCATCGGCGCCGGCAACGCCGCCATGGACGTCGCCCGCACCGCGATCCGCCACGGCTCCAAAAATGTCACCGTCTACGTCCGCGACTCAGAAGTCACCGCATCCAGAGACGAGTTTGATATGGCCCTTGTCGACGGCGTCCGCTTCGAGTACAACAAGGCCGCCATCCGGATCACCGACGACGGCCCCGTCATCTGCGACGTCATCCACAACGAGGACGGCAGCGCCACGATCGACGAGTCCACCGCCGTTCAGGAGAAGGCCGACAGCATCATGATCTCCATCTCCCAGACCCCGCAGTCCAACCTCGTCAACCGCGACAAGGAGCTTCACTTAAACGAGCGCGGCAACCTCGAGACCGACGGCAAGGGCCTGACCACGATGCCGGGCGTCTTCGCCTCCGGCGATGTCGTCACGGGCGCCAAGACCGTCGTCGCAGCCGTCGCGATCTCCAAGCAGATCGCCGAGGACATGGACCGCTACATGAAGTCGCAGGTGAACGCATGAAATTCATTTCCTGGAACATTGACTCCCTGAATGCCGCACTGACCTCCGACAGCCCCCGGGCGCTCTTAACGCGCGATGTCCTTAAGAAAATTGCCGCGGAAAATGCAGACATCATAGCGATTCAGGAGACCAAGCTGCCTGAGGCTGGCATGAACGCGAAGCAGGAGGCCGCCTTATCGGCCCTCTTCCCAGACTACGAGGTTGTCTTCGTGAGCTCCTGCCCGCCCGCGCGGAAGGGCTACGCGGGCACGATGGCCCTCGTGAAAAAGGGCCTCGCCTTCAAGGCGGACTTCCCGAAGATCGGCGCGCCCGGCACCATGGACCTTGAGGGCCGCACGATCACGCTTGAGCTTCCGGAGTTTTATTTCAATCTGGTCTACACCCCGAACGCGGGGGACGGCTTAAAGCGCCTATCCGACCGCCAGATCTGGGACGCAAAGTACGCGGAGTACCTGAAAAGCCTCGACGCCGCCAAGCCGGTCATCGCCTGCGGCGACTACAACGTCGCCCACGAGGAGATCGACCTCGCGAATCCGGACTCCAATCACATGTCCGCCGGCTTCACCGACGAGGAGCGCGAGGGCTTCTCGAACCTCCTTGCAAAAGGCTTTACGGACACCTTCCGGCACATTCACGGAAATATCCCGAGCGTCTACTCCTGGTGGGCCCAGCGGGTCCGGACCAGCAAGATGAACAACACGGGCTGGAGGATCGACTATTTCCTCACGAGCGACCGGATCGCCGGCCGGGTCACCCGGTCCGAGATGATGGACTCCGGGGCCAGAGCGGATCATACGCCTCTTCTCCTCGAGCTTGACTGAGCCGTGGATATGATAAATCATATCGAACACTCTCTAAAATATTTGTGAATAAAGCACACATTTACTTTCTTGAAAACCTCCTTCGTGGTAGTATTGTATAAGAAACAATAATCCCACAAAGGAGGTACTTTTATGTACGATCTTATCATCGTCGGCTCCGGCCCCGCCGGCCTATCAGCCGCGATTTACGCGACACGTGCGAGACTTTCATTTATCATCATCGAGCAGAACTTCATGAGCGGCGGCCAGGTCGTCGACACCTATGAGGTTGACAACTATCCGGGCCTTCCGGGCATCTCCGGCATGGACCTTGCCATGAAGATGCGCGACCACGCCGACCACCTCGGCGCCGAGTTTGTGACCGCCGAAGTCACAAAGCTCGAACTGACCGAGGACGTCAAGAAGGTTTACACGGAGGATGAGGTCTACGAGGCCAAAACCGTGATCCTGGCGACCGGCGCGAGCCACAGAAAGCTCGGCATCCCGGGCGAGAGCGCACTGGCCGGTATGGGCGTCTCCTACTGCGCGACCTGCGACGGCGCATTCTTCCGCGGCTCCGACGTCGCGGTCATCGGCGGCGGCGACGTGGCGGTCGAGGACGCGATCTTCCTGGCCCGCGGCTGCAAGAAGGTCTACGTCGTCCACAGGAGAGACGAGCTTCGCGCGGCCAAGGTTCTGCAGGAAAGACTCCTCTCCCTTCCGAATGTCGAGATGGTCTGGAATGCGCTGCCGAAGTCGATTGCGGGCGAGAGCCAGGTAGGCGCCCTCCATGTGACCGACAAATTCACGGGCGAGCTCCGCACGCTCCACGTCGACGGCGTGTTCGTCGCGGTCGGCATCCAGCCAAACAGCGGCCTGGTCGAGGGCCAGCTGGCGCTCGATCAGGCCGGCTACATCGCGGCCGGTGAGGACTGCGAGACCTCGGTTCCGGGCGTCTACGCGATCGGCGATGTCCGCACGAAGAAGCTCCGCCAGATCATCACGGCCTGCGGCGACGGCGCGAATGCGGTTACGAGCGTGCAGGAGTATCTGCTGACACACTGAGCATATTTAAGCGTAAACGGGGACGGGGCTTTTCTCTAAGCCCCGTCCCCGTTTACGTTGAAACAGCCGTCTGCCGTTTCCCCCTGATCATCAGGCAGAAAGTTCCGATACCTTCTTCAGGAAGGAAACCATCATTGCCCTCGTGCAGTTTACTTTCGGGCTGAATGTTCCGGTCCCGTATCCGGACGTGATGCCGTTTTCAACCGCCCAGTCTACAGACTCCTTAAACCAGTCGGAAGTCTTTACATCCTTGAAATCCGCCGACGTTGTCGGCGCCTTATAGAGGTTGTACGCCCCCGCATAGTTCCGTAAGAATGTCACGATCATCGCTCTCGTGCAGATCGCATTCGGCTGGAATGTCCCCTGCCCGTAACCTGATGTGATTCCTTTGGCCACAGCCCATTTGACTGCCTTGTAATACCATGCGCTCTTCGCCACATCCGAGAACTCCGCTGCCTCAAGGCCTGAGATGTCCGGCTCCCCGGCCAGTTTGTAGAGGAATGATACCGTCTGCGCACGGGTAAGGTCCTTCGTTGGCTGGAAGGTGCCTTCACCCATTCCGGATGTCACTCCGTTCTCGACAGCCCAGTAAACCGAACCGTAATACCAGAGGCTTTCTTTCACGACATCCGTAAATTTAATCACAGCGCTGCCGGCGCAGTTCGGCATAAGGAGCTCTCCCGCTTCCTCGTCTTCAACCATATACCAGATATAGTAGACCCCGGGATCTTTCTTCTTCGGAAGCTCCGTTGTGAATTCGGACAGCTGAGGCGCTTCTTCCTTCTTCCCCGTCGCGTAGTACATCGTCCCCGCTGTGGTGGTGCCGGCTTCCGCGAGTGTCTGCTCCGCACTGTTGTAGACAACCGTTTTCGGGATCGGTGCGCTTACTTCAAATAATCTCTTCTCCACATAAACCGTGTAATCTGCCCGGGCTAATCCGCACTCAAGCGTCGCATGGACCTCATCTCCTACCGGCTCCCCGTAAACCTGATCCGAATTCCAGTAGAACTGGTGGAAGACAATTCCTTCCTCCTGTTCGAGTCTGTCGAGCACATCGAACGTTCCTCCGTAATATTCGCGCCCGTCGACCGTCACCCTGATCTCGTCCGGGAAGCAGTTGATGCGCCACTTCTCGTCAGCGGAGACCCATGTATCCAGCTCCTCATCATAGTAATCGCTCCAGTCGGCAAGATCTGTCAGGCTGCGGGTGAAATCGTCCACGCTGACGGTCAGATTCTCAAATGGCGTCTCAAGAACCGTCACCCGATATTCGCCTGCGAGGCCGCCGATATACTGAACCGCATTGTAGGTATTGCCGGGAGTCCAGGGGGCGAACGGCGTCTCTTCGGACTCCCAGTGAGCATCAAAGCTCAGTTCAAAGGTCTCTTCGAGCCAGTCCACGACTGTGCCGAGATCCCCGGTAAATGATCCCGCCGTCGTCTCAACCGTAATCTGCTCGCTCGACGGATTGGCGTCGATGCGGTACCAGGTCTCATCGGTGACCGCGCCCCACGGACTTACATAGCCGTGCATTTCCTCCCGCTCGCCATCATAGCGGGTGATGTCCGGAACAATGATCTTTGTGATCGGGTTCTTCACCACAGTGACCGTGTATTCACAGCATACGTTGCCGAGAGTGAAAACCGCCTCGTATTCGCCTTCCTCCCACGGGTTATCCGGCGTCTCATCGGAATCCCAATAATTCTCAAAATCCCGGTACCCGTCTTCTTCCAGCCGGTCCATGACTTGATCGAACGAGCCTTCGTAGACGTCACCGTTCGTCATGACGACCTTGCACACGGCGCGGCGCGGCCAGCAGTCCAGCTTGTCCCAGAGGATCTCCTGATATTCACCGGTCGACTCGTTATACATCTCCCCGATAGCCTCAAACCGGTCCGTATCAAACCTTGTGATATCCGAAACCTCAAGCGATTCAAATGTAACCGGCGATACATGGATCGTATACTCCGCTTCCATAAACCCGAACCGGAATGTTCCGCGTATTGTCTCGCCTACGGGCTCGCCGTAGACCTGGTCGGAATCCCAGTGCCAGTCGTTGATGACGAGGTTTTCATTTTCTTCAAGCGCCAGGGCCACTTCGTCCGGGTACCCGCTGTACTCATGACCGTTGACCGTCACCGTGATCTCCTCCGGGAAGCCTTCGATGCGCCACCTTTCACCCGGATCGATCCACCGGTCCTCATCTTCGTCATAATAATCGGTCCATTCGCTCACCTGATAGAGGAAGCAGTCAACGTCCCTGACGGTAAGAACCGCATCCGGGGTCTCAAGAACCGTCACATTGTAGTCTCCGCCCACACCGCCGAAATAGAGAGTGGCCGTGTAGGTATTTCCTGCGGTCCAGGGATCAGACCGGGTCTCATCGGTAGCCCAGTAGCATTCGAAGTCGTAATCAAATGTCTCCCGGAGCCAGTCTTCGGCCTCATATTTTTCGCCCGTAAATGTTCCCTCGGTTGTCTCAACCGTCACATCCACGCCGACCGGGTCTGCATTGATACAGTACCACTTCTCATCGATGTAATTGTCATTCTCATCATAGTAGCCCCATCTTTCTTCCTTAACGGTATCGTAGACGGAGATATCCGGGACGGTCACGGAGAGGATCGGATTCTCCAGCAGAATGACGGTATAGTATGCCGGAACATCGCCCACGTAGAAAACGGCGGTGTGTTCGCCGGGCTCCCAGACATTTCCCGGATTCTCATCGGATTCCCACCAGAGATTGAGATCGTATCCGTCCGCCTCAAGCATTTCGCGGAGATCATCCACATTTTCCGCTTCATACGTTTTGCCTGAGACCACCGCCGTGACGGCCGCATCGTAGGGCCAGCAGTCTGTACGGAACCAATGCTCGTCGTGGTAATTATCTTCCGAGTCAGTCCAACCCCACATGGGGTTCAGATTGTCTCCTTGCATACGGGTGATCGGGGCGACCGACACGGATTCGACCGGGTTGGGCGAGACATGGATCGTATACTCCGCGCGCATAAAGCCCATCGTAAACGTCGCGTGGATCTCATCCGGAAGAGGCTCGCCATAGACCTGGTCGGTCTCCCAGCGCCAGCTGTCGATAATGAGGTTTTCATTTCTGACCAGCGCCCCGGCAACCTCCTCCACGATTCCGCGGTACTCATGCCCGTTGATCGTCACCGCAATCTCGTCGGGCTGGCCCTCGATGCGCCATTTTTCACCCGGATCGACCCATTCTCCCAGCTCCTCGTCAAAGTAATCGGTCCAGTCGGAGAGGTGCGAGTCATAGCAGTATATGTCCTCGACCGTCATGACCGCATCCGGGTTCTCAAGGATCGTCACGGAGTACTCGCCTTCCACGCCGCCGATGTTCTGAAAAGCGGTGTAGGTATGGCCGGCCGTCCACGGCTCAAGCGGCGTCTCCTCGGAATACCAGTGGCAGTTAAAGCGCATCTCAAATGTCTCTTCAAGCCAGCTTATGACCCTGTCGAGATCCCCGGTAAATGACCCCTCCGTCGTCTCAACCGTAATCTCCTGTTCGGACGGGTTGGCGTTGATACGGAACCACTGCTCGTCGGCATATTCGCCGTTCTCGTCATAGTAGCCCCAGCACTCCTCCTTATCCCCCTCATAGCGGGTCATATCCGGGACAATGATCTTTGTGATCGGGTTCTCGATGAGCGTGACCGTAAAGTCCGCCCGGACATCGTCGTCCGAGAAATCCCCCGCAAAAAGCTGTGCGGTGTGATCGCCGACTCCCCACAGATCATCCGGGGTCTGATCGGAGCTCCAGTAGAGCTCAAGCCCGTACTGCTCATGGAGCTTAATGTTCACCTGGGTTCCGGTTCCCCTTAGCACGGTGCCGTCTGTCATGGTGACCGTAACCTCTTCGTCTCTCGGCCAGCAGTCCACCTCTTCCCAGACCGCGTCCTCGAAATCACCGGTCTCATCATTATAATAGTAATTGTTCCACACGGATGTCATCCGCTCGGTCACAAAACGCGTGATGTCCGGGGCCGACAAAGACGCGACTTTCACATCCCCCTCGTCCGCCCGGACGGGCACCGCAAAGAGCAGAAGCGCCGCCAGTATCGTCACAAGAGCCGTCAGCAGTTTCCTTTCATTTTTCATATTATTCGCCTCCTTTGTGGGGTATTTTTAACAAAATCATAGCAGAAGAATCCGGAATTTTCAATAAAATTTCACAAATGTCAAGCTTCTTTCATAAAACTATGCTATAATTATCGTTGAAAATGCATTCGTCTGAAAGCAGACCGCACAGAGAGGTTTTGAGATGAAAAATGAAAAAAAATCCCCCGAAACGCGCACATTTTCCCTGAGAGAACGCTTCCGCTACTGGTTTGACAACCGTATGACCGGCGGCTCGCTCGGCTTTATACGGTTCCTGATCGCCGCGTCGCTCCTTCTGGCGCTCTTCATGGCAGCCCTTATCATTCTTCTGGGCTTCAGTGAGGAGGGCGAGACCGTCTCCGTTCTCTGGGACAGCGTCGCGACCGTGATCAACGCCTGGATGCCTTCCTTTGAGGACGGCAGTCCCGGCTACCTCATCCTCATGTCCCTGACCGCAATCGCCGGCCTGCTCTTCACGAGCGTCTTCATCGGTATCATCACGAGCGCAATTGAGGAGAAGATCGACAATTTAAAGCGCGGCAACTCCCAGGTTATCGAGCGGGATCACATCGTCGTCCTCGGTTTCAGCCCCGGCGAGTACACCCTGCTCTCCCAGCTCATCCTGGCAGCCGCCGGCAAGCCCGCCTGCGTTGTCCTCGCCGAGGATATGGACCGCCAGGACATGGAGGAGAACCTCCGCGAGAACCTTGAAATGCCCAAAAACTTCCGTATCGTCTGCCGGACCGTCGATATCACCGATCCCGCATCGCTGGAAAAATGTTCCGTCGAGACCTGCCGGACCATTATCGTCAGCCCGACCGACGATATGAAGACGATCAAGGCGATACTGGCCGTCTCCGCCCTCCTGGAGGACAAGGGTGTGCCGGAGATCAGCGTGAATGCGATCATTTCCAAAAATGAACACCGCTTCCCGCCCTCCATCGCGGAGACCAACAATATCTCGACCCTGCAGACGAGCAGCATCCTCGCAAAAATGATCGCGCATTCCTGCACCCAGACCGGCCTCTCGGAAGCTTTCCGTGAAATCTTCAATTTCGAGGGCTCCGAATTCTACCTGATCGAGCTCCCCGGCATCGGCTCTCTGACCTTCGAGGAGCTCAGCCTGCGCCTTGACGGTGCGTCTCCGGCCGGCATCTACCGCGACGGAGCCATGCTGCTCAATCCGCCTTTCGACCTTGCGCTCCGCGAGGACGACCGGATCCTCGTCTTCTCGGAGGAGAGCGGTTCGGCAAAGCTCCTTGAGGCTCCTGCCTCTCTTCCGGAGCTTCCGAAAATCACTCACGACGTCTCCGAAGAAGAGACAGGAACGGTCATCATCGGCGTGAACGAGACGCTGCCCACGATCCTCGCCGAACTCCCGGAAAATGTCTCTCAGGTCTTCCTTGCCGGCATGCACGACGAGGACCGGAACGCGCTCGAAAAGGCCGCAAAGAAGCGCTCGATTCGCCTTCAGTACTGCGAAGGAAACCCCCACGACGAGGAAGTGCTTCTTGAGCTCGCCCGTCTGACATCCCACATCGTCGTACTCAGCGACCACACGATGGATCCCGAGGAAGCCGACATGGAGACGATCTTAACGCTCTTAAACCTCCGCGATATCCGGAAGCGCTACGACCTGAGCTTCAACATCACGGTCGAGATGCAGCTTGAGCACAACCAGCGTCTCGTCGGCCGCGGGGACCACACGGATTTCCTCGTCGCCTCCAGCATGTCCTCGCTGATCCTCGCACAGCTGGCCGAAAGCCCCGAGCTGATCAGCGTCTTCAGGGAGATCCTCTCCAACAAGGGCAGCGAGCTCTACCTCAAGAACGTCGGGCGCCTCGGCCTTGTCGGAACGCACACGGTCGGCTCGCTCAGGCAGGTTATGCTGCGGCACGGCTGCATTCTTCTGGGGGACCTCGACCGCGAAAAATACAGCACTTTCAACCGGCCGCTAAGCGATACGATCACCCTTTCCGAAGAGGACTGCCTGATCGTGCTCGGCGAGGAATAAGCAAAAATGATGCGGGAAGACCGCGGGCTTTCCCGCGGTCTTCCCGCATCATTCTCATTCCTGTGCCTTCGTCTTCAGTCCGCCAGCGTCCCCATCGGATCCCACGGCATGAAATGCAGGGCTTCCGAGGCAAGACCCTCAAGCTGTTTTTCGTTCAGGTACTTCTTCTCAATGACCGCCTGGTAGGTGAACTTGTCAAACCAGGACCCGTTCATCACGTAATACCCCTTCACGCCTCGCTCGTCGGACCAGCTGTTCTCGATCTTCCAGCGGTTCGGCTGTCCGTTCGCATCGAGGTTCACGCCGGTGATCACCATCGCGTGATTCATCGCACTCTCGCGGTGATTGAGGCGCTCCTCCTTGGTCATGGAGAAGTCGATCCCGAGCGTCCCGTCAAAGTCGTAGATCGCATCGGACCAGATGCCCATCTCGCGTTCACCCATGGAGCCTACGTCCGAGCCGAACCAGACCGGCTTCCCGTCCTTAAGCTGGCGGATGATCAGGTCTTTCATTTCCTCCATCGGAAGGTTCAGGTAGGTGACAGGCGGCGCGCCGGCGACATTTCCGAGGAAATCGATCGTGACGTTCCGGTAGAACGGCTTGTCCTCCGTCGGGGAGTTGATGATGCCGACATAGTCGTTTCTGAGGTCGAGGCCGACATACTTCTCGTAAAATGTCTTCGGCGTCAGATTCCGATCGACGTGGTACTCCTTATCCTTGTCCGTGTACTCAAAGTCAAAGCTCTTCGGCGGGACTCCGAAGCACATGGAGAGCAGGCGGTAGGCGTCCTTCAGGTATGCATTTTTCACAGCGGCAACGTCTCCGCCCTCGGAAACGGCCTTTCTGAGGTCGCGGGCGCCTTTTCTAAGCATCGTGTTGATCAGACGGTTCATGTCGCGGGTGTGGCTCGACTGGAAGGTCTCCTGCATCGCGGCCTTCGGGACCACGCCGTACTTCTCGACGATGTTGACCAGCATGTTCCACTGGCCGCCGTCTCCGATCGCGGAGTCGAGGAGATAGGTGACCAGGCGATCCGTGAGCGGCCGGTCGGCGAGCTCGATCATGGACTCGTAGAAGAAGTTGATCTTCTCAAACTTGTCCCAGAAAGCCGTGTAGTTCTGGGAGAGCTCGAATTTCTCCAGATTGCACTTCGCGGCGACCTCCTCGCGGAAGACGTTCAGCGCGGCGAAGATCCAGCAGCGGCCGGACTGTTTCTGGTTCGTGACCTCCATGGTCGGCACGTTCACGGAGAACTGGAACTGGGCCTCGTCGAGCCCTTTATTGGAAAATGAAATGTCCTTCACGCTGTGTTTGGCCAGCGCATTCGTCATCGCGTGGTCAAGCGGCGAGCCCTCTGCCGCGGCACGGAAGCTGTCAATTGTTTCAAGCGTAACATCGTTCATGTCTTATGACTCCTCATCTGTATTTTTAGTGTCCGTTTATCATACCACATCAGAGGCCGGGCGTAAAGCGGAAGGTTTCGGGGGCTTCCTTCCGCCCGGTAGACATAAGATTCCGCATCGGCGGATACCCTCTTTTTTGGTTTTTGTGGATTTATCACAAAATTAACTTCAATTTTACGTAATACTTTCTTAATACATTTTCCGCAATCCACACGGTTTTCCACAAAATCACATGGCAAAGAAGCGGGGATTTCTCGGGTTATACACGTTTTTGCCCACATTGTCCACATTTTTATGGTGATTTCTTACGTAAACCCCACGGTTTCAAAAAGAACGGACGTTTTGTGAAAATTTAGGGCTTGACAAAATGAGGGGCGATAAATCCATTGTTATGTCAATCAACGCATAGGGACGGTTCTTCGCGGAGGGGGACGGTTCTCCTCTGCGAAGAACCGTCCCCCTCCGCGAAGAACCGTCCCCTCACGCGAAAAAAAGCGGAGGCCCCAGCCTCCGCTCACATCACCTTTTCAATTAATTGGCTGCAGCCGTCGACTCCGCCGCGCTCTCGGCAGTGCTTTCAGCTGTGCTCTCCGCTGCACTCTCAGCCGTGCTCTCCGTACCCGGATCCGCCTCAAGCAGCGTAAAGACATCCGAATCGGAAAGAGTCAGTGTCGCAAGGACCGCCTCATCGACCGTGATCGATGCCGCATCCTTCCACTCGGAAACCAGCGTATCATAGCTGTCCTGCTTCCTCTGCTTCAGGATCTCGTCCTTCTTGGCCTCTGTCATGCTCTCATCGAAGACCTTGTTCACGCGGACCACGTAGAAGTAGGTATCGGTCTCGATCACCGAGTCAACCAGCTCGCCGTCCGAAAGGCCGGCAGCCGCCTTGACGATCTCCTCGTTGAGCGACGTGTCGGACGTGTCATTCGTCGAGAACTGGCCCGTCAGAGCGGAGTAGCTTTCATTCTCCTCCTTGGCGATCTCGTCCATGTCAGCCTCCGCCGGATCGTCGGAATCCTTGAGGGCGGTGAGGATCGCCTCCGCGTCAGCCTTCTTCTCCGCGTTCTGCTCCTCCACCGTCGGCTCCGCCGCCTTGGACTCGTCAGTCGACTCCGCTGCGGACGCATCCGAAGACTCCTCGGACTCGACAGCCTTCTGGATCGCAACATAGGAGATGCTGGTCTGCTGAGCCTCCTCGTCGGAGACCTCCTGATCGACCGCATCGCCGATGGCGGTCATCATCTTCTCCTGCGTCTTGAAGAGGGAGAGCAGTTCAACCACATCGTCGTAGGTTGCCCCGATCTTTGTGCGGATCTCCTCGGTGTTCTCATCGATGTAGGCCTGAGCCGTCTTTGCGATCTCAGCCTTCTCGTCCTCGGTGAGCTCGATGCCCTCGTAATCACCCGCATGCTGGCGGAGAAGGACCATCCGCTCGATATCCTCAAGGACCTGCTGCTTCATGGTCTCGCCGTAGGTCTCCCCGGTGGATTCATCCATCGTCATGTTGAAGATCTGCGATGTGCCGAAGTACATGCTGTAGATCTGATAGATCTGCGCCTGCTGGAAGCGGGTAAGCATGCTCATGACGCCCATCTTAACCGCCTCGTCATTGATTGTTACAACCGTCTTGGTCCCGTCCAGAACCGCCTGCTCCGCGTTTGCTCCGCAGCCGGCCAGCATCGAAACGCCAAGACCCGCGGCGAGGAGCATTGCTCCTGCCTTTTTCATGATTCCTTTCATTTTCAAACTCCTCCAACCGGGCCTAAGGCCCGTTTTTTCCGATAAAACAGCATCATTTATAATACAATGTTTTCTTCGTCGCCGCAAGCCTTAATGCGAATGTTTTCAGATTCTTCACCATTTGATCGGGCTTTGTGTCGCCGTGATACAGGAAATAAGCCCCCTTCGGCGAGGGATGCACCGTGATCATCCCGCCCAGGCTCCCGATAATGGGACCGAGCTCCGCCACATCGAAGGACGGATTCGCCCGCACCGTGATCCTGACCTCGCCGCCCCGCTCCTTGATCTCCGTGAAGCTGGCCGCATGGGCAGCCGCCTTTAAGTCCGCGATCGCTAGCAGGTTCGTAACCGGCTTCGGCATCTCCCCGCAGCGGTCCATGAGCTCATCCGCGACGTCGTTGTAGTCGTCTTCATTTTCAATCGCGGCAATCTTCTTGTAGAACTCCATCTTCTGGAACTCATTCGGGATGTAGCTGTCCGGGATATAGGCGTCCATCGTGAGGTCGACGACCGTCTCGAAGCTCTCCTCCGGAGCCTCGCCCTTCTCCTCGCGGACCGCCTCCGAGAGGATCTTGCAGTAGAGATCGTAACCGACGAGGTCCATCTGGCCGCTCTGCTCCGCGCCGAGAAGGTTGCCCGCGCCGCGGATCTCTAGGTCCCGCATCGCGATCTTAAAGCCGGAGCCGAGCTCCGTGAACTCGCGGATCGCAGAGAGCCGCTTTTCCGCGACCTCGCGCAGCACCTTGTCGCGCCTGTACATTAAAAATGCATACGCCGTCCGGTTTGACCGCCCGACTCGTCCGCGCAGCTGGTAGAGCTGGGAGAGCCCCAGCTTGTCCGCGTCGTGGATGATCATCGTGTTGACATTGGAAATATCAAGGCCCGTCTCGATGATCGTGGTGGAGACCAGCACGTCGATCTCCCCGTTGATGAACTCGACCATGATGCGCTCGAGGTCATTTTTGCTCATCTGCCCGTCGGCGAAGGCGACCGTCGCCTCCGGCACGAGCTTCGCGATGCGGCCCGCCACGTCCGCAATGTCCGAGACCCGGTTGTAGACATAGTAGACCTGGCCGCCCCGGGCCAGCTCGCGGCAGATGGCCTCGCGGACCATCTCCGGGTTCTCCTCCGTGACGAATGTCTGGATCGGCACCCGGTCCTGGGGCGGCTCCGTCAGGATCGACATGTCGCGGATCCCGATGAGGCTCATGTGGAGCGTCCGCGGGATCGGCGTCGCGGTCAGTGTGAGGACGTCAACGGTCTTCTTGAGGTTCTTGATTTTCTCCTTGTGGGCGACGCCGAAGCGCTGCTCCTCGTCGATGATGAGAAGTCCCAGATCCTTGAAGGCGACGTCCTTCGAGAGCAGGCGGTGGGTGCCGATCACAACGTCCACGATCCCCTTCTTGAGGTCCGTGACCGTCTGTTTGATCTGGCCGGGCGTCCTGAACCGGCACATAAGGTCCACGCGGACCGGATAATCCTTCATCCGCTGCACAAACGTGTTGTAGTGCTGCTGGGCCAGGATCGTCGTGGGCACAAGGTAAGCCACCTGCTTGCCGTCCTGGATGGCCTTGAAGGCCGCCCGGATGGCGATCTCCGTCTTCCCGTAGCCGACGTCCCCGCAGATGAGGCGGTCCATGATCTTCCCGCTCTCCATGTCCCGCTTCGTGTCCTCGATCGCGGTGAGCTGGTCCTCGGTCTCCTCGTAGGGAAATGTCTCCTCAAACTCCTTCTGCCACTCCGTGTCCGGGCTGTAGGTGTAGCCCTTGCCGTTCTCGCGCGCCGCGTAGAGGGCGACGAGCTCCCGGGCGATATCCTTCGCGCCGGCTTTAACCCGGGCTCTGGTCTTCTCCCACTCCTGGCCGCCCAGGCGATTCAGCTTCGGGGCCGCGCCGTCGCTCGCCCCCGCGTATTTCTGCAGCACGTCGAGCTGGGTCGCGAGGACGTAGAGGTTCCCGCCCTTGTACTCGAGCTTGATGTAGTCTTTTAAGACCCCGTCGACATTCACCTGGCTGATGCCGCGGTAGATGGCGAGCCCGTGATTTTCGTGCACGACATAGTCGCCGACCTTGAGGTCCGAAAAACTTGAGATTTTCTCCCCTGTGTAGCGGGTCTGCTTCTTCCTCGGCTTCTTCTTCGCTCCGAAGATATCGCTCTCCGAGATCACCGCAAACCGGATCATCGGGTACTCAAAGCCGCGGGTCGCGCGGCCGTACATGACGACGATCTGCCCGTCCGTGAGCTCGACATTCTTGTCTTCCGTGTAAAATGCAGGAATCTCCCGATCCCGCAGCTCCTCCGCCAGTCTCTTTGCGCGTGTGTGGGAGCCCGAGAGGACGACCACGCGGTATTTTCTCTTCCGGTATTTGGCAAGATCCGCCTGAAGAAGCTCAAAGCTTCCGTTGTAGCTCGCGATGCCCTGGACCGACTGGCCGTAGGAGGCCGTGATATCCCAGCTGCCGGGCCGAAGCTCCAGCGCTGAGAGCGCCACGACGCGGCGGAGATTTAAGAGCGACACGAGTTCATTGATCCCCAGGATCTTCTGGAATTTGTCTCCCTTTTTGATCTGGCCCGAGGCCAGACGGTTTTTGATCGATTCCCGGTATTCCGCCTCGACCGCGCCGGCGGCCTCCGTGATGTGGCCGGGCTCATCGAGGAAGATCGCGGTCTCATCCGCCGGGAACCAGTTTAAAAATGTGCCCTCGGCACCCTTCCCGGTGTTGTCCTTCGCCGGATAGATCCGCACGCGCGTAAGCTCCTCGATGGATCGCTGGGACTCCGCGTCAAACGCGCGGATCGAGTCGATCTCATCGCCGAAGAGCTCGATGCGGTAAGGGTGCTCCTCCGGCAGGGACCAGATGTCGAGTATGTCGCCGCGCACCGCGAACTGCCCCGGCAGATTGACCTCAGCGCAGCGCTCGTAGCCCATCTCAACCAGGCTCTCCTTGGCCCAGTCAAGGTCGGTCTCATCCTCCCGGTCGAAGGCGATGCACATGTCGGAGAGGGCGTCCCGCCGCATGACCGGGTCCATGAGGGCCGCGGCAGGCAGGACGACGACGTTTCTTTCATTTTCAATGAGGCCCTTCATGACCCGCATCCGCTGCACGTCGAGAAGGTTGCTCGCGATATCCGCCTGATAGAAGAGCAGGTCCTTGGCCGGGTAGAGCCCTGCGTTCGGGCAGTAGAAGGAGAGGTTCTCGCGGATCGTCCGGGCGGTCAGGTCGTTTTCGGTGATGACGAGCACATTTTTCACATCATAAGAGAGCCCGTAGATCATATGGGCTTTCTGTGCCTCGGTGCACCCGGAGAGGGCAAGGACGCCTTTCCCTCTCTTCATTTTTCCGCGGAGCTCCTCGTATTCCGCGAGCTCCTCAAGGGGTTTTATAAATGTCTGCATAATTCACCTTGTATTGTACTTGTTCATCGCCGCGTCAGCCCCGTCCGTGACGATCGTCTCGACCGCCTCGGCCGCGCGCACGATCGCCTCGTCCACCGCCTTCCGCTCCTCCTTCGTGAAGCGGGAGAGCACCCAGTCGGCGAGGTCCCAGCCCGCCGGCTTTGAGCCGGTGCCGACGCGGATGCGGACGAACTCCTCGGTTCCGAGCTTACCTATAATGTCTTTGAGCCCGTTCTGGCCGCCCGCGGAGCCTTTCTTCCGGATGCGGAGCCGGCCCGGCTCAAGGTCGATGTCATCGGAGATGACGATCAGTTCATTTTTAATATCGATCTTGTAGAAATCCGTGATCTCCCGCACCGCGGTCCCCGACAGGTTCATGTAGGTGAGCGGCTTTGCGAGCACGACCTTCTCCGCCCCGATGCGGCCGGTCCCGTACAGTGCGTGGAACTTGGTCCCGGCGGACGGGAGCTTATTTCTCTCGATGAGGGCGTCGATGACATCAAAGCCCATGTTGTGGCGTGTTCCCTCGTATTTTGTGCCCGGATTGCCCAGGCCGACGATTATGTACATATTTTTCTCCCTTATCAAAATAAAAACCGCTAATCACTCCGTCATCATGCGGACGAACACATCAAACCGCGGCAGCGCAAATGTCACCGCCCCGTACCGGGACGTGTCGATCACGCCCTTTCTCTTAAGGCGCTCCCGGTAAACCGAGAATTTCTCGGGCTTCATCGCGACTTCCTCCCGGATCTCCCCTACCTTTGTCTTCCCGGTCGCCGCCATGACGGCGACGATCTGCTTGTCCGTCTCGGAGAGCTCCGACCAGATCTTGCTGTAGACATACTCCTCCAGGTACCGGTCGTACTCCGGCAGGACCTCATCCAGCGTCTTTGCATCCCTGCTGTTCCAGTAAAGGTAGCCCAGCACCTGGAACGCAAACGGGTAGCCCATCGTGAGATCCGCCATCCTTCCGGCCTCCTTCATGGAGATGCCGAAGATTTTCGCGTACTGGAGCCTGATCGACGTGAGATTTAAGGGTCCCAGCGTGATTTTCGGCGCCCGGTAGAGAAATGTCAGCGTCTTCTCATTCTGCAGGTTGTGAATATTGTCATAAATGCCTGTCATGAGCAGAAATACCGGATACTCCTGCCTCATGAAGATCTGAAATGTGCTCGCAAACACCCTTACATTCGGATTGTTGGCCGCCTCATCCACGGTGACGAGGAGCTTTTTGCCGGCCGAACGGATCACGCCGAGCATGCGGGCGAGCGCCGTCTCGATGTCGGAGATCGGCGCCGCGTTCTTCACCTCAACGCCGAAGCCGAGCAGGGAAAAGTTGAGCTTCGCCTCGACAAAGAGCGCAAAGAGCTCGGGCCGCGAGCAGAGCTTCGCCGCCAGGGACGTCAGCATGTCCCGCTCGGTTGAGAGCTCCACGACGAGCCAGTTCTCCCGCTTTGAGAGCTCCTTTGCGATGTCCGTCATGAGGACGGTCTTGCCGGAGCCCCTGACCCCGGTCAGCATGTAGACCTGACTCGATGGCGGCTCCTGCTCGAAGTTTTCGATGATTTCATTTGTCTCGACCGGCCGGGAAATAAACTGCGCCGGCTGCCTGCCGAAGGAAATCGTAAACGGATTGCTCATAGTTTTATAACCTTTTATAACTCCCAAACACTTTTATAATCCTTTATAACTTCCGCGTAATTTTATAACCCTTTATAACTTCTGTCAAGGGGCAGGGACCACTCCCCCTTCCATTCTTTATGAAAAAATTACATTCACCACCCCGAAATTCGTGTATAATAAATGTATCTATGAGCATCAATCGGAGGTATCCATGCCTGACCTTTCCAATAAAGAACTAACCGACATCCCGGAGGAGAATAAGATCCCTCCTGCAGAAAATGAAGCCCTCTCCGACCTGCCCGCCCCCGTCGCGGAGCCGGCAGCGCACCGCACCCTCGCGGAGGCCGTCGGAGCGAAGCTGGCCCGCCGGCCCGCCGCAGGCGGCTCTCCCGGACTTCTCGCCGCGCTTAAGACGAAGCTGTCCGGGAAAAAAGCGCCCGCGGAGCCGGAACTGCCCCCAGAGCTTCTCGCAATCAAGGAAGGTCCCCGCACCGGACAGGATTCCGAGGACGGCCTCACCGAAGATGAGGTCACCGAGCGCACCTTAAACGGGGACACCAACCGCACCACATCCCACTTAACCAGGACGACCGGCCAGATCATCCGGACCCACACGCTCACCTACTTCAACTTTTTAAATATCGCACTGGCCCTTCTCATCGTGTTTACCGGCCAGATCAAAAATATCCTCTTCCTCGGCACCGTGATCACCAATACCCTGGTCGGCATCATCCAGGAGCTGAAGGTCAAGTCCCTGATCGACGGCCTCGCCGTCATCACGACGACCCATGTGAAAGCTCTCCGCGGCGGTCAGGAGAAGGATATTCCGGTCGACGAGATCGTCATCGACGACGTGGTCCTTGTCGCCCCGGGCGACCAGATCGTCACGGACGGCGTCGTCCTCACCTCCGAGGGGCTCGAGGTCAACGAGTCCATGCTCACCGGCGAGTCGAAGCCGGTCCGCAAGAAGAAGGGCGACACGCTGCTCTCCGGCAGCTTCATCGTCTCCGGCACCGCGAAAATGAAAGTCACCGCCGTCGGCAACGACTCCTACGCTGCCAATCTGGTGAGCCGTGCCTCCAGAAAGAAGCGCGCCTCCTCGGAAATGCAGGTCACCATCGGCCGCATCATCAAGGTCGTCTCCGTCGCGATCATCCCGATTGGGCTCCTGCTCTTCCAGAGCCAGCGCATCGCCGCGGAGGGCGAGATCGGCACGGCCATCGTCCGCACGGTCTCCGGCATCATCGGCATGATCCCCGAGGGACTGGTCCTCTTAACCTCCGTCTCCTTCATCATCGGCGTCGGCCGCCTGGCCCGCAAAAATGCCCTCGTCCAGGAGATGGAAGCCATCGAAGCCCTCGCCCGCACCAACATTCTCTGCACCGACAAGACCGGCACGATCACGACCGGCGAGCTCAAGGTCAAGGAGGTCGTCACGTTAGGCGCCGTCGGCCCGGAGGGTGTCAAGGAGATCCTCCGCCAGATGAACGGGGCATTTTCCGACGTTAATCCGACCCAGGCCGCCATCGACTCCTACTTCGGCCGCGACCTCACCTGGACCGTCCGAGGAACGATCCCGTTCTCATCCTCCCGCAAGTTTAAGGCCGCCTCCTTCGCGGAGGGCGGCGACTACGCGGTCGGCGCTCCCGAGGTTCTCGCCCGGGGAAATGAAAAGCTCCGCCGCTACATCACCCGCTTCACAAAGAAGGGCTTCCGCGTCCTGCTCCTTGCCGCTTCCTCCGGCATCGATCCGGATACGGGAAATGCAGGCTCCTTAAGCCCTATCGCCCTCATCGTGCTCTCCGACATCATAAAGCCGGATGCGCGGGCCACCTTCGACTACTTCGCGAAGGCCGGCGTGGAGGTCAAGGTCCTCTCCGGCGACAATCCGCTGACGGTCTCCACGATCGCCCAGCAGGCCGGCGTTGCCGGTGCGGAAAAATACGTCGACGCCTCGACCCTGCCGAAGGACCCGATCGCGCTCGCCCAGGCGATCGCCCAGTACAACGTCTTCGGCCGGGTCCAGCCCGAGCAGAAGCAGACCTTCGTCAAGGCCTGGCAGGCCAACGGCAAGACCGTCACGATGGTCGGCGACGGCGTGAACGACGTTCTCGCCATCAAGGACGCGGACTGCGGCATCGCGATGGCGAAGGGCTCCGAGGCCGCCAAGCAGGCTGCTCACATCGTGCTCCTCGATTCTGACTTCTCCTCGATGACCAGCATTGTCTCCGAGGGCAAGACCATCATCTCAAACATCGAGCGCGTGAGCTCCCTCTACCTGACCAAGACCATTTACTCGGCGGTGCTCTCGCTCATCTTCATCCTGCTCCGCTCCACCTACCCGTTCACGACCATCCAGATGGGCCTCATCAACCTCTGCTGCATCGGGCTTCCGAGCTTCCTCTTGACGCTCGAGCAGCGCGAGAAGGTGACCTCCGACGGGTTCCTGAAGCATGTGCTCGCGGTCTGCCTCCCGGCGGCCATGACCATGGTCACATCGATGCTGCTGGTGCAGGTGCTGAATCTCATTTTCAAATGGCCGCCCGACATCTTCTCGACCTTCAACCTGATGCTCGGCGGTCTGGTCGGCCTCCTCGTGGTCGCCGACGTCTGCTGGCCGCTCAACGGCTGGCGGAGGTTCATCCTGATCCTCTGCATCACGGTGTTCATCGGGGCGGTCATCCTGCTCCCGCGGTTCTACGACATGCACCCGGTGTTCATGAGCTGGTCGCTGCTGCTGGTGCCGCTCTTCCTCCTCACGATGATGATGATCTACTGGTACTCCCGCCTCACCAACCGGTTTATGCGGTGGTTTTACAGGGCGGATCGGAGAAGGTTCTGAAAAAAATAAGTGGGCGGATCCCAATCAGGATCCGCCCGCTCATTTTTTAATCGTAACTAATCAATGGTTATCATCATCCTCATCCGGCTCATCCATCTCGAAGCCCTCCATATGCTCCTCATGGCTGAACTCGTCCATCCCGTCAAAATCCGGGTCTCCCGGGCCGTGCGGGCCCCCGCTCATCATGTTCTCGCGGGCGTAGACGCGGTTCTCCAGGCGGGACTTCTCGATGAGTCCCGAGAGCTGCTCCTTGACGTCGCCCGGCTTCTTGATGTTGGTGAGGTCAAAATTCCTCATCGCCTGGTCCGTCGAGTCGATGTGGATCGTGCCGGTCCCGGTGATCTTCTGCCAGAGGGACCTCGTCATCGTGAGGCTCACGATGCGGTAGAGCCGCACCTCATCCTCGCGGGAGTTTAAAAACCCCTTCTCGATGAACAGCCGGTCCGAACTCATCCGGTAGCAGGTAAATGTCCACGGAAGACCTAAAAAGTTGCGCTTCCGGTCCTTCCACAGAATCTCGACGGACTTCTTCTCTTTCTTCTTTGCCATTTTGTTACCTCACTTTAAATCATATAAAACACCCGAGAACGGCGCCAGCGTCATCGGAACGCCTGCCCCCGGCATTACCTTCATCCTGATCTTCGTCTCCTTCGCCTTCCCGGAGAAGCGCTCCCAGTCGGTATTCATGAGAAGCCGCATCGTTCCCGCCTTGTCCGGCATGTAGGTGTAGTCCTGCGGCTCCTTCGAGAAGTTGAAGATCGCAAGGACCGCATTGCCCTTCCGGTCATAGCGCTCGATCCCGTAGACGCTCCTGCCGTAATCGTTGATTGTGATCCAGCGGAAGCCCTTGGAGTCGTAATCAAGCTCGTAGAGAGCCGGATTCTTCAGGTAGAGGTCCCAGAGCTCTGCATAGTAGCGGCTGAAGGAGTCGTGCAGCGGATACTTCAGCAGGAAATTGTCCGGCTCGCGGGTCTCGTCCCACTCGCGGAACATTGCGATTTCATTTCCCATGAAATTCAGCTTCTTGCCCGGATGGATCAGCATGTACATGTAGAGCGCCCGGCACTGGGGGAATTTCTCCTCGTAATCACCGAAGATCTTGTCGATGATCGTCTTCTTTCCGTGCACGACCTCGTCGTGGGAGAAGGGCAGCAGGTGCTTCTCATTATAAAAATAGAACATCGAGAACGTCAGCTTGTCCGGCACGCCCTTGCGCTCATCGGAAGTCTTCTTGAAGAAATCCAGCGTATCGTTCATCCAGCCGAGGTCCCACTTGTAGTCGAAGCCCAGGCCGCCCTCATCCGAGGGTCTCGTGCAGCCCGTATACGAAGTCGAATCCTCCGCGATCAGCATGGCGGTCGGATGCAGGTTCTTGAGCCCCCGGTTCATCTTCCGAAGGAACTCGACCGAGGTCGTGTTCACGCCCCTCGCCTCTTCGCCCATCCAGTAGATGAGCCGGCTCACCGCGTCGAACCTGAGGCCGTCAAAATGGTACTCCGAGAGCCAGTAGTTCGCCGCGCTCTGCATGAAGCTCATGACCTCACGCCTTGCGAAAATGAAATTACTGGTCCCCCACTCGCTCTTCGACACATCCGAGGCCGGATACTCGTAGAGCTCGGTTCCGTCATAGCGGTGGAGCGCATAGTAATCATTTGCAAAATGGGCCGGCACGAAGTCCAGAATCGCCCCGATCCCGGCACCGTGCAGCCTGTCGATCAGCTTTTTGAGCTGCAGCGCGGTCCCGTAGCGGGAGGTCGGCGCAAAATAGCCGGTGACCTGGTACCCCCAGCTTCCGTCGAAGGGATATTCGGTCAGGGGCATGAATTCGACGTGGGTGTAATGATACTTCTTCACGAATTCGATCAGCTCATCGGCGATCTCATCGTAGTTGTACCACCCGTTCTCATCGGCTCCGTTCCGCCTGAAGCTGCCCATGTGGAGTTCAAAGATATTGAGCGGCCGGTCCTTGTTGTCGGTCCGGTGCTTCATCCATTTTTCATCCGTAAAGCGGTAGGCATCGAGATCCCGGATGACCGACGCGAAATTCGGCCGGAGCTCCATCCCGAAGCCGTAGGGATCGCAGTGCTCGACGCGGCCATCGCCGCTTGTTATCGCATATTTATACATCTGCCCGGGCTTTGCATCCTTGATAAAGATCTCGTAGAAGCCCGTCCGCGCCGCGTCAGACATCGGGACATCTTCCCAGTTTGTAAACTCTCCCAGGATAGAAACACTCATCGCGTTCAGCGCAAATGTCCGGAACATCACGCCGCCGCCCTTGACCGGGTGAGCGCCGAAGTAGCGGTATGCGTCAAACACATCGCCGTTATAAAACTGCTGGATATTCACCCGCATTCCTCCTTTCATGTTCATTTTAAGCATTCAGCACCCCGGATTGCGGGGTGCTGAGTGTAAGATTTTTATTTTTTCTTCTTTCCCATCTTCTTTTTCTTATCCGGCTTTGCCCCCGGATAGTCAAAGCGGAACACCGCGCAACCGTAGGCCGGCAGATCGTACGGGATATAGTAGGGTCTGCCGTCGCATTCCCCTTCTTTCGCCTTGATGTTCTTCATCGGACGGACATCCTCCGGAAGGCCGCCGTACTTCGGATCCATCGAGTTCAGCACCAGCTTGTACTCGGTCTTGGCCGGCACGCCGCAGTGGTAATCCGGGCGGGCCACAGGCGTCATGTTGAGGACAAAGAGCAGGTTCTTTGTGCCGTCCTGAGACTTGCGCATGAAGCTGTAGATGCTTCTGTCCGCGTCGTCCGCATTGATCCACTCGAAGCCGTTCGGATCCTGGTCGGTCGCATAGAGCGCCGGATACTTGCGGTACATATGCCAGAGGTCTTTCACATAATCCTTGAGCTGCTGGTTCATCGGGGTCTCGAGCAGGAACCAGTCGATCTCACGCTCCTCGCTCCACTCGCGCTGCTGGCCGAATTCCTGGCCCATGAAGAGGAGCTTCTTGCCCGGGTGACCCATCATGTAGGTGTAGCCCGCGCGCAGGTTGTGGAACTTGTCCTCGTAGATGCCCGGCATCTTGGACCACATCGAACATTTCAGATGGACGACCTCGTCGTGGGACAGGACCAGCACATACTTTTCGCTGTATGCGTAGGAGGTCGAGAACGTCATCTTGTAGTGGTTGCCCTTGCGGAAATACGGATCGAGCTTCATGTACTCGAGGAAATCGTTCATCCAGCCCATATTCCACTTCAACGAGAAGCCGAGACCTTCTTCCTCCACCTTGCCGGTGACGCGCGGCCACGCGGTGGACTCCTCCGCGATCATGACCGCACCCTTGTTTCTGCCGGTCACCAGCGTGTTCAGGTGCTTGAAGAACTCGATTGCCTCGAGGTTTTTATTTTCCCCGTACTTGTTCGCGACCCACTCGCCGTCCTTCTTGCCGTAGTCAAGATAGAGCATCGAGGCGACCGCATCGACGCGAAGGCCGTCCACGTGGAAGAATTCAACCCAGTAGAGGGCGTTGGCGAGCAGGAAGTTCTTGACCTCCGGCCGACCGTAGTTGTAGATCTTGGTGCCCCAGTCGGGGTGCTCGCCCTGACGCGGGTCCTTGTGCTCATAGAGCTCGGTTCCGTCGAACTTGGCAAGTCCGCACTCGTCTTTCGGGAAATGCGCCGGCACCCAATCAAGGATGACGCCGATCCCCTTTTCGTGGAAATAGTTGACCATCCACGCAAAATCCTCCGGCGTCCCGTAGCGGGCGGTCGGTGCATAGTAGCCGGTCACCTGGTAGCCCCAGCTGCCGTCGAACGGATGCTCCGCGATGCCCATGAGCTCGATGTGCGTGTAGCCCATGTCAAGAAGATAATCCGCTGCCTTCTCGGCGAACTCGCGGTAGGTGTAGAAGCCCTCCTCGCCGCGGCCCGCGGACAGGGGGTGCTTCATCCAGGAGCCGATGTGGCACTCATAGATGACCATCGCATCCTTGTTGACATCGAACTTCTCTCTCTTCTTCATCCAGCGGCCGTCCGACCACGCGACCTTTCTGAGGTCGGCGACGATCGAGGCCGTTCCCGGCCGGAGCTCGGCCCGGTTGCCGTACGGGTCAGCCTTGTAGAGGTGCTCGCCCGAATAGCCGATCAGGAAATACTTGTACATCGCGCCCGGCATGACGCCCGGGATAAAGCCCTGCCACACGCCGATCGCATCCTCACTCGAGAGAATATTCGCTTCCGTGTCCCAGTTGTTGAAATCACCGATCACCGAGACGCGCTGCGCATTAGGTGCCCACACGGCGAAATAGGTTCCGGCGACTCCATCCACTTCCGTCGGATGGGCCCCAAGCTTTCGGTAAAGGTCATAATGTGTGGCATGACCAAACAAATATTGATCCAGATCCGAAAACACATACTCGTTCTTCATAATGAATACTCTCCTACGCTTGTCTTATTCTTCCAAATTTGAATAAGTTATATATATCCCTATTATAATAGCAAACTTCGATTCTGTAAATGAAAAATCGACAAAAAGCCCTGTTAAAACAACCTGCTTTTTGTCGGTTTTTCATCATTATTTTTCCGGGAAAAAGAGCCTCTTTGCATTTTCCTCCGTGATCCGGATCACTTCCTCACAGCTGATGCCCTTGATCTCCGCGATCCTGCTCACCACGTAGGGAAGGTTCCGCGAAGAGTTCCGCTTTCCGCGGAAAGGCACAGGGGAAAGATAGGGACAGTCCGTCTCGAGGAGGAGGTACTCCATCGGGGTTCTTGCGACCGTCTCGACGAGCTTTCTTGCATTTTTGTAAGTGACGACCCCGCCGATGCCGAGGTAAAAGCCCAGCTTTTTCGTGTAGATCTCCGCCATCTCCGGCGAGTAGGAGTAGCAGTGCATGACGCCTTTTTGCTCCGTCTTCTCACCGGCCGAGCCCTTTCCGTACATCTCCGTGACGATGGCGAGCGTGTCCGCTGCGGCCTCGCGGGAGTGGATGACGATCGGCTTCCCGTTTTCCTGTGCGATCTTAATCTGGGTCCTGAAGGCCCGGGCCTGAAGGTCGTGCGCCTCTTTGTTCCAGTAGTAGTCGAGACCGATCTCGCCGATCGCGACGATCTTTGGATTATTTATGTAAACTTCAAGCTTTTTGATCACCTCATCCGTGAGATCCCCGACCTCATCCGGATGCAGGCCGACCGCCCCGTAGACAAAATCATACCGCTCTGTCAGGGCGACGACCTTATCAAGGCTTTCCGCCGTCGAGCCGATGTCAATGACCCGCCCGACACCGGCCTCCGCGAGCGATTGAAGCAGCTCCTCGCGGTCCGTATCAAAAGCCTCGTCATCATAGTGCACATGCGTATCAATTATCATATCCGTTTAAACATTGTCAGGATATTCCTGCCGTCCCGGTACTCGTAGGTCATATCATCCATGTTTTTTCTGGCCATGAAGATTCCCAGCCCGCCGATCTTCCGCTTTTCCGCGGGCAGCGAGACATCCGGCGCCTCCTGCATGAGCGGATCGTACGGTTTTCCCTGATCGGCCAGTGTGATCCTGATCCTCTTTCCGCCGTCAGTCTCCTCGGTTTCGACGCAGACGTCCGCATCGCCCTCCCCGGGCGCATAGGCATAGTTTGCGATATTGACAAACATCTCCTCGACGGCGATATCCACCTGCATCTGTGTCTTCATTGAACAGCCGGCTGTCTCAAGCTCCTCATCCACGCACGCAAGCACGCGGCTCAGGTTGTCAAGGCCGGCTTTAACTGTCATTTTTTTCATTTTTCTCTCCGGCGCCGCTCTTCAATATTCCTGTCGCCGGGCTTCATTCGATCGTTAAGATGTCGCAGAAGCCGGTGACCTCGAAGATTTCCATGATGCTCTCGTTGGCGTTTGTGACAACCATGCTTCCCTGACGGTTCATGGTCTTCTGGGCCAGCAGCAGCACGCGCAGACCTGCCGAAGAGATATATTCCAGCTTCTCAAGGTCCAGCACAAGCTCCTTCACGCCGTCGATATCGCTCTTGAGCTCGGTCTCAAGGTCCGGAGAGGTGAGCGTATCCAGTCTGCCTTCAAGCGCGATCGTGAGCTTTTCGCCTTCCTTTGTCTTCTTTATATTAAGCATAATTCAATCATCCTCCTTTATAAATAGAGTTCCGTATCTTATTATAAAGAAACTCCCTGCCAAATTCAACAGGGGGTTTTCTTTTTGCCTTATTTATTCAACCTTGATCTGGCAGGTCTGCATGGAAATGAGCGCCCGCTCGTGGCTCTCCGGCGTCACACCCGCGCAGGCTTCCGCCAGCACCGCGATCGGCACCTCCGGAAGAAATGCCTTGATCAGCATCGCATTGGAAATCACGCAGATGTCCGTGCAGAGCCCCACAAGCGTGATCTTCCCGATCGGCTCCCTCTCGTTTGCCGCAGCCAGCGCCTCCCCGAGCGCCCGGCTTCCGAAGGTCGGCTTGTCAAATATCTCCGCCCCTTCCGCCAGTCCCTTAAGTTCCGGGACGATCTGCCAGCCACGCGTTCCCCTGATGCAGTGCTCGACGGGAAGGTTCCTGCCCTCCTGGGTCGTGAGGTACTCCGCCTCGTGGGTGTCCCTCGTGAAAATGACAACCTCCCCGGCCGCCCTTGCCTCCTCAATTCTCTTTTTCACGGCCGGCACGATCGCGACGGCTTCCTTCGTGCCGAGCGACCCGTCCACAAAATCGGTCTGCATGTCGATGACGATGAGATAGTTTTTCATTTTCAAACCTCCTTTACCAGGTCCCGATATCCTTCCGCCCCTGCTCCGCGTGGGTGTAGTCCTTCAGCATCACGCGGTAGTCCTCGATGATCTTCCCGTAGTGCTCCGTCTGTTTTGCGGAGAGCCTGCCGCCATCTTTAAGCTCCTCAAAGAGCGCGGTGAGCCGCCGGAAGTCGTCCTGGGCGTTGTCCTTGTAGTTGTTGGCGGCGTCGTTGGCGAGCTCAAGGATGAGGGCTTCGAGGTCTTTGTTTTTCCTGAAAAATGAAAACATGGCAGCAGCTCCTATCTCCGGGCTTCAGGCTTTCTCAATCACGCAGCTGTGATGCTTGAAACCGGGCTTGTCATTTGGGATGTCTCTGTCGTAATTGATCCCAATCATCAAAATGTTTCCCCTGTAATGCTCCAGCCTTTCCGGATAACTTCGGCGTTTGATCTGTTCAATCGCGCCGCCGGCGGTCTTATCATATTTCAACTCGATGAGCAGGGCCGGCTTGTCCGGGTATTTCGGTGCCGGAAGGTACACGATATCCGCATACCCCTTTCCGGAGTCGAGCTCAAGAATCGTCGTATAATACTTCTGTGCCGCATAATAGGCGTACTGAATCGCGTAGCTTAAGGCCGCCTCATCGTTGTAGGTCCTGTTGCCGGCCCTGTCATGCGCTTTTTCGAGCAGCCCGGCGACTCGCTCCGCATCCTGCTCCCAGGTCGCCTTCAGGAGCTCCTGCGAGATCGTAAACGACCTGAACGTGTCCACCCATTCACTCGACTTGGTGGACGTCTTAAACTCATCCAGAATCTCCCGGTTGGGAATGAACACCTCTCCCCTCTCATCATCGTAGCCGAGATAACCCAGGTGGATCAGCAGCGAGAGAACGTCGTCGCGGCTGTGGAAGGTGGTCATGTCGTTCTGGTAGGAGGATGTGTCAATCGGAAGCCGGCCGCCGTCCATCAGGAGGGCAACCGCATCCTTCAGACCGTCGAAGTCCTTGCGTATGTATTCTGCGAGGGCTTCGTATGTCTCGGTTTTGTTCCAGTAGTTCCTGATCTGGCCGGTTGTCATCGACTCCACAACAGACAACGGGCTGTAAATGGCAATTTTATGTCCATCATACTGCCCCTGACGGTAGGCAGCTCTCTTCTCGGGCGCAATCCGATCGCTTATCACGTAGCCATCATACCAGGCAGAAACCTCTGCGTAATCCATTCCGTACTTGGAGCAGAGAGCTATTACTTCATTTTCTGTAAATCCTGTATAAGGTGCAAGCTGGCGAGGTGCTTCCATCGAATACTCGGTAAACATATTCAGCGCCGAGTGCTCACCATATTTCTTGATCGGCAGAATCCCCGTCATATACGCCAGCGCGATATACGGTTTATCCTTCAGCCAGTCTCTCAGGAAATCAAGATATCTCTTC
>ODAJ012141045.1_pt1 | contig 43552 bp, 45 predicted proteins | sample 1539241 | NCBI WGS metagenome assembly ODAJ01 (sample SAMN02144231, study PRJEB22623) | gut metagenome | biome: sheep rumen | host: Ovis aries | place: New Zealand
ACAAAGATACTGAACTTCAGACTTATATGATGAATATGAGTTTACTTGGTGATAAGATTATGAATCTTGTTGAGGAATTAGAACTTGATAGTGATGAAATTGATACCCTCGAGAAGGCTGTCGCAAAGGATCGTGAAAAACAGAATTCCATGTTCGAACAGGCTAGAGAGATGTACAATAAGAATCCTGATCTTATTAAAAATATGACAGGTATTGACCCAGAAAGCATTAAGGATAAATCTCCAGAGGAGCTGAATCAAATGCTAGATGACTTATGTGATCGTTTCAATATCTCTAAAGACCAGCTTATGCAATTAGCTTCTAAATTTAAAAAATAATATCTATAAAAAGCATTCTCTTTTAATGAGAATGCTTTTTCAATAACGAATAAAAAAAGATGAACTGAGCATTCATCTTTCTAGACAAGTAGCGGTAAGAACATTGTTGCTAGACCTAGGAAAAAGAAGAATCCTAGACAGTCAGTAACAGTCGTGACAAATACACCACTAGCAAGCGCTGGGTCAATGTGCATTTTCTTAAGAATGACTGGTACGAGGTAACCCGCAAAGTTAGCAGCAATCATATTCAACAACATTGCGAGCGCGGCAACAACGCCAAACCAAGGATTATGAGCAAAGATTGTTGAACCAATACCGACAATAATACCAATGACAATACCAGTCAGTACCCCTACACCTAATTCTTTTAAGAAAATACGTAAGGCATTATCCTTCGTAACTTCATTCAGTGATAAACCACGAACAAGAATTGTAAGAGACTGGGTTCCGGCATTCCCACCCATGCCTGTTACAATACTCATAACAGCGGATAAGGAGACAACTTTCTCAATTGTTCCTGAGAAATTATTGACAACGGCTGCTGCTAAAACTGCTGTTGCCAAATTCACAACAAGCCAAGGAATACGTGACTTGAATGATTCTGAGAGTGTTGAATCAACATCTTCTTCTGAATCCATACCAGCCATCAAGTTCATATCTTCGGTTGTTTCTTCTTCCATGACATCTAAGATATCATCAATTTCAATGATACCAAGCATCTTATTATCATCATCAACAACAGGCATTAAAGAATAACCATACTTTTTAAATGTATTGGCAACTTCTTCCTGGTCTTCCTTATAGTTAATGGCAATGACATTATCATTAATAATATCCATCATCTTAGTATCAAATGAACTTCTGACAATATCACGTAAAGCTACGACGCCTTTTAGATGGTCTAAGGCATCTACGACATACAGATATGACTTAATTTCCTCTTCATCTTCAACTGACTGCAAATATTTCAAAGTATCCGCAACAGTATTCTTTGCGAAGATATAGACATATTCGGTTGTCATGATACCACCGGCAGTTTCTGGGTCATAGCTTAATAACTGCTTGACTTGCTGCTGGTCATCTGGTTCTAGTTCGCTTAAGACTTCACGTCCTTCTTCTTCATCAAGTTCCCCAACTAAGTCGGTTAACTCATCGTCACTCATCTCATCCAAGATTTCTTTACGACGATTCTTTGGGAACATATGCAAGAACTCATACTGGTCGTCTTCATCGTCCATTTCTTCGACGATGTCGGCAACAATATCATCAGGGATATCATTCAAGAGTTCTCGACGCTGATCTTCATCTTCTGTTTCTTCTAATAATTCAAGTAAGTCAGCTGGATGAATATCATCGATTTCTTCCTGTATTTCTTCTCTTGTATGATTTAAGAGAAGGTCTTTTAATCTATTCTTTTCCATATCGATCCTCCATTATTTTTCTTTTTTTAGAGGCGATACGTCATACAATATGCGAATCCTTAATACAGACATGCTCTTAAAAGGAGTGTATTGTATGAGGATCGCGGCACGCTATCGGTTTTGTCCATCTACTTACATCTCCTTTCATTCTGTTTCAAATTCTAGCATAATCCCTATCAAAAAACCACTTGTAAAGGGTTATAAAAATGGAAAAATTTCGTTAAATAAAGGAATGATCAAACTGTAGTATACAGATGATTTCCGGGTTATCCACTTTCATTTTTTCTTCAATCTTTTGACGAATGATTTCTTCATCAACCTTGTCATCATTAGGGATAAGAATATCACATATGAGTTGAGGTTGTTCTCCCTTGACAAGATGAAAATCATGAATCGAATAATTCTTGTTGATATCATGGACAATCTTTTCCATTTTATCTTTGAGTAATTGTGTTGTTTGATCATGGGTTTCAATAGGATCATAGTGTATGGTTGTCATGATATTGTATTTCTTCAAGATATTTCTTTCGATGCCATCGATAAGATGGTGAGCATCAATCAATGTCATATCGTTATCTACTTCTGCATGCAGCACGCAAAAACGTGAACCTGGGCCATAGTCATGAAACATCATATCATGAATGCCTAATATGTCTGGCTGACTGAGGACATATTGCTTAATCTCATCTACAAGCTCTGGATCAGGTGTACAGCCTAAGATTGAGTCAATCATCGTAGAGATTGTTTCTACCCCACCCTTTATGACAATAATTGATACGACAAGACCGACAGCACCATCAACAGGCCAGCTTGTAAAAGCCCCGCCCAATAAGCCAATAATAGAGGCAATATTGGAAAGGACATCATTCTTAGAATCAATAGCCGCTGCTTTAAGCGTCTTGGAGTCAATTGTATCACCAATCGCATTATTAAAATAAAACATCCAGCCCTTAATCCCAATTGTAAAAATCAAAGCAATAATAATAACCACATTCACCTTAAGTTCAACCGGCTTGATAATATGCATGATGGCTTCATATCCTGAAAGAATACCAACGATAAAAATCAAACAGCCAATCACTAAGCCCATGAGATATTCATAACGGCCATGGCCATAGGGATGTTCCATGTCAGGATGTTTTTGTGCTAACGCGAAGCCAAGCAGGCTGGCAATATTGCTGCCAACATCAGAGAAGTTGTTTAAGCCATCGGCAATAACTGAAGAAGAGTGGGCAATAAAGCCAAGCACGAGCTTGAAAGATGCACAGATGATATTGAGGAAGATTGCGACAATGGATGCAAGCATACCATATTGTACACGTACTTTTGCATTGGTTGTATCGCTGTAGTCTTTGACAAATTTCTTGATAAGAAAATGAATCATTATTTATCCCCTCCCTTATAAAAAAAGCAGGAAAGCCCTGCTTTAAAAAATATCTACAATTCTTTTTAAATAAACATTGCGTCCCTGTCTTTCAACAAGGCCTGCTTCTTCCAATTCATTCAAGTAGCCAGCAATCTTTTCTTTGTCTACCTTCTTATTGGCAATCTTTTTCAGTGTTTCAATAATCATTGGAGAATCATCCTTAATATAAGCATTATTCTCATTATCAAACATTGGTGATTTCAGCATCACATTAAGGCAAGCTACATAAGCCCATTTCACTTCTAGACGGACAAGCTTATACTGCATACCATCAAATAGTTCAGCTGGTACATAATATTTATCCTTATTGTCATTAACTAAATCATGAATATCTGTTTTATTAAAAGGTTCCATGCCCTACCTCCATTACATCTAGCCCCATTATAACATTCTTCCTAGCTTCTTGCATTCTTTTTAACGAAAAAGAAAGACAGCCTAGCTATCTTTCTTGCGCTTTGTAAAGGTTGTGACATCTTCAAAGCCAATCTTTTGATAAGCCTTTAAGACATCTTCGACATGGCTGCCAACTGTTTCTACGACATGGCTATCACTGCCCACAGTGACAATTCTGCCGCCTAATTCATAATAACGTTTGATGATATCGAAGTTAGGAAAACCACATGTCTTATTCACTTTATAGCCCGATGTATTGACTTCAATGCCTTTACCTTTTTTAATTAACGTTAAAAGTATTTCATCAATGATATCTTGATAGGCTTGATGATCCACACTTTTATCAGTATATGGACCATAGCGCATTATATAATCAAGATGTCCAAGGATATTGAAACAATCAAAGGTCTGTACACATTTGAGTGTTTCAAGGAAGAACTCTTTGTGGGCTTCTTCCTTTGTTTTATTTTTGAAATATTCACCATAATAGAATTCCGTATGATGGATGACATGGATGCTGCCAATGACAAAGTCAAATGGTGCACTAGCTACAAAATCATTAATTTCCTGAATATGATCTGTGTCCAATCCCATTTCTACACCAATCTTTACTTTGATCTGATTGGCATATTGATCTCTTAAAGCTTCCATTGTAGGAAAATAGCTTGATAGATCAAGTTCAAAGGGATCGATGGGATAGTCAAAGTCACGATGATCTGTAAAACAGATTTCATCAAAGCCATCTTTAATAGCTTTTTGAATATAGCTTTCTGGATCTGCCTCAGAATCAAAAGAGAATCTTGTATGCAGATGATAGTCAATCTTACGCATGTTCATCACCTACAAAAGTAATCTTTTTGACTTCTGGTAAGACTTCATTGAAGAAGCATGAATAGCTACCTGTATGGCAGGCTACACCAACCTGCTCCACCTCAATCAACAATGTGTCTGCATCGCAATCAAGATACATGCTTTTGATATATTGCAGATGTCCGCTTGTCTCACCTTTATGCCATAACTCCTGACGGGAACGGCTATAGAAATAGGTTTCATGTGTCTTTAACATCATGTCATAAGCTTCTTCATTGACATAAGCTAACATCAAGACTTGTTTTGTATTGACATCCTGAACAATTGCCGGAATCATATTCTGCATTTTCTTAAAATCAGGTCTCATCGATTTCTCCTTACTGGAATATGGCGTTTCGCACATATCTCCTTCACTTCATCAACGGTAGCTTCCTGGTAGTGGAAAAGACTTGCGGCTAAAGCAGCATCACAATTTGTCTTCTCGAAGACATCAGCAATATCTTCCTTTCCACCACATCCCCCACTGGCAATAACAGGAATATGTACGGCTTCTACAACAGCTTTCAACATTTCAATATCAAAGCCTTCTCTTGTCCCATCAGCATCCATGCTTGTCAACAATATTTCACCAGCACCTAATGCTTCACACTTCTTGACCCATTCAAGAAGATCAATGCCGGTATTTTCTCTTCCCCCGGCAATATAGACATCCCAACCGGAATGATCTTCACGCATTTTAGCATCAACAGCAACAACAACACACTGTACGCCAAATTCATCACTTGCTTCTTTGATCAATTGTGGATTCTTGATGGCAGCTGAGTTTACTGACACTTTATCCGCCCCCACCGAAAGAATCATGCGAAAATCTTCAAGTGAGCGAATCCCGCCACCAACACATAGTGGAATGGAAAGCTCATTGGCAGCACGCTGAATGACATCTTTGATGATTCCGCGATCTTCATAGGTTGCCGTAATATCAAGAAAGACAACTTCATCAGCACACTGACGATCATATTCTTTAGCAAGCTCAACAGGATCGCCAACATCCTTCAAGCCCACAAAATTTACCCCTTTAACAACCTTTCCATCCTTAATATCAAGACAAGGAATAATACGTTTAGCCAACATTCTTGATCACCTCTTCTAGATGAATACGTCCTTCATAATAAGCTTTGCCGACAATACATGCATAATAGCCTAGCTTATTGACTTCATAGACATCGTCATCATCTTTGACACCACCACTTACGACAAACTGGATCTTGGAGTGCTGGGCAATATTCTTATAGACAGGAAAACTTGGGCCCGTTAATGTACCATCTTTGGAAATATCCGTACAGACAATAGTCTTGACGCCAATCTTTTCCAATTCATCAATAAAATCAAGATAATACACCTGACTTGTTTCTAGCCAGCCACTTGTCGAAACATAGCCATCACGTATATCCACCCCAACAACAATCCTTTCCGATCCATAGTCCTCTATGCAGGCTTTCACAAACTCAGGATTCTCTAAGGCCACCGTACCAAGAATAACACGATTAATACCAACATTATTTAAATAGAAATCAACTGTTTCCTTATCCCTTATGCCACCGCCAAGTTCCATCGGAATAGAGATGGCCTCACGCATCTTTTTGATAGTTTCCTTATTGGATGCCTTGGCATCCTTAGCACCATCTAAATCGACGACATGAAGATACTTTGCTCCCATGTCTTCAAACGTCTTGGCAAGTTCTTCAGGATGGGAAGAATAGACTGTTTTTTGTTTATAATCACCTTTATAAAGACGGACAGCTTCACCGCCTTGCAGGTCTATTGCAGGAATGACTAACATGATACCAACTCCTTGAATGCCAATAAGATTTTCTTGCCGACTTCACCACTTTTTTCAGGATGGAACTGACAGCCGATAACATTATCCTTAATAACCACAGCTGGTACTTTCACACCACCATATGAAGCATAGGCAATCAGTTCATCATCAGTCGTATGGGCACGATACGAATGAACGAAGTAGACATAGTCTCCTTCCTGAACATATTTCAACAAGGGATGGGGATGATTGATGACAAGCTGATTCCATCCCATATGAGGAATCTTGGCCTTGACATCATCCATGTACTTCACTTCACCATCGAGAAAACCTAAGCCCTTTGTTTCTTCGACTTCATAGCCCTTTTCAAATAAAACCTGCATGCCTAGGCAGATGCCCATGATGGGTGTTTTTTTTGCTTTGACTTCGTTGAGGACTTCAATAAGATGTTCATTTTCTAAATTCTTCATTGCCACAGGGAATGTTCCAACTCCCGGCAAGATCACTCCATCAGCCTGAAGAATGACTTCAGGATTACTTGTCACTTCAACATCCATATCTAGACGTCTTAAGGCATTTGTGACTGAACCCAAATTACCTACATGATAATCAATGACAGCAATCATCTACAACACCCCTTTAGAAGATACAATTTCATCACGATATTTCTCATTAATCGTTACGGCTTCTTTAAGAGCTCTTGCAAAGCTCTTAAAACATGCTTCAATGACATGATGCATATTCTTGCCATAGGCTTCATTGAAATGCAGAGTCATGCCACTATTGAAGGCAAAGGCTCTAAAGAATTCTTCGGTCATTTCTGTCTGATAATTGCCCAGCAAGACATTATCGAGCGTGACATTGAAAACAAGGAAAGGACGGCCTGATAAGTCAAGATTGCAGGCAACTAAGGCTTCATCCATAGGAATGGTGAAGGCGCCATAGCGTGTAATGCCCTTCTTGTCACCTAATGCCTGGCTGAGACATTGTCCTAAGACAATGCCTAGATCTTCAATCGTATGATGACTATCGACCTGTAAGTCACCATCAACTCTGACATAGAGGTCAAACTTGCCATGAAAGGCCAGCAGTTCCAACATATGGTCCATAAAGCCCACACCTGTAGAAACATCTACCTGACCACTTCCATCCAAATTCAAATCAACCTTGACCTTAGTCTCTTTGGTAGCTCTTGCAATATGTGCTTCTCGCATAGACTAATCCTCCTCGAATCTCACTTTTAAGCTATTCGCATGAGCATCCAAGCCTTCCTTATGCGCGAATGTCATCACATCATCCTTAAATGTCGCTAAGACTTCTTTTGGATAATAAGAATAAGCAGAATGTTTAATAAAATCATATACACCTAAAGCACTATAGAACTTCGCTGTACCACCTGTTGGTAAGACATGGTTTGTCCCTGACATATAGTCACCAAGAGGTTCTGGGGAATATTCTCCCAAGAAGATACTTCCAGCATTTGTGATCAGAGGAAGTGCTTCGATAGGATTAGCAGTTAAGACTTCAAGATGCTCTGGTGCTAGGTCATTTGAGACTTCAAAGGCATGTTTCAAGTCATCAGCAAGAACAGCCCCACCATAATTCTTAATTGATTCACGAATAATGTCCTCTCTAGGCAAGCTGACAACCTGTCTTTCAAGTTCCTGATCCACTTCATCAATCAGTTTTTCACTTGTCGTAATCAGGATAGCTGATGCAAGACGATCATGTTCAGCCTGACTCATCAAGTCAGCAGCAACATATTTAGGATTAGCAGTTTCATCAGCTACAATAAGTATTTCTGATGGTCCAGCAATCATATCAATATCAACAACGCCATAACATAACTTCTTAGCCGTGGCGACAAAGATATTCCCTGGTCCAACAATCTTATCCGCCTTCTTGATGGTTTTAGTGCCATAGGCAGCAGCAGCTACACCTTGTGCTCCACCTGCTTTATAGATTGTTTCAATACCAGCGACATAAGCTGCAGCTAATATAACATCCGATACTTTTCCATCAGCCTTGACTGGCGTAATGACATAGAGGTGTTTGACACCAGCTAGCTTAGCAGGAATAGCATTCATCATGACGGTTGAAGGATATGTTGCGGTTCCACCTGGTACATAGAGCGCAACGGTATCAATTGGTGTGACCTTGCTGCCAAGAATAACACCATCTTCCTTATAAATAGCCCAGCTTTTTTCAATCTGGTTTTTATGATATGTGATCAGCTGCTCTTTTGTACGTTCAAGAATACGAATGAAATCTGGACCGATACGTGTAACAGCATCCATGATTTCCTGCTTCGTTACAATAAGATCTGCTGTACTTTCTGGCTTAAAGCCATCAAACTTGGCACAATATTCCAACAGTGCCTTATCTCCCCCATTAGCGACATTGGTAATAATGTCAAGAACACTCTTGTTGACTTCGGCTGAAATTTCAGTCTTACGGCCATGTAATTTTGTTTCTATTTCTTTAAGATTCCCCTTAAATGTCATTCTTTTCAACATCGTTATTCGTCCCCCTTTAATGCATTGATGAGTTTAAAGATCTCATCACGTTTATATTTATAGCTGACTTTATTGACAACCATGCGGGTTGATACATCAGCAACCTTATCAATCACTTCAAGGCCATTAGCCTTAAGTGTTGAACCTGTTTCAACAATATCAACAATCGCATCACTCAGTCCGACAACCGGTCCTAGTTCAACAGAACCTTCTAACTTAATGATTTCGACATCTTCTCTTTGGTTCGCAAAGTATTGTTTGGCGACCTTAGTATACTTTGATGCAATTTTCTTACGGCGTTCAAAATGCTTTTCTTTATATTCTGGATAGGCACATAGTGCGAAGTAGCACTTGCCAATCTCAAGATCCAGCATTTCATAATAATCATCATAATCTGATTCCATTAAGGTATCCGATCCAACAAATCCCACATCAACAATGCCATGTTCAAGAAATGTCAGCACATCATTGCTTTTCGCAAAGATCATCTGGATGCCATCCTTTGTCTCAATAAGTAGTTCACGATCTTTATTGAAGATGGGATCCATGTCAAAGCCTTGTTTAGCGAGCAGTTGACAAACCTGCTTTTCAATACGTCCTTTCGTAATCGCAATTTTAATCATTGGCTTCATCCTCCTTGCTTAATGCTTCAAGTAATGTATTTAAGTGATAGGAGAAGCCAATGGCTGGCACTTCCTTATCAAAATAGCTTAAGAGCTTATCATAGCGTCCACCAGAGAGAATAGCATAGGCTGAATAGTAGCTATAGCCCTTGATCATGATGCCCGTATAGTAATTCTGAGTAGGCACCATGCAGAGATCAAAGACCATATTTTCTTTCATAGTACTGATGTCATACATGGCCATCATTTCATCAATCGCTTCAAGCAATATCTCATCATCGATGATTTCTCTCATCTTCTTTAAATCATTGATATCACCAAATGAATAAGGCAGCTTCAATAAGAGTTCTTTAAGTGAACCCGTAAAGCCCTTTTCTTCCACAAAGCTTTTCATCAGTGAGTTTGCTTTCTTATCAAGAATATAACGCAAACGTTCATCTTGTACGAGCGTCTCTAAGCGATGGAAGAATTTTGCATGACCAAGTTCAAGCTTGCAATTGGTGATGCCAATGGATTGCAAAGATGCTTCAACAAGTTCTAAGCACTCAGCATCGCCCTCATAACCACCTTTACCAAGAAGTTCCATACCACCCTGATAGAGCTCACTGCTTCTTCCCTTATGACGTTCCTGGATACGATAGACCTTACCAAAATAGCTATAACGTCTTGTCTCACTTGTATGGGCATTGTTGTAAAGACGGGCAATCGGAACAGTAAAGTCAGCACGTAAGGTAATCAGCTTGCCTTCCCCATTGACGAATTCAAACATGCTTTCTTCATTATCATTACGGATTTCCTGATAAAGGTTGGCATATTCAAATGTCGGTAACATCAGTTCTTCATAACCATGGGCTTGAAAGAGATTTCTTAGCTTGCTTTCGATTGAACGCAATTTTGAAGCATCAAGACTTGCCGCATCCGTACTTTCTTCCGGTATTAAATATTTAAATTCTTCCATAACTTCCTCTCCTTAAAGAAAAAAGCGGGTTACTAATAACCCACTTAGAAATATTGAGTATTAGATCACAGTCCTTATTTATATGTCAAAGGGGACTGTATCCTGATGATACAACCCTAGGTTCTGTGATGATGGCGATGTAATTTTGAATAGTTTCTTGTGTTTTTCATAAATATCTACCTCACTTGTTGTAATAATAGCACAAGAGCGTATGAAAAAAAAGAACTAATTTCATAAATTAGTTCTACAAGCCAACGGCTAGACTATAGACCATATTTAATAATGGCATTGTGAATAAGCAGAAGATGACCGTCATCGCATTAATCAGCGAGCTTTCTTTTTCTTCATTATGATAGATGGAAGCAAACTGTGTCACAGTGGAAGCACTTGGACCACTTGCCGCAAGTAAAGAAATCATCAAGACCTTATCCGCTCCCACAAAGAGATTGTGGATATGGAATAAGACAATGATGGCAAGAAAGAGAGCTGGCAGTAAGATTAAACGGAAGAAACTGATGATATAGACACGTTTATTGGTAAAGGCTTCTTTCATATTCATTTCCGAAAGCAACATGCCCACTACAAGCATGGATAAGGGTCCCATGGGATTTTGTGCGGAATTGAGCGCACTATAAAGCATGGTTGGTAAATGGATATGTGCAATACAGAGAATAATTCCTAAAGCAATCGCAACCATATTGACATTAAGGAGGATATGCCTTATTTCAAAGTGTGCATCACCACTCATAATGGTCTTACAATGCGTCCAAAGCAGGATTGTCTGAACCATCATATAGCCTGAGGCATAAAAGACCATCTTCTGACCTAGGACAAGTGTCACTAAAGGCAGGATCAGATTGCCACAATTACTATAAATCATACTGGCTTTTTCCATGGCATTATAATGCCAGAAATGATCCAATAAGCCAACCACACCAAAATAAAGGATATGCACGCCTACAGCTGCCCCCAGGGCTAAAAGAAAGCCCTGCATACGACTAGGTGTCAGTTCAATCTGGAATGCAATAATAATGGCTGCTGGTGCACACATATAGAGCACGAGTTTAGAAAGTATTGAAGCGTCACGCGCCTTTAAAACACCCGTCTTGACAAGCACATAACCAACAACTACCAATAAAAACAAAGCCCCAATCTGGGTCGCTAAAGAAATACTCAATGCCATAATTCCACCTCTGCTTACATCTTAAAACAAAAAGAAAAAGCAGTTTGTGCTTTTTCTCAAATTGAAATTATTTCTTTCTCTTTTTCTTATTCTTGTTTTTCTTGTCATCAAAGGCGGCCTTAAGCATCTGATAGTCAGCATTCGCTTTAGCAGCATTAAAGACATAGAGATTTGTCGTACGATTAAGATAGCCTACTTTAATACGATGCTTGCTTACAACTTCAAAGCTTCTAATATCCTTATATTCCACAAGCACAGGAATCAACATAATGACTTTCCATTCATAAGTCACCAGATAGCTATCATCAAAAGTGACATTATAGCTAAATATAAGTAAGCTAACAGCTAGCACACAAATCACATAGCCAATAGCTCCTCTTGTGAAATCCTTTGACACAACCATCGTATAATTCGTTAAAATAAAAAGCAATGCAGCCATCGTTCCAATAATAATTGTAAAACGCATATCTTTGTATTTCTTCATATCATCACCCTGCTCACAATATATCACATATTTAACCTGTTTGACAAAGATATTTACCATGTTACAATAGGTGCCGGAGGAGATTATATGAAAAATGTAAACTTAAGAGCTTATTTAGCTGAGTTTGTCGGAACACTAATTCTTGTTTTCATGGGAACTGGTTGTGCAACAGTCTATAGTAGTTCTGTTGCCGGAATTCTAGGCACTTCTTTAGCTTTTGGTTTAGCTCTTGCTTCAATTTATTATGGATTTGGTAAGATTTCAGGAGGTCATGTCAATCCAGCAGTATCGATTGCGATGTATTTTGATGGCCGTTTGTCTTTAAAAGATCTCGTTTTCTATATCATCAGTCAGATTTTAGGTGCCCTTGCCGGTAGTGGTTTATTGTATGCCATTTTAAAGAGTGTCCCAAAAGCCACAATTACAACTCTTGGCTTAGGCCAGAATGGCTATGATGCCGCTAGCGCTATAAATGTTGGTGTGACTGGTGCCATTATTACAGAAATCGTTCTTACATGCATCTTTGTCTTAACTGTTCTAGGTGCAACAAAGAATGAACGTTATAAGAATGTCGCTGGTATTGCGATTGGTGGAGCCTTAACACTTGTCCATTTACTTGGCTATTCGATTACAGGGACATCCGTTAACCCTGCCCGTTCTTTAGCTCCAGCATTGATCCTAAAGATGCTTGGTGTAAGCACAGCCCTTAATCAGGTCTGGGTCTTTATTGCCGGTCCAGTTCTTGGCAGCTTGATTGCCGTATTCTTATTTAAAGTCTTCACTTCTAAGAAAGAAGCCTAACTTTGAGCAGTCTTGTACTGCTCTTTTTCTTATTCATTATTTCTTATATTCATAAATATATGTATTAATTTTACTACATTTATACAAATTTAATAACATATTACTCTTTTGATAAAAATTTACTTTGTCTTTTAGAAAATATTAGCTATAATGATTTTACATACGAGGAGGATATCTTGATGGGATACGTAGAAAGAGTATTAGAAGAATTAGAAAAGAAGAATCCTGGTCAGCCAGAGTTCTTAGAAGCAGTTACAGGTGTCTTAAATAGCTTAAAGCCAGTTATTGAAGCACATCCTGAATATGAAAAAGCTGCTTTATTAGAAAGACTAGTTGAACCAGAAAGACAGATTATGTTTAAAGTACCATGGGTTGATGACAATGGTCAGGTACATGTCAACAGAGGTTTCCGTATACAGTTCAACTCTGCCATTGGTCCATATAAAGGTGGTTTAAGATTCCACCCATCTGTTAACCTTTCTATTATCAAATTCTTAGGTTTTGAACAGATTTTCAAAAACTCACTCACAACTTTACCAATCGGTGGTGCTAAGGGTGGATCTGACTTTGATCCACAGGGCAAGAGTGACGCTGAAGTTATGCGTTTCTGCCAGAGCTTCATGACTGAACTTTATCGCCATATTGGTCCTGATGTTGACGTACCAGCTGGTGATATCGGTGTTGGTGGAAGAGAAATTGGTTACTTATATGGTCAGTACAAGAGAATCACTAATTCTTGGAATAATGGTGTCTTAACTGGTAAAGGTATGTCATTTGGTGGTTCATTAATTCGTCCAGAAGCAACTGGTTTTGGTTGTGTTTACTATGGTGATGAAGTCTTAAAGCACTTCAATGAATCATATGAAGGCAAAACAATTGTGATGTCTGGTTATGGTAATGTTGCCTGGGGTATTGCTCAGAAGGCTACTGAATATGGTGCTAAGGTCGTTACAATCTCTGGTAGAGATGGTTATGTTTATGATGCAGATGGCATTAATACAAAAGAAAAATGGGACTTCTTAGTAGAGATCCGTACAAAGAACGAAGTAAAACTAAAAGACTATGCAGAAAAGTTTGGTGCTGAATTCCATCCTGGTGAAAAGCCATGGGGCAAAGTGAAAGCTGATATTGCTTTCCCATCAGCAACACAGAATGAAATTGATGAAGCTGATGCAAAGGCATTAATTGAATCTGGCGTTAAATATGTATTCGAAGGTGCTAATATGCCTACTACACCAGGTGCTCAGAAAGTCTTCAGAGAAGCTCAGGTTGTTGAATCTCCAGCTAAGGCATCTAACGCCGGTGGTGTTGCTGTATCTGCCTTAGAAATGGCTCAGAACTCTATGCGTTATAACTGGACTGCTGAAGAAGTTGACAACAAGTTAAAGACAATCATGAAAGACATCGTTGCCAACTCAGTAGCAGCAGCTAAGAAATATAACTTAGGCTATGATTTAATTGCCGGTGGTAATATTGCTGGTTTTGAAAAAGTAGCTGAAGCTATGATGGCTCAGGGATTATATTAATAAGAAGGGAACAGCTGTTCCCTTTTTTAGTAGGAGGATTTATGCGTTATCAAATTGTTGAGATATTGGAACCTGATTTTGGCTGTGAAGGCAGACCTGATGGCTATGTACAAGTGGATGATGTTGTGGTAGAAGATCCTTTAGGAACACGGCATATTCTCAAGATGGAAGATGCTAAGCTTTATGATTTAGAGCTTGATGTAGGAAGTTATTTAGAGATAGAAAAGGTGGACGATTAGTCCACCTCTTTGTTTATTTATTCAATTTATGCATGATTGATGCCCCTAAGATATGAGGACCAGTATGACAGACAATGATTTCACTCAGTGGGACAACAGTAATAGGATAATCCATACGGTTAGGAAATGCTTCAGCAATCTCATTTGCAAAAACTTCTCCTTCTTCCCTATTTCCAGCATACGCCACCCCAAAATAGCAATCCCTTCCTTCAGGATCGTTGAACTTTTCAATTGCGTCATGCTTTAAAGCCTTAATGATTTCTCTCTTAATGCCTTTTTTCGTACGTGCTCTAGTGAATGTATCAAGATGGCCTCCCTCAACAATCGTAAGCACAGGCTTAATCTTCAATATTGATCCAATTGCCGCAACAGCTGGCGTTAAACGCCCACCGGCTTTTAAGAAATCAAGTGTCTCTAAGCCAATATAGATGGTATTGTCGTCACGATTTGCTTCAAGCAGTTCTTTGATTTCACTTGCTGTTTTGCCTTCATCAATAAGCTTCAAGGCTTGAAGGACACTGATCTTTTGAGAAAAGGAAACCTTACGATTATCAACAACCTGTATTCTTTCTTCATTAAGATCACTTGCAAGCATGATGGCGGACTGACAAGTACTTGATAGACCACTTGTAAGTGGAATATGGACAATCGCATCATATTCTTTTAATAATTCCTGCCATATTTCTTCAATTGTATAGAGTTCTGGCTGGGATGTATGGATTGTTGCACTAGGCTTTAGTGCTTCATAGAAAGCATCTTCTGCAATATTCACATCCTCAAAATACGTCTTTTCATCAATACTGAAGGGCATAGGAATCACAGTAATGCCTAATTCTTTTGCCTCTTGTTGGCTGATGCCACTTCCTGAGTCTGTTGTTACTGCAATCTTCATGATCAATCACCTCAAAAGATAATTATAATGACTACATTATTTATCATCAAGGTATTATTTATATGAAATAGTTGTTAGAGTTCAGGAAGTTTATGCATGATAGCTGCGCCAAGAATGCCTGGTCCCGTATGACATACAACAATCTCGCTAAGCGGCTCTACAGCGATAGGCACATCCATGCGTGATGGGAATGCTTCCGCAATCTCACTCGCAAAAGCCTCTGCTTCATCACGATTACCGGCATAAGCCACCCCAAGATAGCACGCTCTGCCTTCTGGATCATCAAACTTCTCTAAAGCATCCTTCTTTAAGGCATTGATGATTTCACGTTTAATGCCTTTTTTACTTCGTGCCTTAGAGTAAGTATCTAGACGGCCTCCTTCCACGATTGTAAGAACTGGCTTAATCTTCAACAATGAACCAACAGTCGCCACAGCCGGTGTAATACGTCCTCCTGCTTTAAGAAAAGATAATGTGTCTAAGCCAATATAAATCATATTATCCGCACTATGTTCTTCTAGAATATTCTTGATTTCCATAGCACTCTTTCCCCTTTTCACTAGTTCAATTGCTTCAAGAACACTTCGTCTTTGCGTCAACGCAACCTTTCGATTATCAACAACCTGGATTCTCTCCTCATCAACTTCACTCGCCACAAGTAATGCTGACTGACAAGTGCCAGAAAGGCCACTAGAGATTGGAATATGAACAATATAATCATATTCCTTTAATAACTTCTCCCACACTTCTTCCAATGTATAAACAGCTGGCTGAGATGTATGTATTGGCAAATGAGCATTAAGCGCCTGATAAAACTCAGATTCTGTGATATTTATACCTTCAAAATATGTTTCATTATCAATCATGAATGGCATTGGTATAACAGTTATACCTAAACGTTTTGCTTCCTGCTGGCTAATACCGCTGCCTGAATCTGTTGTAATCGCAATCTTCATTACTGAATCCCCCCTATTCAGTTGGATTATATACTGTATTATTTTGAATTTCAATGTTTATATTTTGATATTCATATTATATAAGTGATATATACTTTATCGATATATAGCATATAAATTTGATTTCTATTTTTTGTAGAATACTTTTTAGTAATGGGGCATTTCATATCTTTTTGCTTTCGCATGCAAAAAGAGACCCAGTATTAACTGAATCTCTCTAAATAATTATTCTTCATCTGGTAACTTCTTAAGTTCTTCTTCACCAGTGATATATCTAAGAATGGCTAGTGCTGCGTCCTTAGGGCCATTATGTTCATTACCCTTAATACCAAGTCTTGTATGTAACTGGCCGACTTTTACCCCCTGCTTAAACATCTTATCAAAATAATCTTTTAAGATAGGGTCTGTCTGTTCCTGACGCTGTACTGGACCAAATGGATTAGCAAAATATGAACCGACTAAGCCATATTCTGTTGTAGTACCCTTAGCCATACGCTGGCCTGCTCTGAAGACTTTTAGTGCCTGTTCTTCATTATCAAAGAATTCCAAAGGTTCTCCTGTTTCTTCATAGTTATTCGCATATAAGAACATATCAACATCATGCTTAGCGACAACATCCTTATAATCAGTAATTGGAATAACAATACGAGCATTCTTCTTATCTGGGTTCATGAAGATTGAGCGATCAAGTTCTTTGAATGAATAACCAGCATCCAAGTCATCAAGACGGACGAAGGCACCTGTTTCTGTACCTGATGTCTTGACTCTGCGTGATTCAGCATCATAGCTTAATACACCCATGTCATCATAGATTGTCTTAATATCTTCAATGTAGGCTGCACCAAGAGCTTTAATTTGTTCAATTGTTTCACTCTTACCTGCTCCTGAATCACCCATTACTACGATATTCTTTGATGTACCATCATGGAGTTTCATAACAACCATTGCCCCATGAATTGGAAGGTTACCATGGTTAATCTGTCTAATATTATGTAATGTTAGACACATTTTCTTCATATAGCCGAAGTAATCGAATTCATCATTAGCTGAAAGTAATGCAACCATCATATCATTCTTATCATCCTGATAGAATGCCTGATTCTTTTCATTATCTTCATAGCCATAAACATAGATTAAGTCTGGTTTACGGCCACGATATTCAGATTCATCCGCTAAATCAAAGAGGTTACATAATGTAATACCCTGGGCCATATACTTAATATTGAAATAAACGAATGCCAACTGATCACCAACTTTAGCTGGATAACAGAACCATTCATCAGGATCAAACTTATGATCTTCAATTGGGTTATAGTTGATTTCAGGGAATACACCATCACGTTTATTACGACGTGAATACATAATAAATGGTGGATGGATGACAACTTTTTCAATAAATGGGATATCATCTAAGCATCTATATTCATATGGTAATGATGTACGTAAACTTGTAATCTCTAAGCCAGCATTCACACCTGCAGTGATCTGACGTAAGACTTTTTCTGTCTTATGTGTTGCCTGATAGCTAATTGTACGATATGTACGTAAGATAAGTTTTTCGAATTCTTCCTGGGCATCCGCAAAACCAACGTTCTGATAACCTTCACGTTTTTCATCGTTGATGACTAAAGCATAACGTTGTAATTTACGCCAGAATAAATAAAGCTGTTCTATGAGTTCTTCAAGCATATCACTATCTCTAAAATATGGCTTGAATTCTGGACGTGTGCCACCAATTTCACTTGGTCCCATAATTAATAATAATCTAAAGATATCTTTTAACTGGTGTGCTAAAGCGATATCGTCCGATTCAATCTTGTGTAAGTAAGTGTATAATGTTGTCTCACGACGGGCATTATCCTTAATAAATTTACGTAGTACTCTGAAAAAAGACTCACTTTCAATCAGTTCACAACGACTCTGACAGAATTCTTCAGAGAAGTTTAATATTGCATTACCTCTTGTAATTTCAAATTTGAAAGCCATTCAACTACCTCCTATTCAAACTGATTATATACCAAAGTATTCATAATGCAAAAAGAATATTTTTTGATAGCGCTTTTATTTTCGTCATTTTATAAATATCCAATATATACATCAAATATTTTGAAATATTAGTAATATTGCATCAAAAAAAGAGTGTTATAAAACACTCTAGAAAAGATGGAAGAAGACCTTACCAACAATATGCTGTTTAAAATCAAGGGCCCCAAGCACTCTTGAATCAGAAGAATTATTACGATTATCCCCCATCACAAAGAGCTTTCCATCAGCCACATGATAACTCCAGCTTTCCTTAGCCATATCTTCCATAATATAACCTTCATCAAGTTTCTTGCCGTTACGATACATTACACCATCCTTACAGCTAATCGTATCACCTGGCTTACCAATAACTCTCTTAATGATCTGTTCATCACCATCACCAAAATTCACTTCAGCCACAACAACATCTCCATATTTTACATCACTTAGCTTATAGAAACGTTTATTGACTAAGACGACTTCACCATTGTGATATGTTGGATCCATGGAATGTCCAACAACACGACTGACCTGTACGAAAAAGAGCAAACTATATGTCAAGATTACTGTCACTATGACAACTTTTACATATTCCCAAATTGTACTTTTTAAACTTTGTTTTTTCTCCATATTATTCACCTGGGGATATTATACTCTAACTAAGTGTTTATGGCAATTAAGCATATGACGACTATTTTAAAGTTCATGAATTTGTGCTAAGGTTTACTTGTATAAGAGCTGAAAGGAATTGGACATGAAACGATTTTTACTTACATTAACACTCTGTGCACTTGTTTTATCTGGCTGTAGTAAAAAGAAAACAGAAAACTTCGCTTTACTTACCGGTATGAACAAAACACAGGTAGAACATATTCAAAAACACTACACAACACTCATTGTAAAAGGAACCTTTACAAAAGACACAACGACAACAATCAAAAAGCATACAACGATCCTTTATGGTCAGATCAATATGACTGCCAACAAGAATCAAAATTATCAAAATAGTAATATCACACATAAAAATACAACCTATGCCAATATCACCTTAGATACATGGCAAAAACATATCAAAGATCAAATCAATACCATGAAAACAAATGGCTATGATGGTCTTTATATCCGTGGTTTCAATCTCTATGAATATTCCCATAAAGATACAAATACATACAATGTTATGATGCATTTTCTTGACTATGCCCATAAGCTAGATATGAAAGTCATTATTCAGGATGGTCATATCTTTATTGATGATTTCATGAAAAATAAAGAAAACAAAACACTCATATCAGGTGTCTTAAGAGAAGATGTCTATACAAAGTATAATAAAAAGAATCGTACTCTTGGACAGGATAAGATAATTAGTGATGAAAAGAAAGCTTTTCTTGATCAGGTTGTCAAATATGGCATGAAAGCCTATGTCGTTGAATATACAAAGGCGAGTGACTGGAAAGCTGTTATTGAACATGATGCGAAGAAGCGTGGTTATAACTATGTCATTATCAAGCATCACAATAAGACAAAAGATTAAAAAACAAAGAAGGTGATCAGTTCACCTTCTTTTCATATATTATTCAAGTTCGAAAGCACCAGTATATAACTGATAGTACTGACCTTTCTTGGCAATTAAGTCATTATGGCTACCACGTTCAATAATATGACCATGATCAAGTACCATGATGACATCACTGTTTTGTACTGTAGAAAGACGATGGGCAATGACAAAGACTGTACGCCCATGCATTAAAGCATCCATGCCTCTTTGTACAATTGCTTCAGTACGTGTATCGATGGATGATGTTGCTTCATCCATAATCATAACTGGTGGATCAGCTACAGCAGCTCTCGCAATCGCAATAAGCTGACGCTGACCTTGTGAAAGGTTGGAACCGTTGTTGCGAAGTAGCGTGTTGTAGCCTTCTGGTAAACGTGTAATGAAGTCATGCGCACCAACGAGCTTGGCTGCACCAATACACTCTTCATCAGTTGCATCAAGATAACCATAACGGATATTGTCCATAACTGTTCCCGTAAAGAGGTTTGTATCCTGTAAGACAATGCCTAATGATCTTCTTAGATCATCTTTCTTGATTTTATCGATATTAATACCATCATATCTAATCTTACCTTTCTGGATATCATAGAAACGGTTGATAAGGTTTGTAATAGTTGTTTTACCGGCACCCGTTGCTCCAACAAAGGCAACCTTCTGGCCTGGTTTCGCAAAGACATTGACATCGAAAAGAATCTGTTTATTAGGATTATAGCTGAAATCTACATCTTCAAGTTCGACATCGCCAGCTAGCTTCGTGTAACTTAGTGTACCATCCTGATGAGGATGCTTCCAAGCCCACATGCCTGTACGTTCAGTTGTTTCCACGATTTCACCATTGACTTCCTTAGCTCTTACTAATGTAACATAGCCTTCATCAACTTCTGGTTCCTGATCCATAAGTTCAAAGATACGGGCTGCACCGGCAAGACCCATGACAACGGCATTAATCTGCTGGGATACCTGGCCAATTGAACCAGTAAACTGCTTTGTCATATTCAGGAATGGAACAACAATAGAAATAGAGATAGCCATACCTGATATAGAGATATTTGGGACATGCCACAATAATAAAACCCCACCAGTAATAGCTGCGATGACATAAAGGATATTCGACATATTATGAAGAATAGGGCCAAGAATGTTGGAATACATATTGGCTTTACGGCTTGCTTCAAACCAGTTTTCATTGACCTTATCGAAGTCAGCAATGGCTTCTTTTTCATGATTGAAGACTTTAACGACTTTCTGACCATTCATCATTTCTTCAATATAACCTTCAGTTTCACCTAGAGTAACCTGTTGCTTAACGAAATACTTTGTGGATTTACCACCAAGTATCTTGGTGACAATAGCCATTAAGATGACACCAATAATAATCATGATAAACATGTTGATTGAATAATAAATCATGACGGCAGCAAGTGTCACAAGCACGACGAATGTTGAGAAAAGCTGTGGGAAAGACTGAGAAATCATCTGACGTAATGCATCGATATCATTTGTATAAACGGACATGATATCACCATGGGCATGCGTATCAAAATAGCGAATAGGCAAGCTTTCCATACGCTTGAAGGCTTGTTCTCTGAATTTCGCTAGTGAGCCCTGTGTAATAACAGCCATCAGTCTTTGATATAAGAATGCGGCAACAAGTGAAATGACATAGAAGATGATAAGAATCATTAAATTCTTAAAGATTGGACCACCTGCTTGTGACCAGCTCATATGTTTTTTAAGAGCTTCATCAATTAAAGCGATAATACGTTGCTGGAATACAGCTGGAATGGCTGAAATGATGGCATTAAGAAGAATGAGGAATACAACGAATGGCAAGAGCACTGGGAAGAAAGAGAAAAGTGTTTTCATCAAACGCTTTAATGTCCCCTTTTTAACAAGTGATAAATTTGATTTCTGAGCCATTATTTGTCACCTTCTTTCTTGTTTTGTGAGTAATAGACTTCTTGATAGATTTCATTTGTCTTCAGCAATTCTTCATGTGTGCCTATGGCATTAATGCTTCCTTTACTCATGACAATGATCTTATCGGCATCCTGGACGGATGAAATACGCTGGGCGATAATGATTTTTGTTGTTTCAGGGATGAAACGCTTGAAGCCATCTCTGATCTTTGCATCCGTCTTTGTATCAACAGCACTTGTCGAGTCATCAAGAATAAGAATCTTTGGTTTCTTCAAAAGTGCACGGGCAATACAAAGTCTTTGTTTCTGACCACCTGATACGTTTGTACCACCTTGTTCTATATAAGTATTGTAGCCATCAGGCATCAAGTCAATAAACTCATCAGCACAAGCTAAATGGGCTGCTTCTTTAATTTCTTCATCTGTCGCATTTTCATTACCCCAACGTAAGTTATCCGCAATTGTCCCAGAGAATAATTCATTCTTCTGTAAAACAACAGAAACCTGATCTCTCAGTGTTACGAGGTCATACTCCTTGACATTATGATCACCAACAAGCACTTCCCCTTCAGTGACATCATAAAGTCTTGAAATCAAATTGACTAATGATGTCTTACTTGAACCAGTACCACCAATAATACCAACTGTTTCACCACTCTTTATAGAAAGGTTAACATGATCTAAGGCATTACGATCAGCTTTTGATGAGTATTTGAATGAGACATTCTTGAATTCAATATCACCATTTTTTACTTCCATAAGTGGATGTTCTGGATTAGTAAGAGTACTCTTTTCACTTAATACAGCCACAATACGTTCAGCAGATTCTGTTGAGATGGTAATCATGACAAAGATCATAGAAAGCATCATCAAGGAAATAAGAATCTGGAATGAATAAGTAAGAATGGAAGAAAGCTGGCCGACATTGAGCCCTAAGGCACCTGTAGAAATAACGCGGTATGAACCAAATGACAACGAAAATACAACAACAAGATATAAACAGAACTGCATCAATGGTGCATTGATGGCAAGTATCTTTTCAGCTCTTGTGAAATCTCCACGAACATCTTCAGCCGCATTAAAGAATTTCTTGTTTTCATAGTCTTCTCGCACGAAAGACTTCACAACACGAATACCATTGATATTCTCCTGTACAGAAGCATTTAGTTTATCATATTTATTAAAGACAGCCTTGAATAATGGCATAACCTTCTTTGAGATATAGAATAATCCACCCCCAAGAACAGGAATAGTAAACAAGAAAATAAAAGATAAAGAACCACCCATCACATAAGCCATCACGAATGAGAAGACAATCATCAATGGAGCTCTCACGGCAATACGAATAATCATCATAAAGGCCATCTGTACATTTGTGATATCCGTTGTCATACGTGTGACAAGTGATGAAGCGCTGAATTTATCAATATTCTCAAAAGAGAATGACTGAATATTTGTGAATAAATCTCTTCTTAAGTTCTTCGCAAAACCGGCTGATGCGTTGGCCGCTGTAATACCAGCCCATGCGCCAAAGAAGAGCGAGAAACAGCCCATCGCAAATAATGCAAGACCATATGTCCATAATACATGCGGTGTCGCCTTACCAGCCTGTAAGAGGTTGACTAGTCTGGCAATGAAAAATGGAATAATACATTCCATAATGACTTCACCAATGACAATGATTGGTGTTTTAATTGCATCTTTCTTATACTCTCTTAATGAGTTAAGTAGAATTTTCGTCATTTTTTCTTGACTCCTTCCAATTGATTTAAAAACTCTGGATCATGTCTTAACTGATCCCAATAGACATTAAGTTTATCTAGAAGATGTAAGAGCTCATCTTTTTCTTCCTCAGTTAATGTCGCAAATAATTGTAATTGTATGGCATCAAGCTGAGCCTTTTGGCGTTTTGCTTCCTGATGTCCTTTTTCACTTAGGCGAATGAGAACCTTACGTGCATCATCTTCGTCCTTTCTTCTCTCCACGAGTCCTTCATTTTCCATCTTGCCAAGCATTTCGGCAAGCGAAGAAGACTGAATATCAAGCTTGGTCTGTAATTCACGCTGACTTGTTTCCTTCTTTTCATCAAGAAAAATCAACGCTCGACGTTGTCCTGTCTTGTTGCCCGTATAGATAAAAAGAAAATGGCCTAACTTCCGTAAATTGCCATAAAGAGCACACTCCGATCTTTCATCTTTCATATTTTCACCTACTTTCCTAGGCTCCTCGCAGTTATTATACTCGGACCCTAGTGAAATGCAAGAGAAATTCATTATGTGAAAAAATTAATCAAAAAGCACTCCCTCTTCATCAGGAAAGTGCTATTTTGGTATTATTTCTGTTTTGCGATTGTTTCCAACATATGCCGAGCGACACTATATTCATAGTAAGGCCCAAGTTGTGTATGAGCAGCATATTGAGCTTCTTTTAAGGCTGTTGAAGGAGCATAGGAATGTTGAAACATTGACAACATCTTAATGTCATTGCCCCCATCTCCATAGATCGCTATTTCATCATCATGGATATATAGATATTGTCCAAGCCAATGAATAGCTGTACCTTTGTTTACAGATTTTTTCGTAATTTCAATCATATTGTCATCACATGGAGCATTGATAATGGCATCACTATGTTCATCAAGAAAGTGATAGAAACGATTATAGGACTGTCCTGGTTCTAGAAATGTATTAATCTTGCAGATATCCTGTTCGAGAATCTCTTGCGTACTTTGATTAAAGACGAGATGCTTGGATGCATTATTCATAAACATCTTTGTGACATCAACATCTTCTTCTAAAGGCATACTTCTAAGCTTTTGTGTGAAAGCTTCAAGGGATTGTTTGGTATAGGTCTTTGTTGGTGTGAGGAATTCGAGATTCAAGTCATCAAATTCTTCCAAAATTAATTTCAAAACATCCTTATCAATCAATTCCTTTTTCAAGATTGTACCCTGTGGACTTTTTATGAGTGCCCCATTCAAACAGATCTGATAGATCTTATTCTCTAATCCATTGAGTGTTGTCATAGCGCTGTCTCTACCAGTGGCAATTGTAAAGTAATAGCCTGAAGCAACAATCTTTTCGATTGATGCCACAATAAGTTCATCAAATTGATGTGATCGTGGAAGCAATGTTCCATCTAGATCCGATGCAAAGAGTTTAATCATATCTTGTCCCACCTCATATCTTTATAACCTTCATTATTTTAATTGAGGATATTGAGGAATGCTTTTGTTTTTCAAATGTTGAAAGACTTATTGGACATGCCCACTGCTTACACCTGCACTTGCATCATCCAAAGGTAGCCAGTCGAGAGCTTTATGGATGAATGTATCCCAAAAGACCCAGTCATGACCACCAGGTCCTGTCTGGTATTCATGAGGAATATCTCTTTCAAGTAAGTGTTGGTGGAAGGCATCATTTTGTTTCTTCAACAAATGATCATCATTGCCACATGCCATATAGATATGAGGAATATCTTCTTTCTTAAGGCCATCAATAAGGGCATAATAATCCTTATCACTGCCCTTGAGCTTTGAAAGATCGCCAAATACAGATTCATAGTAATGACGATTGCCAATAAGATTAGGATTATCATAGGATGATGTATAGACATCATCTAGGATAAGTGCACTCGACAAAGCGACAATAGAACCAAATGTATCATGATACTTTAAGCCATTGCGAAGAGCACCATATCCCCCCATTGAAAGACCACCTATAAATGTATCTTCTCTTTTCGAAGAAAGGGGGAAGGTTCTTCTTGTGAAGTCTACAAGTTCCTGACCTATAAATTCACCAAAGTATTCCATGTGATCTGGCTGATCAACATAGAATTTATTTTCACCACTCGGCATGACAACCGCCAAGTTCTTTTCTGCAGCCCATGCAGCAATCCTTGTACCAACAATCCAGTCCGTAGTACTGCCTAGAATGCCATGGAGTAGATAAAGTGTCTTAAATGTCGATTGTGGTTTGAAATGAGGATCTGTTGCGACAAACTTATCCGTTGGAAGAATAACCGTAATATCGACTGTACGCATAAGTGATTTTGAAAAAAAGTTACAAGTTAAATGTGCCATATTATACCTCTTTCATATTTATATATATAAATAATTCTATCATATTTAGAACATGAAATAAAAAAGACCATAACATATGTTACAGTCTTTAGAGTGTTATTTTAATAAGCTAGGCATATATTTCTTGAGGGCATTATAGATACCTTCATGATTATTATCCTGTGTGACATAGTCAGCAGCATTCTTGACTTCATTAGTCGCATTGCCCATTGCAACACCTGTTTTTGCGAACTTAATAATCGATAAATCATTTTCTGCATCACCAAAGGCAATACAATCATTGGCTGTATAGCCAAGTTTCTTTAAAGCGACATCTAGAGCCTTAGCTTTATCAATGCCTTTTTCTGTAAATTCAAAATAGAATGGTGCGGTAAACATGCAATTGAGCTGATCCTTGAATGGTGCAGCCATTTCCTTGGCATGTTTTTCTAAGTAGGCAGGATCGCCGGCAGTTAAGATCTTATTTGTGCCCCAGTTCAAGAAAGCAGCTAAATCATTGACTTCACAAACCATCATCTTACAGAGTCTTGACTCATATTCTACTTTTGGTGCATAGGCATTTTCTACATACAAGTAAGCATCTTTATAAAGCATTGGTGTGACATCAAACTTACGTAAGTGTTTCAAGACTTCTCGTCCTTTATTAATATCTACTGGTGTATTATAGAGGATATCTGTTGTTGTGCAGTCAACAACCTGACTACCATTAAAACAACATAACAAGCCATGATGTTCACTCATTTTGAGTTCTTCGGCAATATACCATAACCCACTAGCAGGACGACCGCTTGCCAATACGACAACATTGCCTCTCTCCTGGGCTTTAATTAAGAATTCTTTTGTTTTGGGCTGAATTTTCTTTTCATCATCAAAAAGTGTTCCGTCTATATCTAATACAATGACTTTTGGTTCATTCATTTCTTATCACCTCGGAGTCAATCTTATCATTGAATGACGCCCTTATCAATCGCGAATATGCGCGATCCCCCGAATAATTTTCCTAAGCGCCCAGCTTAAAGCACCAATGCCTACAATTACAATAATAATCATACCAGCAGTACTTTTAAAAATCTTACCTTCTTTAAAAAGAAGATATCCAAGTATTACTAAGACAATAATGACAAGGATTCCCCTGATCATTTCCGCCATCATTTGTCCCCATTCATCAAGCTGTCCTTTTTCCAATGACGAACGTGGATCAAAGACATGGAGTGTTTCATTCAGTACACCATATTTCCATACATCTTTCCAACTATGTTTCATTTCATCACCCTATTTCATACATTTGATTGATGAGACAAGTATAGCACTACCCACAACAGATAGCACAGCAAAGATAAATAGGGTTATATGAACGTTTGTCACTTCAATCAATAATCCACCTGCAACACTCGCAATCACGCCAGCTATTGTCGCTGACATTGTAAAGAGGGCTTGTCCAGTTGTCGCATCTTTCTTGTCAAAGAAAGAATCAATATAGAAGACGCTAGCAGGAATGAAAAGTGCGAAGGCAAAAATCTGAAGCATCTGAGCGATGAAGAAGATGGTCATATTAGGGGCAAAGAGAGTTAAAAGATGTTTGATGGAATACATGATGCCGGCAAAGATCATAACATAGGAGATATTGAATTTGTCTTTATATTTTTGAAACAGGACCATCCCTGGCAGTTCAAGAAAAGCTGCGATGAATGTCGCAATCCCCATTGAAACACTATTTCCACCAATATCTCTCACAATATAGATCATATAGGTATTAATAAGCTGATGGTCAATATAAATCAGTATATAGCCAACAAGCATCAAAAAGAAAAGCTTATAATGTTGAAGAAAACTAAAGAAGCTTGTCTTTACTGTCTCTTGATGATAGCCAACATGATCATTCTGAAAGCCACGAAGTATGGGCAAAAGGCCTAAGCTACTGATCGTTATGACAAATGGTAAATAGATTGGTGATATTCTTGAAACAATATAGCCTAGAATTAGTGACATAAGGGCATAAGCGACCGAACCAATGCCACGACTCAAGCCAAAATTCAGCACTACACCCTTTTCTTCAAAGACAAAAGTCAACGCATTGATAAAAGGCATCATCGTAATCGCCATGGCTGAAAGAAGGGCAAAGATGATTGCGACAAGATAAGGCAGCTGACCAATCACAAACATCACAACTGATAAAACCCCACAAAGCATAGCCATCCCCAATAATATAGAAGCAAGTGGTGTATGATGTTGATCAATATATCTAGCTATCATGGGTTGGGCTAAGGTTGCAATAATATTGGCACTGGCAATGACAATGACAATGAAGCTAGTCCTGAGTCCTACTTTACCTAAATAGAGTGCACCATAGGACATAAGGACGCAAAGAATAATATAATAGATGCCCTGGATCAAGGCATATTTTGTATTCAGTATTCTACAATTCATAATTCTTCCTCAAAAAAACCGCTTGGAATACTCCAGGCAGTTTGTCTCTATTTCGAACGTTCAATCTTGCTGTCGCAATACTTACAACGATAAATACGCTTTGTACGGTTGGCAAGATAGAAGATCTGATCAAGATTCTTTTCTACTGATGTAATACATCTTGGATTCTTACATTTTTCGACATTGACAATTGTTTCAGGCAACTGCATCTGTTTCTTTTCAACAATTTTTCCATCCTTAATAATACATACAGTTATATTAGGATCAAGATAGCCAAGAACATCCAAGTCTACATCAAAATCATTATCAATCTTCAAGATATCTTTTCTACCCATCTTCGTCGAACGCACATTCTTCAATATCGCAATCGAACAATTCAGCTTATCAAGCTCCAGAGCTTCATAAACTTCCATGACTTTTCCTGCTGTAATATGATCTAAGACAATACCATTTTTTACATCATCTATTTTCATAATCTTTCCACCTCATGATCCAATCCTAAAAGACTTAATATTAATGCCATTCTGATAAAGCGTCCATTAGCCGCCTGTCTGAAATAGGCAGCACGTGGATCATCATCCACATCAACGGTAATTTCATTGACACGTGGTAATGGATGAAGAATGGATAAATCTTTTTTCGCATTTTCAAGTTTCTTCAAATCAAGAATATAAGTATCACGTAGTCTCAAATAATCCTGTTCATTAAAGAAGCGTTCTTTCTGGACACGTGTCATATAGAGAACATCAAGTTCACCCATGACATCATCAAGGGAAGTGACTTCTTTGTAATCAATATGAGCTGGATCAAGATAGTCTTCTTTCAAATATTCTGGGAGCTTGAGTTCTTCTGGTGAGATAAAGATCATACGGATATTTTCATAACGGGCCATCGCCTTGAGTAAGGAATGGACTGTTCGCCCAAACTTCAGATCCCCACAGAATCCAATCGTCATATTATCAAGACGTCCTTTTTCACGATGAATCGTCAATAAGTCAGTGAGCGTCTGAGTTGGATGGTTGTGGCCACCATCACCAGCATTGATCAATGGGACATGACAGTGCTTGCTGCCAACAAGAGGTGCACCTTCTTTAGGATGACGCATGGCAATAATATCGCAATAATTCGATACAATATGTACAGTATCCATAACAGACTCGCCCTTCGATGCACTAGATGAGCTTGCTTCCGAAAAGCCGAGCACACTTCCGCCTAATGAAAGCATCGCACTTTCAAAAGATAAACGTGTACGGGTACTTGGTTCAAAGAATAATGTACCGAGAATCTTATGCTTGCAGACATCCTGATATCTTGCACGATCTTTCATGATGTCATCAGCTAACGCAATAAGTCCATCAATCTCTTCTACGGTAAGATCAATTGGGTCAATAATAGTCTTTTTCATATTTGCCTCCTACTGCATATTTTCTAATAGATTAAGTATTGCTTCTTTATGATAGTGTTGATCATGGATATAGAGATCATCATAGAGTGTTGTATAGTGTTCTAAGACTTCACTGGCTTGTTTTTCCCCTTCATAGATGGAATAGCTATCTTTCTCCCCCTCACTATCATCATCGTGATAGGCAGCACTGATTTCAGCACTACGCTTTTGACCATAGAGTATGAGGCCATAGAGTGTTTTATTGTATTGGGAAATGTTGTCTTGTTGAAGATAGGTGATGCATTGTTCTCTTATTTCTTCAATCGTTACATCATCTTCATCATCAAGAGTAGAAGATGTGGATATATCTTTTAAAGCATTTTTGATTTCTTTCATTTGTTGCATTGTCTCTTTGCCCAGTCTCATCTTGTCATCAAAGAGATTGAATGAGGAATATGTCAGTGAAGATATCCACTCATTGATAGTCGAAATAAGAGCGAGCTTGCTTTCATTATATTGATCAAGATAGGCATGCCCATAGAGATAGCTTATCTTCCCTGTTAAGACATAGAGTATTTCGAGGTCCTTTTGGCTTAATGTCTGCCTTAATTCTGCACTTTCCAACAAGCGTACAAATTCATCTTTTACCAAGATGGCTTCATCGAGATAATCCATCTACCAGCCCCCCTTTATAAATGCATCTCATTAATTACTTTCACTATACCATCCTGATCAGGGTCATCAAAGAAATAATCACCAAGTGCTTTTAATTTCTCTGGCGCCTTTAAACTGACAACACCAATAGCACATTCCTGAATCATTTGATAATCATTCATGCTGTCACCAAAACCAACTGTATCCTTCATATCAGCATGATAGTAGTTGATAATGCGTTTAATACCATCAGCCTTGGTACAGTTCTTTAAAATAATCTCACCATTAATAAAATCATTATTTTCACTTGAGAATGTCACAATATCGAAATGATCTGACAAATACTGAACAATATCGAGGAACTGATAGCGATCTGTCGCAATAAAGGCAACCTTTGTGACGCCAATCTTAGCAGGATCAAATTCAGAGAGAGGAACACGGTTTTCTTTTTCACGCTTGAGTTCAAAGAAACGCTGTAATTCTACATTGTCCCCAAATTCACGATGATGCATATTGTCAAAGAATTCATTGACGCCTGGTGATTGATAGATGGCTTTCTCTGTTTCTAAGGCAAAGAGCACTTTGTGATTCACAAAAAGCGTAATGACTTCTGTTAGAATGTCACTATCCATATAATTCTTAAAGATAAATTCATTGCCCACTTTCACAAAGCCCCCAGCTGAAGCTATAAAGCCATCAGCAGGTACACGTTCAAGATTGCCGGAAACAATGGATGTTGGTGCACGTCCGGTACAAATAAAGATATGATGCCCTTTGTCCTTGAGTGCATTTAATTTTGTAATTGTGTTTTCGGTAATATGGCGGCTTTTCCCTAAAAGCGTACCGTCCACATCAAAAAATAAGTATTTCATACAAACCTCCACAAAAAAAGGATATCCAAATGAATATCCTAAAAAATATGAAAAGAAGATCTATCCGCATGATACAGTTTTCTTAAACGTAAAGTATTCATAGCTCATCCTCTTTTTCTTTCATGACAAGTATAGCACGACTCTATGGACTACTCAAGAATCTCTTCAATGAGTTGTGGTGTAGCTACTTCATGATCCACAATATGATAAGCCGAAAGAATCTCTGCTTTAAGTTCTTCACTTAATCCTGTATTGGTATGAACATCAAGAAGTGGTTCACCTGCTTCAACATGATCGCCAACCTTCTTCTTCAGCACCAACCCAACAGCATGATCAATTTGATCATCCATTGTTGCTCTGCCACCACCAAGTTTCATTGAAACAAGACCAAGATTGAGGGCTTCTAAGTCTTCAATATAACCCGTCTTTAAACTTTCAACAGGAATGACTTCTTTGGTCTCCGGGAACTTTTCTGGATGCATAATATAGGATGGATCACCGCCCTGTGCTTCCACCATTTTGGCAAGAGTCGCTAGCGCACTGCCATCCTTGATAACGGCTTCAAGCTTCTGATGAGCTTCTTCTCTTGTATCCGCCATCTTTGTCATCAACAACATCGTTTCCCCTGCTTCAAAACAGAGTTCAGTGAAGTCACGAGGGCCTTCGCCTTTAAGTGTTGCGATGGCTTCTTTGACTTCTAAGCTGTTGCCGATCGCATTACCAAGAGGCTGATTCATATTGGAGATGGTAGCACGCGTGTCACGGTCAAGATGATCACCAATCGCAATCATTGTCTTTGCGAGCTTTCTAGCATCTTCCACATTCTTCATGAAGGCCCCATCACCATATTTCACATCCAACAAGATGGCATCAGCCCCAGCTGCCAGCTTCTTGCTCATAATACTTGAGGCAATAAGGGGAATGGAATCAACCGTTCCGGTGACATCACGAAGGGCATACATCTTGGCATCAGCTGGATCAAGCTGCTTTGTCTGGCCAATAATCGCCAGTTTTATCTCATTCACCTGTTTAATGAAATCTTCCTCACTCAAATAAACAGATAAGCCCGGTATGGATTCAAGTTTATCAAGTGTACCACCTGTATGACCTAAGCCACGGCCACTCATTTTAGCCACCGGCGCCCCACACGCTGCAACCATTGGTCCAACAGCGAGTGAAGTCTTATCGCCAACGCCACCTGTTGAATGTTTATCAACCTTAATTCCTTGAATACCACTTAAATCCATCGTGTCACCACTATGCATCATTTCACTTGTCAAGATGGCTGTTTCCTTTTCTGACATACCCTGAAAGTAAGTGGCCATCATGAAAGCTGACATTTGGTAATCAGGTATCTGATTTGCGACATAGCCTTGAATAATATCATGAATCTCTTCTTCACTTAATTCTTGCCCATGCTTCTTCTTTTCAATTAAATCCACCATTCTCATAAAACTTAAACCTCATCAAATACAGTACCTTCTTCAAAGATACTCTTTCCATTCAAATAATCTTTCACACGCATACGGCGTTTACCTGGTACCTGAAGTTCCGTAATTAAATAAACACCATCTTCAACCTTAACCCCGATTGCATCCTTGAAGATCTTAATAATTGTCCCATTCTTTTCATGACCATGATGCTTCATCGCATTTTCACACTGATGAATACGACCCTTCCAGATCTTCACATTCTGTCCTTTATAAACCGTATAGTTTCCTGGCCATGGATCCATGCCACGAACACGGTTATAAATCGCCTGGACACTCTGATTCCAGTTTAAATGTTCATCTTCGCGTTTAAACTGATGACAATAAGTCACCTTCGCTTCATCCTGTTTGAAACGTGGGTTTTTGCCTTCAAGAATTGAAGGGAGTGTACGACGCAATAATCTTGCCCCAATCACTGTCAGCTCATCAAAGAGTTCACCAACCGTTTCATCATCACGAATAGCTGTCATTTCCTGGGAAATGATATCACCTGCATCCATGTCATGCGCCATATACATGATTGTTACACCGGTTTGTTTTTCGCCATTAATAATCGCATAATGGACAGGTGCAGCCCCACGATATTTAGGCAATAGGGATGCATGGACATTGATGGCCCCTAAGCGTGGTGTTTCGAGTAAGATGTCTGGAACAATCTGGCCATAAGCTGCACTGATAATAAGATCAGGCTCTAGTGCTAGAACATCTTCATAATCCTTGCGAATGCGTTCAGGCTGAATGACAGGAATATCGTGGGCAATTGCCACTTCCTTACATTCACTCATTGTTAAGACCTTCTTACGTCCGACTTCACGATCTGGCTGAGTGACTACCCCAACGACATTATAATGTTCATTTAAAAGCATTTCTAAGACAGCCTTTGAGAAATCAGCTGTACCCATAAAAACAATTCTTTCATTCATCTTTATAAGCCTCCTAAAAGCTAAAAAGATACAACATCAGGCTGTATCTTTTCCTTCATGCAAAAACATTGTATCATAGCGTTTTCAAAAACGCATTATTTTATCACAATCTCATTAATGTTTTTCAAAATAATAGAAGTTGTGCCATCAGGATTATGAACCTGTTCAATATTTAAGCCAGCAACATAATCATCAACAGGCATTTGTACTTCAATGTCATTATCTGTAACAAGCTTACAAGTTTCCATTGTTTTGCCTGTTGGGGCAATACTGATTACGGAACGCTCATCAATGCCTAAATCCTTCAACATCAAGCCTGATTCTTCTGAAGCCTGATAGTCTTTCTCGAGTATTTTCTGAACGATTTCATAGGGCTTAACAGCTTCATTATTCATGACTTTTTCGTTGATTTCCTGTTTCATAAGAGGAAGAGCTCCGGTATCCTTAGAGACATGATATTGGCTATCCATCTTATTGACAACCTTCTTCATCGTATTGAATTTCTGGCGGTCTGTAAGATTTTCTTCCCCTTTAATCCACTGGGCATTGAGATATGTTGCCATCTTGCCATCAATCAAATACTTCTTTTCAAGAATCCAGAGTTTCTTGTTGTCGACATCCATCACAATGGCTTCATCCACCTTGCCAGCAGCTGTTGGTAAAAGCTGTTGTTGGACAATACGGACATTATCGTCATCAAAGACACAGACAGGAACATATTTATAGTCCACTTTAAGTGTGGCTATAAAATGCACTCCATCCCTATAACAATCCACATAAATAATATTCGCATTAGGCATGGCTTCAATTTTTGAACCTAAGGCAAAGAAATGTTCACTGATTTCTTTAGCCTGTGTTTTAAAGTTTTCATCATTTTCAGCCATCTGCTCCCCTCTCAACAAAAGCTCATGTAAGCTTGGAACAGTAAGTTCTTTAAGCTGATTGCTGTTGAGGGCTTTTTCGACACGTTTACGATAATAATCACGTGTTGTATCATTCAGAGCTGCAAACTCTTGTGAGGTATGTAGCTTCTTATGTTCCTGATCAATAAAGTGTACTAAGATTTTATTAATAATAAGTGTGTTGATATTTCCCATGTTTTTCCTTTCCTTACCACGCAATAATATTCTTGCGCTTAGCGACATCATCCAGACTATTATTCAATTCATCAAGACTGATGGTCTTTGTTTTTGTATTGTTACTGTTAGCTATTGTAGCAGTTTGTTTATCAAGTACAAGAGGAATACGCACACTGCTCACTCTCGCATTTACAACAACCACTTGTGACTTCTTTGTTTGTTGGTCAGTTTGTCTGACAATATCGCCCACAACGACAAGTTCATAAGCAACTGCATTTGCGTTCTGCTTGCCAACCTTGTCTTGTTTGCTTGGGCCTTTAAGCTGCATAATTTTTTCTAGCGTTAGAGGTTCATCGATTTTAAAGCCACTCATATCTTCTTTTTGATTAAGGGTGATTGTTTGTTTTTGATAAGCAATCTTTGACTTCTCAGCATTCACAACCCCCAAGTTCTTTGCTTTAAGCTCTGCATCATTGACAAGTACTTCATATTGATAGCTGCTTGGCGTGACCAATACTTCATGCCTAGAAACATACTTATAACCAACAATAATAAAAAGAGCAATCGCAATTAAAAAAAATGTAATAAAAGCCTTACGTGACAATTGTTTCATAGACATACCTCCTTGTTTCTATTCTATCACTTTCCCTCTCCCACTCGCAATAAACTACATTTCATTCCAATATTATGTTAAAATAGGGGCATAAGGACGTGATCATTATGGATAAACATAAAGATTTTATTGAACAGAATAAAATCATATTCTATATCATATTTGCGATACTTTTTTCCTATGTCATTTACAATCTCCCTGATGTATTAGATGTCGCAGGAAAATTCATTGGCCTTTTTAAGCCGCTCTTTATCGCGATTGTCATTGCCTTTATTGCCAATATTCCTATGCACCATTTTGAAAACTGGCTTACTAAGTTACAAGCAAAGATTGGCAAGACCAACTTTTCTAAAGGCACATTAAGAGCTCTAGCCATTACTATTACATTCTTGTTGGCATTATTGATTGTGATTATCTTTTCAAGTATTGTTGTACCACGTATTGCCGAAAGCATTTATCTTATCATGAACAATCTTGATTCCTATATCACAAGACTGACCAACTTCATCAATAAGTGGGCAATCAAGTTCCATACAAACTACCGTATTTCCCGCTCAGAAGTCAGCAATCTCTTTACTTCAGCAAATATCAGCGGGGTTCTATCAACACTATTAGGCTGGTTCTCTGATGACAGCAGCAACGTCTCTTCAGTTGTTAATTCAGTAGGCTCTACTTTTATTACAGCAATCACAGCCTTCTTTATGTCCCTCTACCTCCTTTCCAACAAAGAACGTCATATTGATCAGTTAAGAAAGCTTGTTCTCTTCGTTCTTGGTAAGGATAAAAGTATAAGGCTCTTTGAAATCAGTCGCGAAGCGAACCATTACTTTAATAGCTTTATTTCTGGGCAGGTCCTAGAAGCAGCTATCTTCATGTTAGAAACCTATGTGGTGATGAGAATCTTCGCCTTCCCATTCCCTGAACTTATTGCCAGTGCTGCCTTTATCTTTGCCTTTATTCCAATGTTTGGTGGGTTCTTCACCTTTGTGATTGGGATTGTCTTAACCGCAGCTGCTAAAAGTTCTTCCACAATTCTCTTCGCAATTATCTTTATCTGCTTACAGCAGTTTGAAGGCAACTTTGTCTATCCAAAGATTGTTGGTAGAAGTGTTGGTATTAGCGGTTTGTTTGTCTTGTTGGGATTGACAGTCTTTGGTGGACTCTTTGGCTTTATAGGTGTTCTTCTTGCCGTTCCATTAACAGCACTCATCTATGCCCTAGTTGCCCGCTTTATCAATATCAGGCTCTATCGTCGTAATCTTGAAGTCAAGGACAACAAAGTCTATGAACTTGACAAAAATGATCATAAGAAAGTTCTTTATTAGCGCTCATTAAGAGTGCTTTTTTACTTAAAGTAACCAACAGGATGAATAATATTATCTCTTAAGGGATCAAAGCTTGTTAATTCTTGATTAGCCATTAAACTCATCCGTTTAATCTTATCAAAGCCATACTTTTCTCTAATCGCATCCATTACTATATCAAGCTTCTTCTCCTTTTCTCGTTGTTTTTCATCAATAAGAAAACTGAGCTGTTCCACACCATTATCAATAGAAAGATGGGACACATGGACATCAATCGAACGATAGGCATAATGAAAATCAACATGCTCATCCACTAATTCCATCACGACCTTCATAATTTCTGAAGCAATATTGGTCGCTTTTTCAATCTTTTTTTGTCTTGTGTAATACTTTAAGTCAGTATTACGAATAGCGATTGAAATCACATCACCCTTAAGTCCCTGCTGTTTTAAACGGGTCGCGACAGATTCCACAAGAACAGTAAAAACCATTTTCATATCTTCCCGATTCTTCATATCCATAATTGCTGTAATGCCATTACCAACTGATTTAGGTTGTTGTTCATGGCTGACTGTGAGAACTTCTGAAGCATCATAGCCATTCGCAAAATACCATAACACCTCGCCCATCTTACCTAAAAAAGAACGTAAATAGGCAGGCTCTTTTTTGGCAAGATCACCAATGGTACTCATCCCCCTTGCCTTAAGCTTAGGGGCAGTGCGATAGCCAACATAGAATAAATCTTCAATAGGTAATGGCCACAACACGTCTTGATAATTATCCTGGGTAATGATACTAAAGCCCATTTTCTTCTTGAGATCAGAACCCATTTTCGCAAAGATCTTATTATAAGAAACGCCCATTGATACTTCTAACCCAAGCTCTTCACGTACGCGCTTCTGAATCTTTCTTGCGACAGAAATCCCATCACCAAATACCTGTGAAGAATGCGTTAAGTCAATCCAAGCCTCATCCAAGCCAAAGCTTTCAACACGGTCCGTATATTCCCGATAAATATTCTTAACTTCACTTGTATAATACAAATAGTCATCATAATGGGGATGGATAATAACTAATTGTGGGCATGCCTTCTTCGCTTCACGTAATGTTGAAGCTGTTTTGACCCCAAACGCCTTCGCCAAATCATTTTTTGCCAGAATGATGCCATGACGCATTTCCTCATGACCACCTACGGCCATAGGAACCTGGCGCAGCTCAGGATGTAACATTTCTTCGATCTGGGCATAACAATGATTGATATCACTATGTACAATAACCCTCTCCATTTCTCCCACCTCAAGCAATATTATATCTTTCTTGTTTCATTTTTCAATATAATATGAAACTATGATGATTTCATATTTTATTGTTTTATAAATATTGATAATATGATAAAATAATTGTAATGAGGTGATATATATATGACACTTAAAGAATTAATTCAGCAATACAAAAGACAAACCCAGCAAAATAATACACAAATTGCCGAAAAATTAGGCGTCACTAAAGCAACTGTATCAAGATGGCTCTCAGGTGATGTAAAACATGTTCAGACGGAAACAATGGAAAGAATGAAAGAAGTCTTTGGATATGATGTCAAAGCTGTACTTGAAGGAAAAGTCATTGAATTTAAGAAACCTATTCTTGGTTATGTCAAAGCAGGATATGATATGTTTGCGGATGAAAACTATCAGGGAATGGAAAGTGTCACAGAAGATGAAAATCGTTTAGGTGATTACTTCTTGAAAGTACAGGGTGATTCAATGATTGGTGCAGGAATTATGGATGGCTCCTTAGCCTATATTCAAGCTTGCACTGATGTTCCTAATGGCACAATCGGGGTTGTCGTTATTGGTGATGAAGTCACAATTAAACGTGTTATTAAGAAACATGACATGTTGGTGCTTGAAGCAGCTAATCCAGCAGTTGAAAACCGTTATTTCACAAACAAAGATATTAGAAACATTCCAGTTAATATCATTGGTAAAGTTGTTTTTGTCAAAACAACATTCTAGGTCAAGGCGATTCCCATCGCCTTTTTTCATGTCATTAAAAAACCAGGTGAATACCTGGTTAATGATAATCATGATGATAACCTTTATGATGATTACCTTCAGTAGATGAATTAGTGTTTGTATAAGTCATTCCTAATGCATTTGAAACGGATTCCTTAATACCATTGGATGAGAATGTTGCCCCACTGACTGCATCCACATTCAATGACTGATTAGAGATAATACTATTGATGACACTGGACTTGGCACGATTAAAGAACTGATCATCATCCTGGTAGGATGTAATGGTGATTGAAGTGACTTTTCCATTCTTGACAACAACACTTGAAGAAATTGTACCTCTAAAGCCTTGACCATTTCCTGTATATGTCCCATCTTTGAGATTTGAGAAGTCTAGCGATGCATTATTTGATGAAGTATCATTGTCTTGTGTTTGATTGTCATCACTTGATTGTGTTTGATCATCAGGTATTGTTGCATTAGAAGATGATGTTTCATTTAAGGCATTCTTGATAGCTTCAATAAGTCCCTGACTTGAATATGTTGCTCCTGATACAGTATCGACATCAGTGGATTGACTGCTTAAGACGGCATTAATGATTGATGTCTTCGCTCTAGAGAAATACTGTTCGTCATCTTGATAACTAGTAACTGTGATGGAACTGATTTTCTTGTTGGAGACAATGACTTTAACGCTTGTCGTGCCTTTAAATCCTTGTCCACTACCTGTATATGTCCCGTCTTTTAAGTTAGCGGATGCAGCTTGACTTGTGATGGTTGAAGAAGTTGGAAGTGTTGCAGGCAAGATCGTGCCGGCATAATAGAGCGATGCGATAGCAGCAGTAGATGCTGCAGTTACAATATATTTATCTGGCTTGAGTGAAATATTGTCTCTTGGACAGACATTGATACAACGCTGACATGCAATACATTCTCCTGAGGTAATGACATCTTTACAAAGATCAATTTGCATTGGACATGTCATACTGCAAAGCTTACATGAACGGCATTTTTCTGTTGGTTTATATTTCTTAAAGAAGTGCATTGGACTAAGAAGGGCATAGATGGCTCCCATTGGGCAAAGATAACGGCAGAAGACTCTTTCATAGAATAGTGAACTGATAATCACAAGGATTAAAACGAAGCCGCCCCATGTCATAAAGGAAGATAAACCTTTCCATGAAGACAAGCTGAGATAGTTGGCAAATACTTCCCAAGGTCCTTTGCCATAATCAATATGAAATACCCATAAAACAATCAATCCTCCAAGTACAACATATTTCATATATTTCAAGATATGATCAATGGACTTGGGAATACGTTTCTTGAACTTAATTGTATACTTACCAATTGTAGAAAAGACATCCTGCATAAGTCCAAAGGAACAAAAATAGCCACAGAAATAACGGCCGAAAATAATTGTGGGAATAATTGTCACCGCTAGTAATAAGAGATCACCTAATAACTGGCTGGCATTAAGCTGCATATTGACAAGCATCATGATGATGCTTTGAATGGCATTTAAACTGCTCGCAAATAACCCAGGTATCAATATAAAAGCAATAACTTGAATGATTCTTCTTATAATGAGAGTCGTTGATATTTTCTCTTTCATCTTGCATAAAGTTCCTTTCTTAATGATTCCGATAGATAATAACGTCCATCATTCATAATGACACAAACATCCTCATCTCTTGGTATAACTCCTTTATTGAAATAGACTGTTGTCAGTACATCACCTAATAATGCACTTGATGTTACAACTGTTAATGACATCATATCCGTCTCAATGGGATAGCCCGTCCTCAGATCAAAGAGATGACTATAACGCTTATTGTCGTGCATAAAGTAATGTTCATATGTTCCTGAAGTGACAACACAGGCATCTGTCTCAATATAGCCCATAATCTCTCCCTGACTTTTAAAAGGGTTTTGAATGCCCACTTTCTTCTTTTTACCGATCACGGCAACTGACCCACCATATTGAATAATAGCTTCCGTTACACCCGCTTTGATTAATAATTCTTTTGTCAGATCCACACAATAGCCTTTGGCAATAGAGCCTAAATCAATGGCTTGTCCATGATGAGCTAAAGCAACTTGGTTATCTTCTTTTAAAAGGATATCTTGAGCATTGATTTTTAAGATTGCCCTATCAATATCTTGCTTTAAAGGCATTTCATTATTGTTGGTATTGATATGCCATAATCTTGTCAATGGGCCAACAGTGATATCAAAGAAACCTTTGTATTGCACACTATAAGCCTTGGCTTCACGAATAATCATATAGGTGTCCTGGTCTACTGTGACATAGCTTTCCCCGGCTTGTTGGTTAATATGGCTAAGATCACTCTGATCATCATAGAAATTACAATGTGATGAGATATATTCAATCCGTTCTTGGATATGCTTAAGAAGGGGTTCATAGTTCTTAGAGTTTTTGTCATAGATTTTAATAGAATTGACTGTACCTAGGCCAAAAAAGATATGTTCAATCATAGAAATACTCCTTTCTTGTATCAGTATACTGAAAGGGTTTACGGGAAATTATGGGAAGGAAAAGGAAAATTGCGCAAAAAAATAGAGGTCAATGACCTCTATTAGAAACCTTTACCAGCTTCCGCCATGAAACGTTCAAAATCAGCATCAGTCCCTAAGACATAATGTGTTTCACTGACCTTGTGTGGTGTTCCTTCCTCATAGTTGAGACCGGATGTCTTATAGTCATAGGTATAAGATTTTCTTGTCTTTTCTACTCTTGGATTTGGATGAGGGATAGCTGAAAGTAAGGATTTTGTATATGGATGAAGAGGGTTGTTGAAGATTTCTTCAGAAGTGCCTGCTTCAACCAAGTGTCCTAAGTGTAAGACACCAATACGATTAGAAATATATTTGACCATCGATAAGTCATGGGCAATAAATAAGTAAGCAGCACCCGTCTCTTTCTGCATCTTCTTCATCAGATTGACAACCTGAGCCTGAATGGATACATCAAGTGCAGAGATAGCTTCATCAGCAATAACCAAATCCGGGTTCATAATTAACGCACGGGCAATACCGATACGCTGACGCTGGCCACCAGAGAACTGGTTTGGATAACGGTTGGCATGTTCTCTAGAAAGACCAACAGTTTCCAACATTTTATAGACTTTCTCATTTCTTTCTTCAATGGAATCATAGCTATGGTGAATATCAAGTCCCTGGGCAACGATATCCAAGACTTTCTTACGTGGATTAAGACAAGCCATTGGATCCTGGAAGATCATCGCCATCTTTGTACGTAATGTCTTGATGGCTTCATTGCTCATCTTGCCTGAGATATCCTGACCTTCAAAGATAATCTTACCTGCTGTTGGTTCATAAAGACGAATAATCGCACGACCAGTTGTCGATTTTCCTGAACCAGATTCACCAACTAGTCCATAGGTTTCCCCTGGCATAATATCGAATGAAATACCATCCACAGCTTTAACCGTGAACTTACGGCTAATTGGGAAGTATTGTTTTAAGTCTTTGACTTCAAGAATAGGTTTTGTCTGATCGATCATTTCGCAACACCTTCCTTTACCATCTTTTGAATTCTATTACGTAATGACTCTGGCATTTCTACCTTAGGTGCACGAGGGTCCATCAGCCAAGAAGCAACTTTATGGCTTGATGAGCCAGGTACATCAAACATTGGTGGTTCGAGTCTTAAATCAATATTTAAGGCATAGGCATTACGTGGCGCAAAGGCATCACCCTGAACCTTCTTCGTAAGATTTGGTGGTGAACCAGGAATGGTATAAAGTTCATCATCATCCGTATCAAGATCAGGCATTGCTGATAATAGGCCCCAAGTATAAGGATGACGTGGATCATAGAAGATTTCATCAATCGTACCCTTTTCAATAATCTTACCGGCATACATAACATTGACATAATCAGCAACCTTCGCAACAACCCCTAAGTCATGGGTAATATAGATAACGGATAAGTCCTTCTTTTTCTGTAAGTCCTGAATGAGTTCAAGAATCTTTGCCTGGATAGTTACATCCAAGGCTGTTGTTGGTTCATCACAAATAAGCAAATAAGGATCACAAGAAAGCGCAATGGCGATAACGACACGCTGTCTCATCCCTCCAGATAACTGGTGAGGATAGTTCTTCATACGTGCTTCTGGATCAGTAATACCTACTTCGCTAAGCAGTTCAACAGCTTTCTTATAAGCTTCTTCCTTGCTGGTGCCATAATGATACATCATAGGTTCCATGACCTGTTTACCAATAGTCATTGTTGGATTAAGGGATGTTAATGGATCCTGGAAGACCATTGCAATCTTACGGCCACGTATTTCTGACTGTATCTCTTTTTCCGACATTTTGACAATGTCTTTGGTATGCTTGCTGCCATCTGGATCAGTCCAGGTATAGTTGATTGTTCCTGAATCGATTGTGCCATTTTTGGCAAGAATACCCATGATGGCCTTCGTCGTTACAGATTTACCTGAACCCGATTCACCAACAATCGCAATAGTTTCCCCGCGATATAAGTCCAGGTCAACACCACGAATTGCATTGACTTTAGCCCCTTCAGTACGGAAGGAAATGGACAGGTCTCTGATTTCTAGTACTTTTTCTCTTTCTGCCATTGTTTATCCCTCCTTCATTGTTGGATCTAGGGCATCTCTTAGACCATCACCAAACAAGTTAAATGATAACATCAAGATGGCCATGACGGCTGCTGGTATCAACATTGCATGTGGATAAACCTGGAAGAGTCTGAAACCATCATTAATGAGGGTACCAAGAGAAGCAAGAGGCTTTGTCAAACCTAAACCGATAAAT
>ODAJ012054316.1_pt1 | contig 43523 bp, 40 predicted proteins | sample 1539241 | NCBI WGS metagenome assembly ODAJ01 (sample SAMN02144231, study PRJEB22623) | gut metagenome | biome: sheep rumen | host: Ovis aries | place: New Zealand
CCTGGAGTCATCAGCCTCAAAGTTATGGCAGATTGACAGAAAAAACAAAATATATTTGGATTTTATCTTCTTTTGGTGTACCTTTGCGCCCAAGAAACGTACTTACTATGAGCGTGATAGTTCGGGAAGTGATGAACGCCCTTGAAAATTTCGCGCCTCTGCCCTTGCAGGAAAGTTATGATAATGCTGGCTTGCAGGTTGGACTGACAGAGGCGGAAGTCTCAGGGGTTTTATTGTGTCTTGACGTGACTGAGGAAGTCATCTCTGAGGCCATAGATTTGGGATGTAACCTGATCGTGTCCCATCATCCATTATTGTTCCGAGGCTTGAAAATGCTCTCTGATACCGATATGGTTCAGCGGTGCGTGAGGATGGCTGTCCAGAATGATATCAATATCTATTCTGCCCATACTAACTTGGACAGTGCTGTTGATGGTGTGAACTACGCTATTGCAGAGCGTTTGGGGCTAGTTGATGTAGAATTGATGCAGCAACGGAAAGTTCCCGTTCAGACAGATGCAAAGGAGCGTATGGTATTGGGTGGAAACGGAGTAATAGGTTATCTGACAGAAGGAGAGGATTCTCTGGTATTCCTGCAAAGGGTGAAGCAGGCCTTTGGCGTGGAATGTCTGATGCATAATGAATTGCTGCAGCGTCCCATACAATGTGTTGCTATCTGTGGTGGAGCAGGCGATTTCCTTCTGGATGAGGCTTTAAGGCTGAAGGCAGATGCTTTTCTGACAGGCGAAATGCATTACCATCAGTATTTTGGTCATGCCCAGCAAATTCAGATAGGTGTTTTAGGTCATTATCAGAGTGAGCAGTACACGACGGATATATTCCGTAATGTAATCGAGGATAAGTTCCCCAATTTGGCTCTCTTCAAGACAACCGTTTGTACGAATCCGATTAAGTACCTTTGATTTGGTTTGTTGTTTACCTTTTACGGTTTACAGTTGAGAGAAAATAGAATAATATCAAATCGTAAATATAATTATGGCAAGAGAAAAAGCTAAGGATCCCGCAGATTTGAGCGTGGAAGAAAAACTGAAGAACTTGTATGAACTGCAGAAACTGCTGACGGAGATTGATAAAATCAAGACTCTTCGTGGCGAGTTGCCTCTTGAGGTTCAGGATTTGGAAGATGAGATAGAAGGTTTGGCTACCCGTGTAGATAAAATTACTGCTGAGGTAGCTGAGTTGAAGCGCGAAATCAGCCAGCGTAATGGTGATATTGAGGTTAATAACAGCAATATAGAGCGCTATAAGACTCAGATGGACAGTGTAAGAAACAATCGTGAGTATGATACACTGAGCAAGCAGATTGAGTACGCTGAATTGGACAATGTTCTGAACGAGAAGAAGATTGCCGAGGCAAAGTCATTGGTTGAGAGCAAGACAGCTGAGATTACTCGTTGCAACCTGTTGGCAAACGACAGACGTGCAGATTTGGATGTTAAGCGTGGTGAGTTGGAGGAAATTATTGCTGAGACCAAGGCTGACGAGGATAAGTTGCGTGAAAAGGCTAAGAATTTGGAGTTGACCATTGAGCCCCGTTTGCTTGGTGCCTTTAAGCGTATCCGTAGAAACAGCCGTAATGGTTTGGGCGTTGTATATGTACAGCGTGATGCCTGTGGCGGTTGCTTTAATAAGATTCCACCTCAGCGTCAGTTGGACATTCGTATGCGTAAGAAGATTATTGTATGCGAATACTGTGGTCGTATTATGGTTGACCCAGAACTGGCTGGTGTAGAACTGGTAGGAAAAGAGGAGAAGCCAAAGCGCAGAAGAGCTACTCGCAAGAAGGCAGACGAAAAGGCAGAGGATTAAAGAAACGTTATTTCAATATAAAACAAATATGCTCATCCTGTATAGGGGTGGGCATATTTCATTTATGGACGAAGATCCTGCCACGAGGGGATGTCGGGCATGAACTCATATGTCCCGTCTTCGTAGTTAATTCTGCAGCAATAATGTTGCATTCCGTTGCTAACAACAAGCCATCTGACGTGCATTTTAATGTTATACCTACTTATCTGATTAAAAACCTTCTGGTCGATCGGAATGTGAGATGCTTTGTACTCGACAATCATAATTGGTAGGGCATGCGAGTCATATACAACGGTGTCGCAACGCTTCTGTGTGTTGTTCAGGTTGAGGGCAACTTCGTTGGCTATGCAAGAGGCGTTGTATCCTTTTTGATTGATAAGGAAATGAATAAAGTGCTGGCGGACCCACTCTTCGGGTGTAAGGGTAATCATTTTCTTACGTATGATGTCAAAAACCATCAGTCTGTTTCCCTTTCTTTGTAACTTTAGGTCTGTTTTTGGTAAATTCAGCACTTCCATTCGAAAAATAATGAGAATAATTCGTATCTTTGCCTACAAAATTATATAAAATATGAAAACCAAGCAAGAGATTGTAGAAAATTGGTTACCCAGATACACGCATAAGCATCTGGAGGAGTTTGGCGAATATGTTTTGCTAACCAATTTCAATAATTATGTGGATATTTTCTGCGAGAAGTTTGGTATAGAAGCACCAGACTACACTTCTAATATGCGTTCTGCTACAGCGGATGGTATCAGCATTATCAACTTTGGTATGGGAAGTCCCAATGCGGCTATTATTATGGACCTTCTGAGTGCCATAAAGCCCAAGGCTTGCTTGTTCTTGGGTAAGTGTGGTGGTATCTCTACCAAGACACAGCGTGGTGATCTTATCTTGCCTATTGCCGGCATCAGAGGCGAAGGTACCAGTAACGACTACTTCCCACCAGAAGTGCCTGCTTTGCCGGCGTTTATGCTGCAGCGTGCCATTTCCAGTACCATCCGAGACAGAGGCTTTGATTACTGGACGGGAACGGTATTTACCACTAACCGCCGTGTTTGGGAACACGATGATAAGTTTAAGGATTATCTGCGCACTACACGTGCTATGGCTGTGGATATGGAGACGGCAACGCTCTTTACCTGCGGATTTGCCAATCATATTCCTACAGGTGCTCTCTTGTTGGTAAGTGATAATCCAATGATTCCTGAAGGTGTTAAAACCGATGAGAGTGATAGAATTGTGACAAGCAGATACGTCGAAGATCATGTTGGCATAGGTATTCAGGCGTTGGAGATGATTAAGGAGGAGAAGAAGACTGTTCGTCACTTGAAATTCGACTATTAATGGCACAGACAAAAGGAGGAATCACGCACGAAGATATTATACGTTCTGTGCGTGCAGGAGACGTAAAGCCCGTCTATTTGTTGATGGGTGCTGAGGATTATTATATAGACAAACTGAGCGATTTCCTGACGGATACGTTATTGAAACCGGAGGAGCGCGATTTTAATCTGGATGTTGTATATGGCTTGGAGGTAACGGCCGACAAGGTTGTGGAATTGGCAAGGGCCTATCCTATGATGGCTGACCGTCGTGTGGTTCTGGTGCGCGAAGCCCAGGCTATGCGTTCGTTAGATGCATTGGAGGCCTATATGCAGCATTATACACCTACTACGGTGCTCATTATTTGCTACAAGCACGGGGTGCTGGATAAACGCAAGGCTGTAACGAAGCAAATTGATCAGATAGGTGTGATTTATGAGAGCAAGAGACTGTATGATAGCCAGCTGCCTCAGTTCATTACGCAGTATTTTAGCCGTAAGAAGGTGAAGATAGAGACCCAAGCAGTACAGATGCTGGCTGGGCATGTGGGTGCTGATCTGTGTCGCCTATCTGCCGAAATGGACAAGCTTTTGCTTTCGCTTGCAGGATCTGAGAATTGCGTAACAGCAAGCAGGGTAGAGGAGCTTACGGGAATGAGCAAGGAATTCAATGATTTTGAATTGCGTTCTGCTTTAGCCGTAAAGGACGTTTTCAAGAGCATGCAGATAGTAAAGTACTATCAAGGACAACAACAAAAATTTGCCTTGCCGCAGACACTTTCCAATTTATTTACATTTTTTTCGGCTGTTTTGATGACATATTATGCGCCCGATAAAAGTGATAGAGGAATTGCTGCATGGCTGGGCATGCCAGAATGGCAAGCCAGAAAAGATATTATTCCCGCCTACCGGAATTATAAAGGAGTGAAGGTTTTGCAGATTCTATCTGAAATACGCAAAACTGACGCCAAAGGTAAAGGGGTAGGGGGATGTAAAACTCCAAAAGAGGAGCTTTTGCAAGAGCTTATTTACTTTATTTTACACTGATTTTTGTCTAGATTGTGAGCTTTGGCTTACACGAAAAATAAGGCCCTTTCTTCTGAAAAATAGTAAGTTAGGGCCTTTTTCTATGCGCTGAGAATTGCGTAAAATCGCGCGATTTAATGCTGTACGTGTATTCTTTAAGCATTCCAAAATTGGTCAAAAATGGCCATTTTTGTGATTTTTGAGTTTAGATTTGTAATTTGCGTTTGCAAATTGAATTTACAAAAACAACATACCTGTTCGTTTCGAAAGTCTGAACTAAAGGTATGAATTCAAATATACAAATGTAAATTCATAAATTCTATTCCTTGTTTACGTTTCTGAATTATGCAATTTTATTTATAAAACCGAATAATATGCATAATTCATGATTCTGTATAATAAACTATAAATCAGTAATTTAATACAAATCTTACATTATTCAGCTTTAGTGAAATGTAAATACTTTTGAATACGGGACTATTTTGGAGCTTTTGGAGTGTTTTTGATTGTTTCTGTGTATTATAATGCAAAGAAAGCCAGGCTTATAGATTTTTCCACCTATACGATTTACTTTAATATTGGAAATTTGCATTTCTGCATGAATCTGGCTGGATTTGCATGTTTATCTATATTTTGATTCACAAATGTAAATATTTGTAAAGTCGAATACCGGCAGAAATTTAAATTTCAAATTTTAAATCCAAAAGTTTGGAAGTTTAAATCCGTTTTTCTACCTTTGCACTGAGTTTAGAGATTAAAATCGGAGGGCTAGCCCCTACTAATTAGATATAAAAAGGATGAAAGATAGGATTTATCAGTTGATGAAATATCAGGGTATGTCGCAAAAAGAGTTTGCTGCTACACTATGTGTTGCTGAAGGCACCCTTTCTGGTATCTTCACAGGAAGAACACGTCCCACTAACAATATCGTTAATGCCATACATGAGTGCTTCCCACATATTAGTATTAATTGGCTAATGTTTGGCGAAGGAGATATGCTTCTGGAAGGTGCTTCCTCTCAGGATGCGGGAACTACTTCTGAACAGGCTGATCTGTTTGCTGGTGCAGCATCCCCTTCGTCAGAGGTAAATTCGTCCCCCTCTCCTGCACCTCAAATTCAAGAAGTAGTAAAATATATTGACAAACCGCAACGTAAGATAACAGAAATTCGTGTTTTTTATGATGATGGAACGTTCGAAACATTTTCATCTTAAATGAAAAAACTCCTGAAACCCTTCCCCGTGTTTCAGGTTTTTTTTATACCTTCGCAGAAAAATACGGCAGAATAACAAATGAAGAAGTATATATTAGATCTTACACTGACCGCTGTAGACCGTATTCATGAACGATACGTGCTGTTAAAGGCTACGGATACCCAGAACCCTTTACCAGAGATGTTGCCTGGTCAGTTTGCCCAATTAGAGATAAAAGGTAGTGCGCAGACATTCTTGCGCCGCCCTATTAGCATACATTATGTAGACAGACAGCAGAATCAGATATGGTTCTTGGTACAGACGGTAGGAGATGGTACCCGCCAGCTTGCTAAGATGCAGGTTGGGGATTCGCTGAATGTGGTACTGCCCTTGGGTAACGGCTTTACTATGCCTACAGATGCCTCTTCCCGCGTCTTGTTGGTTGGCGGTGGTGTTGGCGTGGCTCCCTTATTGTATATGGGTGCTGTTATGAAAGAGAAAGGCATGGAGCCAACCTTCCTATTGGGTGCCCGCAGTGCTGGCGATTTATTACAGCAGGATAAGTTCAAGGCATTGGGACGTGTGTTTGTTACTACAGAAGATGGCTCTGAAGGTGAGAAGGGATTTGTAACCCAGCATAGCCTTCTGCAGCAGGAGAAGTTCACTCAGATTAGCGTATGTGGTCCTAAGCCAATGATGGTGGCAGTTGCCCGTTATGCAAAGACTGTGAATACACCTTGCGAGGTGAGCCTTGAGAATATGATGGCTTGCGGACTGGGTGCCTGTTTGTGTTGCGTAGAAGACACAGAGATGGGCAATGTATGTGTGTGTAAAGAAGGTCCGGTATTTGACATAAAGAAACTGAAATGGCAGATTTAAGAACTAACATAGCTGGTCTACAGCTCTGCAACCCTGTAATGACCGCCAGTGGAACTTTTGGCTACGGTCTGGAGTTTCAGGATTTTGTGAACCTGGAAGAGATAGGCGGTATTATAGTAAAAGGTACAACTTTGCAGCCTCGCCAGGGTAATCCTTACCCTCGTATGGCGGAGACTGCTCAGGGAATGCTGAACTGTGTAGGTCTTCAGAACAAGGGCGTAGATTACTTCTGTGAGCATATCTATCCACAGATTAAGGATATCCGCACCAACATGATTGTGAATGTCTCAGGCAATAGTCCCGAGGATTATGCCGAGTGTGCCGCTCGTATCAACGAGCTGGAGAATATTCCTGCCATAGAGTTGAATATCTCTTGTCCTAACGTCAAGCATGGTGGAATGGCTTTTGGAACAACCACAGAAGGCGCTGCCAGTGTGGTTAAGGCCGTTAGGGATGCTTATAAGAAGACGTTGATAGTGAAATTGTCGCCCAATGTAACCAGTATTACGGATATTGCTTTGGCTGTCCAGGATGCTGGTGCCGATGCTGTCAGCCTTATCAACACACTGATGGGAATGGCTATAGATGTTGAGAAGCGTAAGCGTATCCTTAGCATAGGTACAGGCGGTCTAAGCGGTCCATGCGTTAAGCCTGTTGCCCTTAGAATGGTCTATCAGGTGGCTCATGCCGTTCAGATTCCTGTTATAGGATTGGGTGGCATCAGTAGTGCAACGGATGCAGTAGAGTTCCTACTTGCTGGCGCTTCGGCGATAGAGATAGGAACTGCCAACTTCCTTGACCCTGCCGTCACCGTTAAGGTGGCCCAAGGTATTAATGCTTATCTGGACCGTCATGGATTCAAGAGCGTAAAAGATATAATAGGTATATGCGAATAGACATCATAACAGTATTGCCCGAGCTGCTGCAGAACTTTACTCAGGAGAGTATTGTGGGCAGAGCGCAGAAGAAGGGGCTGGTTGAGATTCACATCCACAACCTGCGTGACTACACGTTGGACAAGTGGCGCCGTGTTGACGACTACCCCTTTGGTGGCTTTGCCGGTATGGTTATGCAGTGCGAGCCTATAGACCGTTGTATCAGCAAGCTCAAGAGTGAGCGCCATTACGACGAGATTATCTTCACTACCCCTGATGGTGAACAATTCTCTCAGCCTATGGCCAACAGCCTTTCGCTCTGTGAGAACATTATTATATTATGTGGTCACTACAAGGGTATCGACTATCGTGTGCGCGAGCAGCTGATAACCAAGGAAGTCTCCATAGGCGACTATGTGCTGACGGGCGGAGAGTTGGCTGCTGCTGTGATGACGGATGCCATCGTGCGCATCGTTCCTGGAGTCATTGGAGATGAGCAAAGCGCCCTCTCGGACAGTTTCCAGGATAATTTGTTGGCAGCACCCGTTTATACACGTCCTGCTGAGTACAAAGACTGGGGGCGTGTGCCTGATGTGCTTCTTTCTGGTCATGAGGCCAAAATAAAGGAATGGGAGTTGCAGCAGAGCCTTGAGAGAACAAAAAGATTACGTCCAGACCTTTTGAATAAAAAGTAAGAGTTATGGAACACAAGAAGAAAATGAACTTGTACGTCATTGCGGGTTGCAACGGAGCTGGAAAGACAACGGCTTCTTTTACCGTGCTGCCCGAGATGCTGAAGTGCAGGGAGTTTGTGAATGCCGATGAGATTGCCGCAGGTATCTCGCCTTTCAACCCCGAAGGCGTAGCCATTCAGGCGGGACGATTGATGATAGACCGTATCATCCAGTTGCTCAAGGACGGAGAGACCTTTGCCTTCGAGACAACCCTTGCCACCCGTTCGTATGTCAAGCTGATTCAGCAGGCCAAGAAGCGTGGATACTTTGTTACGCTACTCTTCTTCTCGCTGAGTAGTGCTGAGCAGGCTATGCGCCGTGTGGCTCAGCGTGTAAGCATGGGGGGGCATAACATCCCCACCGATGTGATTATACGTCGTTACGAGGCTGGATTGCAGAACCTCTTCCAACTCTATATGCCAGTGTGCGACTATTGGACGCTCTACGATAATAGCAACTGTCCTGCTGTGCGTATAGCCAGCGGATTTGGGGTAGAGAAGATTGAGGTTTTCGAAAAGGAACGTTATCTTGAATTGAAAAAGAAATACTATAAGCCGGAGGAGGGCAAGAAAAAATGACGGATTATGAAGTTCGCGAGATGCAGCGTCTGATAGACGCCGGCATCCAATTGGCTCATAAGCGTCTGCTCGCCCGTGCGCGCTTTGACCAACAGGTTCTTGTTTTTGCACAGGATGGAAAGGTTATCGAGAAGATTCCTGAGGGAGCTGCTGTCCTGCCTTCCCGTGAGGGAGATCCTCTCATCCGTCATCGTGTATTCAAAGACTAAAGATTAGTGCATGATAGGCAGTGATTTGCTTGATAAAGTCATGCAATCGCTTAGAAGTGCCCTTCCTACTACGTGGAAGAGCGCTTCTTGGTTGCTGAAACTTATGATACCCATCTCCCTTGCTGTAGCCCTGTTACAGCATTGGGGTGTATTGGCATGGATAGCCAGGTATCTTAATCCCCTGTTCTCTATGATGGGACTGCCGGGCGAGTCGGCTGTCCTCTTTATTAGTGGAGCGGCAGCGGGCACTTATGCGGGTGTGGCAGCTATGATGTCTGTGCATTTGACGCTTAGGCAAGCCACTATAGTTGGCATTATGATTCTTATTTGTCACGCTCTGCCTATGGAGTGTACGGTTAACCACAAGACCGGTTCCAATTTCTGGAAAATGGGACTGATACGCATCCTTATGGCTTTTGTTGCTGCTATGTGCCTGAATCAGGTATTGCCTGAAATGTCAGTACCTTATATATATATGGGGGCCGCGGCAGAGAGTTCTATGGCAGAGGTTTTGCTAACGTGGGCTGTTTCGCAGATTAAGATAGCCATAATAGTGTTCCTTATTATCTATTCGCTGATGGTGCTACAATGTCTGATAGAGGCTTATTCTCTGTTAGCACCGCTGTCACGATTCTTGGCTCCGCTGATGCGTCTCTTTGGTCTTCCCCGTCAGGCAGCCTATATGTGGCTAGTAGGAAATGTTTTGGGATTGAGCTACGGATCGGCTGTCATGCTGGATATGGAGGAGAAAGGTTACGTCACCCGTCGGGATGCCAATGCCGTCAACTACCACCTAATTATGAACCATTCCATGCTCGAGGATACTATCGTTATGGCTATGACGGGTATCTCTGTGTTTTGGATATTAGCAACAAGAATATTTTTTGCTTTCATCGTTGTTTGGACGCATAAGAGTCTTACTCCCAGCTCCTCTCTCGTTGGCGAGGGGATAGAAAACCAACCCCTGCAACGGTAAACAGTAAACAATAATACTGAAAAAAATGTGTAAAGGAGAAAAAGGAAATACTTGGACGCATCTTATAGGTGCTGTTTTTGCACTCACTTCCATGTGGGTTATCTGGCCTGCCGTCAATTCTGGTTGGCAGATGACTATGGGAGTTATCTTTTTTATTGTGGGAATGTTTCTGATGTTCCTCAGCAGCACCATTTATCATTGGCTCAGGCCGGGTAAGGTCAAGCAAGTGATGCGCAAACTGGACCATATCAGCATCTATGTTATGATAGCATGCAGCTATGCTCCCATCTGCCTGGGTGTGGTAGGTGGCTGGTTGGGTTGGACTGTTTTCGGTTTCCTTTGGGCAGTTGTTCTGGGAGGAACCTTCTATAAGATTTATGCCATAGGCAAGTGGCCCAAATTGTCTTTGGCCCTTTATCTGTTGATGGGATGGAGTGTGGTATTAGTATTCAAGCCCGTAATGGAGCGTCTTGCTCCTATCTCTATGGCGCTGTTGGTTGCCGAGGGTATCTTCTACACCTCGGGAACCTATTTTTTTGCGCACGACAGCAAACCGGGCTACCATGCCATCTGGCATGTTTTCGTCCTGCTGGGAGCCATGGCCCACTTCCTTACTGTGCTGACTATTGTAGTCTGAACAGACCGCCCACGAAGGTGGCGTCTATCCTGGCACCGCGTACAGCCTTGCCCGTGGCAATCTCCGTACGATAAATCCACAGCCCATCGCTTGTAGAGACGGGAGCATAGACATACCCTCCTTCACATAGGGCAACAAAGCGGCGTCCTCCCATTCCGCTATGCAGGGGAATCTCTTCAATTGTCTTACTTGTCTTGTTGTTCAGGTCGATAATCACGCATCTGTCTTCGGCATCGCTCCAGGCACCAGCATTCTGGTTGGTCGAAACTTCGGCGTACACCTTGCCGTTGCCCAGGTAGAGCCAATGTGCCACCTTATGTCCTGTAAGAGCTTCGTAGTCGAAGAAGTAATTCTCGTCGAACTTCATCTCGCCAGCTTTTATACGAAGAAAACCGCTATGTCCTGCAGTCTGTGAGAAACCGTTTGTCAGCGAGGTGTTAGACATACAGTATAGGTCGCTGTTCTCATCCTTCTGGAAACCGTTAAAGGCATTCCAACTGCCAATGTTGCCCGTCCTGTTGTCTGTGATTAATCCTTGGAACTGAAACTCTGGATAGCTGAATACAGCCACATAAGCCGTTGTAACCTCAGGTGTGGCAAATGTATTCTGGTTCATAGGCACGTAGCTTACGTAAATGTTTCCGCCTGCATACTCCATACCAGTTACGCTGGGCCAGTCTACATCGTCCATTGGAGCCACAGGCGTTGTCTCCACCTTGCGTGTGAGCGCCATCGTCTGGATATCTACTGTGTAGAAGGTGAGATTCTGCCCCTTTTCGGGTGTGGTAGGAAGCTCCAATGCAGCCATCGTGTTGGCGTCTATCTGGCAGAAGCCGATAGGAGTGTTGTTGAACACAAAGTCGCCCATTTCCTGCAGGAATCCATTGGCGTCGCGTCGTATTCCCGTGGCGCTTGTTACACCCATTCCGCCTATCGAGAATACTGTTCCCTCGGCCCGCTGGTAGTCGCGGTAGCCATTCTGTTCCAATCCTTTGGCATAAGCATTAATAGTCTGCTGGCTCATCAGATCCTCAGCCGTTACCACATAGTAGGTGGTGGTACCTGCTGATGTGATACCCAACGAAAGTACATAAGGTTCGAAGGGCACCTCCATGCTGCCCATATCCTTGTCACAAGAAGTCAGAAGTGCCACGCTCAGGCACATTGTCAATATCGAATTGGTTATATTTTTCATTGTTTAATTTACATTTTAGGAAGATAAACACGGAATGTTACGTTAAAGTTTCTGCCTGGTTTCTGCAGACGATAGTTATCGTAGAGCAACTCGTTTCCGATGTTGTTGCACTCAGCAAAGATACTATACTTGCCGTTAGCAAGGGTGTAGCCTACTGCAATATTGTGCACCGTCTGTGTAGGAATCATCTTCTTGCTGCTGGGACGGCCAAGGCCGGGGAAGCCGAGGTAATACTCGTAGGTATAGCTCATTGAATACTCCACGCTTAGGGTGTTACCCTTGTGGAAGGCGTTGTGCCAGTCGTATCCTGCATTAGCGTTCAGGAAGAAGTAGGGGATGTTAGGCATACGCTGGCCGTATGATACGTTGGCTGTAGGCTCTGTTCCCACATAACTGTTGTTGTTTGTGATAAACTCTTCCTTGTCGCGGATATCCTGATAGGTAATGCTACCGCCTACGTGAACCGTTTTCTGGTAATCGTAGCGTAGCGAACCCTCCACACCATGTGTTACGGCCTTGCCGATATTCTCGTACGAGGTTGTTGGGTCGCTTGTCAGGTTTACCCCTTTCAGGATGAAGTCCCTTGTGTTGCGGTAGATGTAGTTCACCTCTGCTGCAATATTGTGCTTGCCCATTTGTTTGTTCATCATCATTCCGATGTTCAGGTTTCTCGACATCTCTGGGCGCAGGTCCGTATTGCTCTTCTGAATGAATCCGTCGCCAAACATCTCCACAGGTTCCGGCATGCGGTATGCCTGCTCGAAGCTTGCCTTACCCTGCAGCCAGGGCAGGAAGAAGTATGTGCCTGCAGCACCATAGCCCCAATTCGTCTGGCTGGCCTTGACCGTCTCCCAGCGTTCTGTAGAGAGGAACTGATCCAGTAATTTGTTGCAGGAGGTATTCAGCGCATACAGTTTGCCAAACACATTCACGTTCCAACGGTCGTATCTCAACTGGTAGGAGAGACCCGTAATGTTCTTTGTCAGGTACTGTGGAACATCGTTCATCGGATTGTCCCTGTGCTCGCGGTCATCGCTCATGCGCTTGTTGGCATTTACCAGATGGTTCAACAGGAATCGTTGATGTTCGCCCAGCAGATAGCTTAGCGATACATTTCCCTGCCATTGATGCATTCTGATTTCGGCATCCGTTAGGTAGCCCTCGCCTCTACTGGTGGTAGGTACATATTCGCCCAGCCAGTTGTATCTCAGCGCAGCTGTATCCACGTTGTGGGTACGCACATAAGCATAGTTCAGGTAAGCCTCCAGGTCCAGTCCGGCTGTCAGCAAGTCCCTCTTTTTGTACTTCAATCCTGGCACGATACTCAGGCTGTTTGTCTTGGGTTTACCATAAACAGCATCCATCGTGGCACCCGTCTGGTTCTCGTGCTTGTCGCCGCTGGCAATAAAGGTCAGTAGCGCATAGTCAGCCCACGATTTGCCTACCAGTCCTGTTTCCATTCTGACGCCGCCTCCGATGTATCCGTCGTTGAAGCGCTTTACCCATTCATTCCCTTTCTGTAATCCCGTAGAGAGGTCAACAATCGGAGCATATACCTTATAATTATTATCCGAATAGTTCAGGAATGCGTTAGCCTTCAGGGTAAATCCCGTGTTACGATTGGTGTAGGCACCGTTTACACTTGCGCGATGTGTGTTGAACGAACCAAAGCTGTAGGCAGCATCCAGATAGTTGGCTTTCCTGCGTGTAACGATGTTCACGGCTCCTCCCAGCGCATCAGCCGAAAGGGTAACGGGCAGCGAACCCTTGTACACCTCCACGTAGTCTGCCATGTTGGCTGTTAGCGTAGAGAGGTTAAAGCTGCTTCCGAAGTTATCCATGGGCACCCCGTCTATGAAGAACTTTACCTGATTGCCGCTGAATCCGTTCAGGGCAAAGTTGAACGAACTGCCCAATCCGCCTGTCTCGCGAATCTTCACGCTCGATACGTTCTCCAACATCTTATTCAGGGATTTCGACTTGGCATATTCGCCTTTCATATCCACAACACTCACGGCAAAGGCTTGCTCACTTTGCTCTCTTACCTTCGATTTAGCCGTTACCGACACATTCTTCAACGTTACCGTCTTGAGTGAATCATCCTGAGCTATAACGACTATTGTTGCACTTGCCAGTAGCGACAAGGCCATTAATCTTTTTACCTGTATCACAATTATTTATGGTTTAAATTTTCGGCTGCAAAGGTACAGCTATTCCCTCATACCGGAAATACCCTAATCCGATGATTTTCACGCGTATGGAAATTGTGTAGCGTAATTGTAAGTGGGTATCAGGTTGGAGCGGACGAAAAGGTGTTTAATAGCAAAAATCCTTCACTCTTCACTCTTCATTCTTCACTTTTTGTATATCTTTGTCCTTGCAAATAGCAGAACGTGTACAGATATGCCAACAATCAATCGGATGAAGGACTTTCCTGATAAGATGACGGCTGGGGAGGCGCAGGCATTCAGGGATGCTGTGCTTAGTATTGTGGGGCAGATTCCACGGGGCAGAGTTACCACATACGGTCTTATTGCCACCTTGGCCGGTTGGCCCAGCCATTCACGTATGGTAGGCCGTACCCTCCGATATACGCCCGGGGCAGCCCTTCTCCCCTGTCATCGTGTTGTGAACAAGGTGGGGCGTACCGCTCCCGGCTGGAAATGGCAACGCCCTCTCCTGGAGGAAGAGGGTGTTACCTTCAAGGCAAACGGTCATGTGGATATGGCCCGGCACCTCTGGGAGCCGGACCTCGCCTGACTAAATCCCGTCTCACGCAAGTATAAAGCAGAAGTGCAGAAAGTTCTTTAAAGGAAAAGTTGGGTAAGGTGTGATTTATTCGTAACTTAGAGACTGCATCTCTAAATTATCTTTGAGATGGGAGAACTGAACAAAGAAGTGGTTGTTGCAAAAAATGCAACAGTTCAAGCAGAGGGCAAAAGAAAGGTAGAACGTGACATCGCCTATTACAACCTGGATATGATTATCGGTGTGGGTTGTCGTATCAACTCCTATTGAGGCGTTTAGTTCGCTATAGGAGGATAAAGAAAACCACACAGATTTAGTGGCGCTGGCCACTTTTTTTTATGAAAAACGGCAAAAAGTTCTGCCCAAGTGCAATAATTTCTGAGATTGCGTGTATATATAGGTAGAAGAGACCACGAAAATGGAACAAGAAACAGACACCCTCATAAACAATCTGCGGCAGCACCAGCCTGCTGCCTGCCAGAAGCTGTTAACCGAATACGGGCCGGCTGTGTTCCGGACAATCCCCCGACACGAACTGGCTAAAGATAGAAAATCCGCCTCAAACTTGCCGGTATCGGCAAAAATGAATATATTTGCGGTGGAAATAGAATAAAATCTTGCCGATAGAAGACAATGGAGTATATATCAGTTATGCAGTTTGCCGAGAAATTCGGCATTTCGGAACGCACGGCCCGCAATTACTGTGCGAGCGGAAAGATTGAGGGAGCCTTCCTAACAGGAAAAACATGGAATATCCCTGTGGATGCTGCTCTTCCACAGCGTGGAGCCGCCAAAAAGAAGGTGTCGCCCCTGCTGACTGCCCTGAGGGAACAAAAAGACTCTCGAATGAAGGGTGGCATCTATCATCGCACGCAGATTGACCTGACCTACAACTCCAACCATATTGAGGGTAGCCGGTTGACGCACGATCAGACACGCTATATCTTCGAGACAAACACCATCGGTATTTCGGATGAGACGGTGAATGTAGATGATATTGTTGAGACAGTGAACCACTTCCGCTGCATCGACTACATCATCGACCATGCTGAGGAGCCTGTGACTGAAACCCTTGTCAAGCAGCTTCATCTGCTATTGAAAACGGGAACATCAGACAGCCGCAAGAATTGGTTCGCTGTGGGTGACTACAAACTTTTAGCCAACGAAGTAGGTGGTCAGGAGACTTGCCCACCCAAAGAGGTTCATAAGCAAATGAAGGCATTACTCAGTTCCTACAATCATAATAAGCAGAAAAAACTGGAAGATATCCTTGATTTCCACGTTCGCTTTGAGCAGATTCACCCTTTCCAAGACGGCAATGGTCGCGTAGGGCGCCTACTAATGTTCAAGGAATGTCTGGCAAACGGTATTGTCCCCTTCATCATTACCGACGATATCAAACTATTTTATTATCGTGGCCTGAAAGAGTGGGGACACATCAATGGTTTCCTGACGGACACCTGTCTCACCGCCCAAGACCAATACAAATCATTACTTGGCTATTTCAGGATTACATATAAATAATACAACGAAGCAAGCCATCGTCGCCATCATGCTTGCCCTTAATGTTAAAAACCTTTAATTTTACTTGACATTGTCCTTTCTGCTACGTTATAAAGGTGTATGGAACAGACAGAGTTCATAAGATTAGCACCCCAATTACGAGGTAGGGCAATGGCTGTCAGCCAGTCGTTCTTTGCCTCCGAGGAAGAGGCAGAGGATGTGGCGCAGGAGACACTTATCCGACTATGGAAGGCATGGGAGGGAGTGACATCCGAGCAGGAAGCCGAACGTCTGACCGTAAGGGTTGCTAAGTATGAGTGCATAAATGCCTGGCGAAGGGAGCAGAGCAGGCCTCATACCTCACTCAGCCTGACAACGGAAGCAACGCACCCGATGGCACAGAACGCACAACCGATGGAAGGGGATGAACTCTCGGAAGCCATCCGCCGGGCTGCCTGTACGCTCCCTAAGTCAGAAGCCCGTATGTGGCGTCTGTTTGCCGAGGCAGGAATGTCTGCGGCAGAGATTGCTGCCATAACGGAGATTAACGTGCGTTCTGTCAGTTCCATGCTCAGCCACGCCCGAGGCTGTATTTACAAACTGTTGAAAGAAGGAGGATACATAGATGGATAAGAAACAAATCATAGAGGATTACTTGCAAGGCCGTCACCCCATGGAACAAAACTCGTGGGAACTGCCCTCAGCCAACGAACTGGACAATGCCGAGGCTGAGTATGACCAGTTGAAGGACAACCTCACCCCTGACCCAGGCAAGAAAGCCTTCCTCCTCGGGGGGAGGTTTGGATGGGGGCTTTTTGCCGCGGCTGCTTGCGTGGCTGCCGTCATTGTTGTTTTCCTTGCTCCGCCAAAATTGACAGAAGAGCCGCATCCGAGCGCTTCGGAGGAACCAACTATTACTTCACAGATGCCAATTGAGTATTTCCAGTTTGAAGAAGGGCAGTCGCTTATGGAAGCCCAGTTGGCTCATCAGCAGGAAATAAAGAAGAAGGGCGAACGTCTTGCTGCCTATATCCAAAAGCAGGCATATCCCGAATTAGATTATTAAGATATGAAAACCAGACACATTATGTATGTAGTGCTCGCTGTTCTGAGCATTGCCTCATGCACTCAGCCTAAACCTGAGCATCAGATTGAGTCCGTCAGCGAATTATTGGATAGCTTGATGGAGAGGGGAGAATCAGTAAATCACCACATGTACTTTAATAATGCTTACGATAATGTGTATGAGGATCAATATTACATTTTTTCTGACAACAACGATAAGAAGAATCAGGATACTTGGCTTTTCTTGTCAGACAAAACGCCGGAACTGCTGGATAGATTATGCAAAACAGCGGTGAACAATTATCGCTACTCCTCTAACGATTCTGTGGATTACAGTATCACCTTGAATAATGAGCCTAAGGAATTGGTAAACTTTAAGCGTTATAGGCATGATAATGGCTATGATATATTAAGATTTGCCCATACAACGTTGAGGCCTGCTACGTATTCCTCCAAGATATATGACCCTGCCCCCATTCGCGTTCTAATGCGGAAATTCATTTCAGAGCAGAAAAATGTGGAAAAGTACGATGTCTGTTATGAGTGGGATGAGGGTGTTCCTTTTGCTGAAAGTATAGTTGGTAATAGGTTGAAAACTTCACCTCCTGATTCGTTGCCAGCAACAAGGACCACCGGTACCCTTTACAAGATTCGTGTAGGGGATGAGAAACGTAGCGACTCTGTAATTGCAGACCTTACCAAACGCGTGGTTAAGTTGATTACCGAACGGCCTATTTTGGGTGCTTCTTATAATTCATGTTTATATAAAGTAGGATCAAAAAAGCAAGAAAAGATGCATAGCCTCCATGTCCATAAAAGAGGTCGAGGCGTATTTTTGATTTCGGTGGTATCTTTTGGAGATTATTTCTGGATTCTTGAAGTCGAGTCGGAGGGCGCTCGACGTTGGGCAATTCCTATATACTGGTGGGATGTAAAGTGCATTCATAACAATAAAGTCACAAATATATCCCAGCCAGATGATACGCCCAGTAAAGCCGCTGATACTTCCCGGCCAGATGATACGCCTTCGGGATACACTAAAATGGACAGTCTGTTCTTAGGGCTATAGAAATAAAGCTCCTGCGCTGAGTATACGTGGGGGCTTTAAGTTTATTTAACACTTCCTGTCTGTTACATTTTTGTTTTTTCTGCGTTATAATAAGTGGAGGTACATAAAATTCAGAAACACAAAATACACTTAATATCGAATAATATATGAACAGGAAATCCATCCTTAGTAAGATGAAAGGGTGGGTTGCCGAAAGAGAAAACAGACGCGAGAATTGAATCGCATCAGATTGGTTTTAAGTTAATAACAAGATGGTACCAAATGGCTCCTGCGTTGCGAAACGTGGGAGTTTTTATTGTTAAGCCTACAAAAAGGCGAGCGTTGCCGAAGGAAAAGAGTTTAGACCTCGGAAAATACTTCTTTCTTTGGGCAAGGAAATTTATTCTCACGTCGTGAGAATAAATTATCACAACGTGAGAATATATTTTTACACCGTGAGAATTTATTCTCTCGATGTGAGAATAATTTTCTTACAGGGATTTCTTGTTTATGCATCAGCAAGAAAAGAATTTGTCATCAGGACAAACCCTTTTATCCTTGGATATAAAACGATTAAAAAGAAGGAATAAGTTCAGTTCCTTTCGATAACAAAGGTGACGTTATAGCCTCGTAGGGGATTTTCTGCGAGGCTTATTGTCATGCCTTGTTTCATCAGGATCTGGCGGGAAAGGGAGAGGCCGATACCTGTCCCCGTCTGCTTGGTGGTAAAGAAGGGGATAAATATCTCCTGCGCTACATCCAGGGGGATTACATGACCATCGTTGGCCATATACAACACTCCCCCAAAGGGGGAGGTGGAGGGGGCTTTAATGCCTATTTTTCCTGCTTCAGCCTCTATGGCATTCTTTGTCAGATTAATGAAAACTTGACGCAGAAGGTTCTCGTCGGCTTGTAGAGTCAGGTCGGCAGGGATGTCAATATCCCATTGTAGAGTGGGGTAGAGCGCAGCTATCTGTTTGCAGAATCCCAACATATTTACATCCGCTATCACAGGCTCCTGCAACTGAGTAAGTTTGCGATAGCTTTCCACAAAAGCAGCTAATCCCGCACTGGTATCATGAATAGCCTGAATGCCCTCCTCGTAGGGCGAACCTTTGATGTTGGGGTTTTTCAGATACGCCTGACTTATGCTTTGAATGGGAGTGGTGGCATTCATAATTTCGTGCGTCAGCACACGTGTCAGTCGTTGCCACGATTCCACCTCGCTATGTGCCACCAGTTTCTGAATTTCCTGCCCCATATCATTCAGCACCTCCTGCAGCGCCTTTTCTCCAAAGAATAGTCCTCGTGTAGGCAGGCGGAACGAGAAATCCCTGTGTCTGATAGCATCGCGCATTATCTGTGCCCGCTCTCGGAGCAGACGCTGATGCCGATACCAATATACCAAAGCAGCTATGGCAGCAATGGCAACAACAAGGCAAACTATAATAATGGCGGTAGCAAATTCTTCACTCTTCATTCTTCACTCTTCACTTTTCATTTTTCACCTTATTATATAATGTCTGTCGGCTGATGCCCAGAAGGTCGGCAGCTTTCTTCATATTGCCATCACATTTGTTCAGCACTTTGCGCACATGTTCCGTCTCCAACTGTTCAAGCGGAACAATCTCGCCTGCCTTATCGATGGCGTCTTTCAGTACACGGATAAGCTCGTCGTTGTCCCACGGCTTGGTCACAAAGTCGGCTGCGCCATTCTTTAACGCACGAACAGCTAACTTAACATCGGCATAGGCTGTGATGAGCACAATGGGGATGTCGGGGAATTTGCGATGAATGGCCGAGAGCCACATCATACCCTCTTGCCCAGAGTTTACGCCCAGAGAGAAGTTCATATCCAGCAGGATGGCGGCAGGATTCTCCTGAGCAATGGTCACCAACGCTTTCTCAGGCGAATCGAGGGTTACAACACGCTCAAACGTGCCAGCTAAGCATATCTTCACAGCCGTCAGGATGGCAGGATTGTCGTCTATGACAAGTATTGTTCCGTATTTCACCTTACATTTACCATTTATTTGAGTGCAAAGATAGTGTATTAATTCTTCTTTCTTCACTCTTCATTCTTAATTTTTGTCCCGAGAAGGGACGAAACTACTAAAGAGTGTCAAATAATTGGACACAAGTGTGTATAATGTTTGGACATGTTGGAGTTTAGCGTGAAAAATGATGAGTGAAGAATTATTTTTCATTGTATTTTTGTGTCAGAAAACCAATTAAAAGAATTGTTAGTTATGAATTACGAACTGATTTTACTCAACATCCGTATTGCCTGGCGCAATCTGATGAAGTACAAGGTGCAGAACATCATCTCTGTCCTCTGCCTGGCGGTGGGCATGGTTGTCTTCAGCATGACATTTATCTCTACGTACAGATCATGGCAGGCTATGCAGCATGCTGGTGACAGCCGACGGACTATTGTGTCCTTTTTTAAGCAGAATAGCAATTTGTATATTACGCCTGACATTTTGCAGCGTATTGAAGGCCGTCACCTTCCCAGCATCGGTTTTATAGACATTAACTTGGAGGCCTGCAGTACCGTTACTACCTTTGTTGATCCTAAGGGGAAACAATACCGGGTTTCCACGGAATGGAGTTGGATCAGTCCGGAACACTTGCACTACTTGGGGTTGCGGTCGGCCATTACGGGCAAGCGCATTCCTGTACTGAAGCCTGGTGATATGGTTATGACCAAGGGTATGCTGGCGCGTACCTTCGGTCAGGAGGTGAACCCCATAGGCTTTACGATTGACAGGAGTAACCCGTATTCCCATCATTGTGTTGATTCTACCCGTAATGTTATTGCGGATGTTGTGGATATGGGGGACTGGTTCTTCTGCGAAGACCGGATGTTTGTTGTTACCGACCAGCTGAAAGAGTCTGATGCCTCATGGGATGGAGGTTACGGTATGTCACAACTTAACATTATTCAGGCTAAGGGGAAAACTGAGGCGGACCTGAAGAGGGACCTGCATAAGGTGCTTCCCGAATATGAGGTTAAGTTCCTCGCCAAGAAGAGCGGTTCGGATATACAAGGATTTCTTCTTGTGCTGCTCATGGGCGGAAGTGTCTTGTTTATCGGTTTGTTCGGCTTCCTGAAAATGCAGATTCAGCTTTTCCTGCTTCGTCAGCGCGAAATAGGGCTGCGCCAGTGTTTGGGCGCACATCAGGGGCAGCTCTTCGGGATGCTGATATGGGAGGTGGCTATCATCTTTTTGTTTATAACCCCTCTTACCCTGCTGTTTACCTATTGGCTGGTCGCAGCCTCTGAACCTATTCTGCGCAGCATGAGCTCGGGTGGGTTCCTGTCAGTAGATTTGCCGCGTATTTATGCCACGGAACTGTGGATTTGCTTGGCGGTGTTTGTTGTTACGGCTCTTATTGCTGTCTATTCTGTCCGTAAGGTGGTTACCAGGCCGCTTAGCGAGGTGGTGGGGAAGGGCCAGCGTAAACTGACCCGTGGCTACAGTCTGTTTATTGTGCTACAGATGGTAATCTGCCAGATAATCTTCAGTCTTCCCATGACTGGCATCTATATGTATCAGAACGCTTCGCATTCGGAAATCAATGCCCGCCAGGAAACTTGGGAGAAACGCTTCCATTTTCTTGCAGAAGTAGATAATGATATAGAGCGTTGGGAGGAGTGTATGATAACGGATAAAAATCAGTGGCGCGCTGAGTTCCCGGATTCTGTGCAGCACTTGAAGCATATACAGGGCATTGCCCCTTTTGTTACTATTCGTTACGAACGTTATCTGAAGGAGGGGGAGAAGAAGAGTAAAGAAACCTGTTATGATGAGGACTTCCGGCCTTTCGTAAAGGGTGATGTGGTGCTTACGGATAAGCATCTCCTGGATATTCTGAAACAGGAACTGCAGCCTTCCGCTACTGACAAGCAATGTAAGAGCGACTTATTGGTTCCTGTATATCGGGGTATGCCCTGGGTGGGTAAGCCTGGGAAGTTGGGATACATCAAGGTTGGGGCCATTGCAAGGCTTTCATGTTCGTATGGGGCCATTCTGAGGCATGGATATGATGCCCTTCCCCGGGCCTACTATTTATGTGATACGGATTTCCTTCTGCAGGACAGTTTATACCTTAGGGTTTGCGATGAATCTGGATGTGATTTCAAAGAATGGTATTCGAAGCCCCATATCATATTAAAAGCAAAGCATGATGAGTACAAGGATGCTGTCAGGGAACTGAATGACCTCTACCATCATATAGGCATATATACCTCGGTCAATGCCCCTGTTGACAATATGGTGGAGAAAATCTTTCCGGAGTTGTATACGATTGGGATTTTAATTATAGTCCTGGTGGTAATATATTTTGTATCCCTGTTGTGTATGGTGATGACGCTCTATTCCTCGGCCTCGCTTGATACAAGAGGCAGGCTGCGGGAAGTTGCCATCCGTAAGGCGAATGGTGCCGGTAGGAGGCAGATTCTGTGGCTCTTCGGCAAACTGTACGCCAGGAACTTGGTTATCAGCAGCATTGTGTCTTTCGTCTTTATTCTTATTGGCTACACTACTTTCGACGGTAAGGCAACTTTCAGCAGTTTTGCTGTACCTTATCTGTATTCCATCCTTTTCGTAGGCCTGGTAACCCTGCTGACGGTAGGATTAAGAATCTATAAAGTCTCAAAGCTGAATCCGGCCGACGTAATTAAGAAAGAATAAAAGACTGTTGGGGGTTTTTAGAGTTGAGAGTCAGTTTAGTGTATAAAGTTGAGAGAGTTTTAAGTTAATTATAAAGTTGCCCCCCTTCCTTGGTAGGGACGGGGTAGGTCCCAGTGTTAACCCTCCCTCTTTCGGGAGGGAGGGGGGAGGGACCTTAAATTTCAGTTAATGTTATGATTCAGTTACAAAACATCAAAAAAGTTTTCCGTACGGAAGAGATTGACACCTGGGCTTTGCGCGAAGTGAGTCTGGAAGTAAAGGACGGCGAATTTGTTGCCATCATGGGCCCGTCAGGCTGCGGCAAGACTACCTTATTAAATATAATGGGCTTGCTGGACACACCTACTGAGGGGACGTACATGCTGAACGGTAAGGAGGTGAGCCGGCTTACGGAACGGGAGCGTACAAATATCCGCAGAGGGACCATCGGCTTCGTGTTCCAGAGCTTTAACCTGATAGATGATCTGAATGTCTATGAGAACATTGAGTTGCCGTTGCTATATATGGGTGTGCCGGCCAGCGAACGGCGGAAACGTGTTACGGATATACTGGACCGCATGGCTATGTCCCATCGCAGGGGACACTATCCCTGTCAGCTCTCAGGCGGACAGCAGCAGCGTGTAGCTGTGGCACGGGCCGTTGTGACCAATCCTAAGATTATTCTGGCTGACGAGCCTACGGGTAACCTGGATTCCCAAAACAGCCGTGAGGTAATGAATCTCCTGTGCCAGTTGCACGAGCAGGGCACTACCATTGTCATGGTGACGCATTCGCAGCATAATGCCAGTTATGCAGACCGCATCATTAACCTGTATGACGGTCAGATTGTAGAGCATACGGAGTTGTAGTGGGGAAAACCATTAATAAGTAAAAAGAACACGAACGGAAGAGTGTCCGTTAACATTAAGCCTGCCCTTGTCTGTATATGACGGGGGCAGGCTTAAAATATGGTGTTTGGAACCGAAGTTCCTCAAATGTCGGATTACTTTTTTTGAACCTAACGAATTTTTTCCTGTATCGCGTAATGACAAACCATCATTTGCGATTCGAAAAACTGCAAAAAATAAGTGAAAAAAGAGGGTGTTTTTTTTCGAAAAAAGACAAAAAAAAGGGCTACCGCTGTAGCCCAACCTTTGTTAACCTTAAATCTAATACTATGAAAAACACATTGCAAAGATACGGCGACTTTTTAAACTGGCAAATTTTTCGACAATAAAAAAACCACTTTGTAATGTATTTTAACTGATTTTAACATTACAAAGCGGTTTTTCGCTTGTTCTTGCCTCCAAAGTGAAATCTAAAACGGGTTTTATCGTTTCACTTTATTCTTTGATATTTGGCTCTTCGAGGCCGTAACCCTTCTTTTTGTCAACAGCTTTTAAATAAACAGAAATGAGCAGGGCTGCAATACCCAAAGCAGCCAACATAACAAGTGCCCATGTGTAGTTCAAATCATGAGCTGCTGTGCCTTCGGGATTGGTACTATTTAGTACCATACCAATAAGGGCAGGGAAGAGGCCCAGGCCAATGTTCTGAATCCAGAAAATGGCAGCATAGGCTGAACCGATAATCTTCTCGTCTACCAACTTGGGAACTGAGGGCCACAAAGCGGCAGGTACCAGAGAGAAGCTAGCACCCAGCACCAGGATGGTTACGTATGCTACAATGGTTCCGCCAACGGCATTACCCTCGAAGGCGGGCAGGATGAAGGCGAAGGTGAGGTGGCAGATAACCAGCAGGATGCTACCCAGCATCAGCATGGAAGCTGCCTTACCCTTGTGGTCCACATAAGAACCCAGGATAGGAGTGATGGCAACAGCCAACAAGGGGAAGACGGCAAAGATGGTCTCGGCTGTACCACGCATATAACCCATATAGCAGTAAACTACCAGAGTGATGGCTGCAAAGGTCATAAGTCCGTACTTCAGGCTTTTCTTCTTTGAGAAGTTGCTGGCAAAGGCGCAGATGGCAACCACCAGCATGATGATGTACTGAACGATGGTAACAGAGCTGTCGGCCCAGAAAGTACCTTCCTCGGCAGGATTAAGGGTCAGGTTGCATTGGAGCATATTAACGGCATACTTCTGGAAGGGGAAGATAGCTGAGTAGTAAAGCACGCACAACAGGGCAACAAGCCAGAAGCCCAGGCTAGAGAAAATCTTGCCAAGGTCGGCAATCTTGAAGGGGTCGTCCTTCTCTTCTGCTTCGCCAGTCTGTGCATCCAACTTCTTATCCATGAAGAAATAGACGATAGTCATGATGAGAGCAATGCACAACAATACTACGCCAAAGGCAACGGAACGACTTACGCTGACCTCGCTACCCAACTTGGCAAAGTAGGGTGAGAAAATCATACAGGTGGCAACACCCAAACGGGCCAGAGCCATCTCGGAACCCATAGCCAAGGCTGTCTCGCGACCCTTGAACCATTTAACAATACCACGGCTGACGGTAATACCTGCCATTTCTACACCACTACCAAAGATCATGAAGCCACAGGCAGCTAACTTGGCAGAGGCGGGCATGCCATCGCAGAAGGGCAGGATGGCACCAATGATGGGCAGGTCGCCGTTCCAATTCAGATTATTGGTGAACCAAGCCTCCAAGCCTGTGCCAACAAAGGCATCGCTAACGGCGTACCACTTAATGATACCGCCCACCAGCATTACAAAGCCAGAAAGCACGGCTGTGAAGCGGACTCCCATCTTGTCCAGAATGATTCCAGCAAAGATGAGGAAGAAGACGTAAACGTTCAGGAATACCTCGGCGCCCTGCATACGTCCGAATGAAGCGCTGTCCCATCCACGGGTTTCCTGCATGAGGTCCTTGATGGGTGAAAGGATGTCCATGAAGATGTAGCTGCAGAACATGGCCAATGCCAAGAGCAGCAAGGCGGTCCAACGCATAGCAGCGCTGTCGCGAAGAGATTTTTGAATGTTGTTCATAATAATTATGAATTATGAATTAAGAATTATGAATTAGTCTTTCAGCCACTTATCCAGCCATGCAAAATAAGTCCGTTGCCAGAGGATGCCGTTCTGGGGTTTCAGTACCCAGTGGTTCTCGTCGGGGAAGATGAGCAGCTCGGCCTCTATGCCTCTCATGCGGGCAGCATTAAAGGCACTCATGCCCTGAGTGGCGTTGATGCGGTAGTCCTTTTCGCCATGAATGCAGAGGATGGGGGTATCCCACTTATCTACGAAGCGGTGGGGGCTGTTCTCGTAAGTTCTCTTTGCGCGTGCTGTCTGGTCCTTATTCCAGTAAGCATCATCGTACTCCCAGTTAGAGAACCAGTTCTCTTCTGTCTCGGTGTACATAGCTTCGAGGTTGAAGGCACCATCGTGAGCGATAAAGCACTTGAAGCGTTTGTCGTGATGGCCGGCCAGATAGTAAACAGAGAAGCCGCCAAAGCTGGCACCTACGGCACCCATGTGGTCCTTATCTACGTAAGGAAGGTTCTCGGCAGCATCATCGATAGCTGAGAGATAATCCTTCATACATTGGCCTGTCCAGTCGCCAGAGATTTCCTCCAGCCATTCCTGACCAAAGCCAGGAACGCCTCTACGATTAGGAGCAATCACAACGTATCCCTGTGAGGCCATAATCATGAAGTTCCAACGATAGCTCCAGAATTGAGAGACGGCACTCTGAGGACCGCCCTCGCAGAAGAGCAGGGTGGGGTACTTCTTGTTGGGGTCGAAGTGAGGGGGCTTTATTACCCAATAGAGCAAATCCAAACCATCGGTGGTCTTAACCCAACGCTGATCTATGGTGGGCTTAGCCAGCTGGTCGAGGATTTCCTTGTTGACTTGGGTAAGCTGTGTTACCTTGGTGTCCTTGATGCTGTCGCCTGGGGTTACCGTATAGAGGTCGGCGGGGGCGGTGAAGCTGTGGCGTTCAGCCAGAATCTGCTTGCCGTTGAGCATCTGCAGGGAACCGAAGTCGGCCCAGTCGTTGGTGAGCTGTGTGACTTCGCCCTTCAGATTGGTACGGTACAGGTTCTCTGTGGCGTGCCAAACCCCTATATAATATAAGGTATAGGAATCGGGGGCCCAGCAGAAGTCGTCAACGCTGGAGTCAAAACTCTCGGTGACGTAGGTCTTGGTGTTCTCCTTCAGGTCGTAGATGCAGAGGCGGTTGCGGTCGGATTCGTAGCCGTCGCGCTCCATAGAGAGCCATGCCACATAGCGTCCGTCGGGTGAGAACTTCGGATTAATGTCGTAGCCGACATTGCTGTCTTTCAGGTTCGTGTTGATGAACTGGTCCTTGAGTGTCTTTGTAGGATTGCAGATGTGGTCAGGACTGTCAACAAAGCCGCCATCAGGCACGACATCGAACTCGCAGCAGTTCTTGCAAAGGTTCTTTGTCTTGTTCATGTCGCCGCTCTCCGCGTCATAAAGGAAGATATCGGAGTCGGTCGAGATGCTGTAATCGATACCTGTCAGGCAGCGGCAAGTGAAGGCGATGAACTTCGAGTCGGGACTCCAAGCCAGCTGTTCGATGCCGCCGAACGGTTCCATCGGGCACTCGTAGGGATAGCCGTCGAGAATGTCGGTTGCGTCTGTGGCGATGGCATCGCCGCTTACCGAACAGAGGAAGGGATGCTGGATGCTCTCCACGTAGTGGTCCCAATGGCGGTACATCAGGTCGGTAATAACGCGGCCTGTAGCCTTGGGCAGGTCTTCGGGATTTTTCTGGATAATCTCGTTGAAGTCGATGCTCTTTAGGATGATAGCTTTCTTGCGGTCAGGTGAAAACATAAAGCCTTCTACCTTTCCCTCTGTTTCTGAGAGTTGCTTACGGGCAGAGCCATTGAGGTTCATCTTCCAGATTTCTCCACCACGGAGGAAGGCGATGGTTTCGTTGTCGAGCCATTGGGCATCCGTCTCGTTGTCTGCTTCTGTGGTGAGCTGTTTCTGCTCCGTTCCGTCAGCATTCATCATCCAAAGCACTTGGTGGCTCTTGTTTTCCTCTACGCTGTAGTAGCCCATCTGGAAAACGATGTGCTTGCCGTCGGGCGAAGCCTGGTAGCCGCTGATTCGACTCATTGCCCATAGGGCCTCAGGAGTCATCTGGTCACTTTCCAGTTGTACAGTCTGTTTTTGGATGTTCACCTTGTCGTTCTCTTTTTGTGTGCCGCAAGCTGCAAAGATAAGGGCAGCAGTTGCGATTGTTAACAAATTCTTTATCATGGTTTTTCATTGTTTGTATAAGTACCTCCCCCCATCCATTTGGGGATTGGGGGAGGTTATAGGAGGGAGCTTTTATTTCTTGCGTGCAGCCTGCTGCTCTGCCTGCATCTTCTGCAAGGCTTCCAGGCGTGCAGCCAGGTTGCTTACCTTCTTGGGATCGTTCTTGTGCTGCTCGCGGTAAGCCTCAAGGTTAGCCAGGAGTTTCTTCTCGTCGGTTGCCCAGCGCAGGTACCACATAGTAATGACGCTGATCAGACCAGAGATAAAGTAGAAATAGCTCAAGCCGCTGCTGTAGCCGTTGAACCAGAAGAAGAACATCAGTGGCATGAGGTACATCATGTACTGCATCATCTTCATCTGCTGTGCCTGATCGCCGACCATCTGGTTCTGCTGTTGACGCATGTTTATCCATGTATTAATAATGTTGGTCAGGGTAAACAGAACGCAGAAAAGGCTGAGATGGTTGCCGAGGAGAGGAATGTCTGTACTCCAACGTATGATGTCATCGTATGCGCTGAGGTCGTCTGCCCAAAGGAAGCTCTCGCCGCGAAGGTCAATAGCGTTGGGGATGAAGTTGAACATTGCAATCCAAACAGGCATCTGTATAAGTGCAGGCAGGCAGCCGCCCATAGGGCTAACGCCGTATTGGCTGTAGAGCTGCATCGTGGCCTGCTGTTTCTGCATGGCCTGGTCGGGATTGGGGTATTGCTTGGCCAGTTCGTCGAGCTTGGGTCTGAGTACGCGCATCTTGGCACCGCTCAGATAGCTCTTCTTCTGAGTAGGATAAACAAGCACCTTGACAATGATGGTCAACAGAAGCAGGACGATGCCCATTGAGAGACCCATTGCCTTGAGCCAATCGAAAAGAGGCATGATAAGCCAACGGTTAATCCAACGGAAGAAAGGCCATCCCAGATATACAAGTTCCTCTAATTCGGAATCCTCCTGGGTCTTGCTTATTTTGTTATGAGCCTTCAGTATTCCGAAGTTGTTGGGACCCAGATACATCTGCAGTTCTGTAGGCTTGTTGCCTGTGGGGTCGAAGAAAGTCTTCATCTCGGCCTCATAAGTCTTCAGGTAGCCGTTGTTCTTTTCTGTTTCCTGTGTGCTGGTAAGCTTTGTGTTTGTAAAGTCCTGGGGGGCAATGAGTACAGCGCTGAAGAACTGGTTCTTGAAAGCAACCCAGCTGAGGGCTTCCTCTGGTTCTTCTGTTTCATCGCTGGTCTCGCTCAGGTTCTTGGTGCCTTTGCCCTTGCGCATATAGGTGAGGTTACAGCGTTGGTTTTCAAAAGAGTAGCCTTTCTCCTGCTGAGTGATACGATCCACCCAATTGATGGCCAAAGTCTTCATGCCGGGAGCAAAGAAACCACTCAATCCCTTGGTCTGCAACTGCATGTTTACCATATAAGAGTTGGGCTGCAGCTGATAGCTGATGCTGAACTGCTTGCCATCCTGCTCAGCAACCATAACAACGCTGCTATCTGTCTGCTCAGTAGGGGTAAAGAAGAGGTCGCTGCTGATGATATTGTCCTGCTTTCCCGCCAGCGAGAATGTCATCTGAGCATCTTTACGGGTCATGAGTGTGACATCGCCTTTGTGATTACGACTCTTGTAACCGAAAATTTCTGCATTCTGGATGGTACCACCCATAGTGCTGAGGGTAACCTTTACCTTATTATTCTTGAGAACAATCTCCTGTTCCTGCCCCTGGCGCTGTGCAAAGAAGATGGCATTGCTGTCTGCCACTTGTTCTGTTGCCTGCTTAGTCTGGATTTGCTTTTTCTCGTTAGCTGCCAGGGCGGCTTTCTGTTCTTCTACTGCAGCGATGCTGTCTTGTTTAGCCTGCATGAGGCGACGTTCTTCCTCTGATGGCTGACTGTACCAGCCGAAGCCGATAACAACGAGTGCCATCAAGACGAAACCTGTAATCGTGTTTTTATCCATATATGAAAAATTGTTGAATTTTCTTAAAGAACTATTGTTAGGGCGCAAAATTACAAAAAAAAACCGAAAACGTTCTTCGTTTTGTCTCTAAAATAGCTATCTTTGCGCAAAATTAGAACGAATGAGGTCTTTAGTAATATTTTTCTTTGTTTTAGGCACTATTACAGGTGCCAATGCCCGCCAAAGGACAGTCAAAGATGTTGAGGCTAAGGTAGATACTTTATCCATTGTCAGCAGTTACTTGCAAAAGTTGCAAAAGTTGGTTGAGCAGCGTGATTCGATGAGCATCGTTCCGTTTTATCCCGCGCCCAATGCCTATTACTACCAGATACTTTCGGCACCCACCCTGTATTCTTCTCCTCTGCATCAGATGATGAACAATACGGATTCCACCTATGCCGACAAGCAGTTGCAGACCCTTTATTACATTAATAATATGTTGGCCAAGCTGTATGCCAGACATCCAGAGCTTGTGCAGCAGACAGAGGAGAGCATCAAGGACAAGGGTAAGTTCAGGGATGATATCAACGAGAAGATAAACGTAAAGGAGAAACTTTCAGAGAAGGTGACCGAGGCCACTCTTTCTCCCACACTTGACGATGGGATACAGGTGGTAACACGCCGTCCCAACTTCTGGAAGACCTCTGGTAGATCTTTTGTTCAGTTATCTCAGACTCATTTCTCTGATAACTGGTGGCAAGGTGGCGAGAACAATTTCTCGGGTAACCTTTCAGTGACCTTACAGGCCAATTACAATAATCAGAAGAAGTTCAAGTGGAATAATACGTTGGAACTAAGAATAGGTGCCCAGACATCACCGAGTGATACCAAGAGGTCCTTCCGTCCGACGCAGAACCAGTTGCGTTACTTTACCACTTTGGGCTATCAGGCATACAAGTCGCTGGATTATTCAGTTCAGTTTGAGGCCAAAACACCTATACTTTCTAACTACAAGCCCAATACCGACGAACTGACCACCAAGATTTTCTCTCCTTTGGAGATTTTCGTAGGACCTGGTATGAAGTATGAGTTCCAATGGGGAAAGAAAAAGCGCTTCAGGGGAGACCTGAACGTGGCTTTTATTGCATATCAGCTTAAGTATGTGGGTGTTGATGAATTGATCGGGCAATATGGCTTGGATGCAGGAAAACATTTCAAACATACATTCGGTCCTACCGCAACGCTGAACACCACTTACAACATCTGCGACCAGATTACATGGCGCAGTACCTTGAGTTGGAAGAGCAATTACCATTATACTTCTATAGACTGGTTCAATGAGATCAACTTCAAGGTTAGCAAGATTATCAATGCCAAGCTGATTCTGAATCCCAAGATCGACGACTCCAGTGTAAAATACAGAAATGCAAGTGGAAAGTACCTGATGTTCAAGGAAGACTTGGGTATAAGTATAGACTATAATTTCTAACCATTCCTTATTTATAGAATTATGCAAATAAAGTCTGCAGAGTTCCTGGTTAGTAGTGCCCGTATTGACCAGTGTCCCAAGAGCAATTTGCCCGAGTATGCCTTTATAGGGCGCAGTAACGTGGGTAAGTCCAGCCTTATCAATATGCTTACCGGTAATGGTAAGTTGGCTAAGACATCGGCTACGCCTGGAAAGACCATCCTTATCAATCACTTTGTTATCAAGGAGCAAGGAGCAGGCGGAAAAGGACAGGAGAATATTTGGTATCTGGTTGACCTGCCAGGCTACGGCTATGCCAAGCGCAGCAAGAAGGAGACCGAGAAGTTCGAGCACATGATAACCACCTATATCCTGGACCGTGAGCAGATGACGAATCTGTTCCTGCTTATAGACGTGCGTCATGAGCCTCAGCAGATTGACTTGGAGTTCATGGAATGGCTGGGAGAGAATGGTGTTCCCTTTAGCATCGTCTTTACCAAGGTAGATAAGGTTTCTAAGGGCAAGTTGAAGGGGAATGTGGAGCATTACCTTACAGAACTTAAGAAGCAGTGGGAGGAACTGCCCCCCTATTTTGTTACCAGTTCGGAAACAAAAATGGGTCGCGAGGAAGTTCTGAATTACATAGAGGAGATAAATAAAACGCTGGTTCAGTAAGAACTGTACAAGACTGTAAGAAATAGCAGATTACGGCCTATGCGTATAAAATGAAATAGAGGGCGGCTTCACAGCTGCCCTCCATCTTTTAGGTATTAGTTTTGTTTAAGGTAAAAAGATTGTTTTCAGGATAACAGTTGCAAATTTAGGCGGTTTGTTAATATCATGCAAGACTTGGTTATATGTTATATAACATATTTCTGCATTTTTTAACATTTTTCGCCCAAAAACAGGCTTTTTCTATGAAAATTGGCGATTTCTTGAGCCGGTTTTTTAAGAATTTTACCAATTTTAAGCCTTTCTTTTGCTGCTGCATCCATTATTTCGTCTTCAAAGTAAAAAGCAATGCTTCCTACCATGTTAATTTCCATTTCGGGATGGTTGTAGGCTTTAACATTCCTGACAAAGAACTGGCGGAAAGCCCATACAAGCATGTCGTGGATTTCTGCCTTTTCTCTATGTTCTGCCAAGAACGGAACCAGCGAAGCCAAGAATCTGTTAGGCATAGGTTCCCTATATACCTTATTTATAATAATAGGGGGAGTGAGGTTGAACCTCTTCAGGAAAAGTTCCTGTAGCTCTGGGCTGAATATTTTCTTCAGGACATTACGTACCAGTATCTTGCCCAGAAAAGCACCACTTCCTTCATCGCCCAGGATAAAACCTAAGGGTGAAGTGTTGCTGATAATTTCCTTTCCGTCATACAGGCAGCTGTTGGAGCCGGTGCCCAGTATGCAGGCTATTCCTGCCTTATTGCCGCAGAGTGCCCTGGCAGCTCCCAGCAGATCGCTTTCGACAGCAATCCGTGGAGTAGTGCTAAAGGTGTTGGCAAGCGCCTCTTCTACACTCTTTTTGTACGGATCTATACAGCCTGCGCCATAGAAGAAGATTTCCTGAATCTGGCATTCCTGTGGGATCTTTGGTGCCAGGCTGTTCTTTATGACATCAAAAATAGCATCCTGGGAGTCTCTGACAGGGTTGATGCCCATAGTCTCGACTTCCAGGATGCTATTCTCGGCTGTAGTTAATACCCAGTCTGTTTTGGTCGAACCGCTATCTGCTATAAGGATGCAGTTTGCCATAGAACCGGATTTTACTGCTGAGCGGGTGCTTCTTCTGCAGGAGTCTCTGCAGGAGTCTCTGCTGAAGGCTGAACCATACCGGGAACGTTATTTGGGTTAGTTGCAGCCTGCTCAATAGCGTTCTGCTGGATAACAGATTCGTTATTAGCTCCTTCGTGCAGGAAAGCAACGCTGATGATGCTCAGTGCAATCATTGCTGCTGCCAGACCCCATGTTGCCTTCTCGATGAAATTTGTTGTTTTGGGAGCACCCAGAATTTGATTGTTGTTTGAATAGTCAGCTGCCAGACCACCGCCCTTAGACTCCTGAATCAGTACGATAAGGCACATCAGGACAGATGCCAGGACAACCAAAATTACGATTGAAGTGTACATGTTTTATTTGTTATTTGTTTTTGTTATTTAATATCAGTTTTTCCAAAAATCGGATTTGGTCTGCAAAGTAACGATTTTTTTTCGGATATTTCAAGGATAATTGACGTATAATTTTAATTGCATTCTCAAATTTACCTTGTTTTATATAAATTCCAGCCAAAGTTTCTGTCAAAATCTCGTTCTCTTCTTCTTTTTCTTCCTTCTGCTCAGGAACTTCTGTCTCGTTTTCATTGTTTTTAAGTACGATTCTCTTAGGTTCCTGACTTAGGAAGTCTTCTACCACACCGCCTCCGTTCATTGGCATGTCGGGTGTTTCCTCTTCCTGTGCCTCGTTTTGGAGCAGGAAGCCTATGTAGTCTTGGGTGGCATCGATGGGGTAGCGCACAGCCTGTGGCTGTTCCTTGGGCTGACTCTCCAGGAAGTCAGAGATTAGCAGGTCTGTTCTTTCGGATTTGTCAGTCTCCGTCTCCTCGGTATTGAATTTTCTACGTTCTTCTTTCTTCTCGTAGTTGGACTCTTCTGTTAGTTTGAAGATAGCCTGTCTATCTGGTAGCAGGGGTGCACTGATGCGCAGCTCCTCGTCGAATTGGGGGGAGTGATGCTTGTAGAGTGCTTGCAGCAACAGTATGCGGGCAGAGTGAAAATACGGATGCTCGTCTTTCATGTTCCTCAGCATGGATATGGTTTGCTGGTCCATGCTGTTCGGCCTTCTGATGAAATCTATCAAATGTCTTGGCATAGGGTTGATGCTTGTTTCATGTTACCAGTTAGCTACCGTTGAATTGAATATCTGTTCTACGATGTCCTTTGACATCTGTGTTACCAGCTCCTCCTGTACGGCTGTCAGCTGCTGACTGGCATCGTACTCTGTGGTGGCTGTGAACTGACGTTCGAAGTCGTCGTCGTGTTTCTTATTGTTGACAAATCGCACATTCACCGTCATCTTCAACTGAACCTGACTGCTATAGCCGTCGCTGGAGATACCTTTGTTGTACTGGTCGAAATGCGTAATTTCGCCAGAGAGTTGCAGGTCGCCGTTCTTCTTCACCTGTCGCAGTTTCGTCTGGCTGGCATAGATGTCTGTCAGCTTATTTTGGAAGATAGCCTGCATAGGTGTCCATACGTATGCACTACGAATGGGGAAGTTGTCAATCTGTATAGTCTTTGTATATTGGTAGTCGATACTTGCGCCATTGAACTTGTACTCAATCCTGCATGCACAAATCATAATGCACAGGCAGCTGGCCAGCAATATGCCCATCCACTTCTTATTCCTCAATTCCATATGCTTTCAGTTTTCTGTATAGTGTTCTGACGCTTATGCCCAATTCGTCGGCAGCATCTTTCCTTCTGTAGTGATTGCGTTGCAGTGATTTTATGATGTTGCGTTTCTCCATGTCGTTGATGTTCAACGTGTCGTCCTCCAGCACCTCTTCAGCCGTTTGGAACTCCATATCTGTTGCGGGTATGGGATTCTGCGGGATGGTAGGAGAAATGTTGGGCACCTGATGGCTGTATGCAGGTGTTGTCGTGGGGACTTTTGTCGTGGCAGGCAGGTTCGAGGGCTCTCCACCCTGAATCTTCTGCTTCAGTTCCTCCACCTCGTTTCTCAGTTGCAGCACAGCATGGGCCAGCATCTTTATTTCCTTCTCGTAGTCGTGCTGCGATTCAGAGCTTCTGCTGCCTGTTATGGTGATGCCCATCTCGCTGTCCGAATTGGGCACGATGCCAAACTTTGCCAGCACCTCTGGTGTGATGCTTCGTTCCTCAGAGAGAACGCTCATCTGTTCCACCACGTTTTTCAACTGACGGATATTGCCTGGCCATTTATAGGATTTTACGACTTCCTCGGCAGCCGGTGTCAGATGGATGTATTCCGGCATCTGATACTTCGTGGCCATGTCCATGGCAAACTTCTTGAACAGTAGCACGGCATCATCGTTCCTCTCCCTAAGTGGTGGCATGGTAATGTTAACGCGGCAGAGTCTGTAGTACAGGTCTTGGCGGAACTTACCCTCGCGGATGGCATTGGGGATATTGATGTTGGTAGCCGCTATGATGCGAGCTGTGGTCTTGCGTATGGAGTTGCTTCCGACACGTATGTATTCGCCTGTTTCCAGTACACGAAGCAGACGTGCCTGGGTGCTCATGGGCAGTTCACCTATCTCGTCCAGGAAGAGCGTTCCGCCGTCGGCAGCTCCGAAGTAGCCCTCGTGCTCGCTGATGGCATTTGTGAAGGCGCCCTTCTCGTGACCGAAGAGTTCACTGTCTATGGTACCTTCTGGTATGGAGCCGCAGTTGATGGCCAGGTACTTCTTGTTCTTGCACGGACTTAAATCATGGATGATGCGGGGGATGATTTCCTTTCCCACACCATTCTCGCCTTCTATGAGTACAGACAAGTCTGTGGGTGCCACCTGAACTGCTGTCAGCAGGGCGGTATCCAGTGCCTTGTTCTTTCCGACAATATTGTACTGGTTCTTAAGCTTCTGTAGGTCTATGTCCAGTTTCTTCATATCACAGCGTCTTATTCCACATTATTGCTGTTTCGGTCCTCTCGCTTGTCGTGGAAAAGCTTGGGCAGAGGGTTCTCGCGTTCCTGGTCGTATGATTGCCTGTTGCGATACACGTCGGTTGCAATGTATGTGGCGTGATTCATGCACATTGTGTCTGAGAGGAAGGGTGAGGTGATGATGAGATCCGAGCCGGCATAGAATCTTATACCATATTCATATGCCAGGGAGCCGAAGGCTTCTGTGGCCTTCTGCTTCTCGCAGGTGATAATGCCGTCGTAGTACATGTATTTTTCTTCCTCGAAGAATTCCTTTATGGCATAAGGACCGTACACGTGCATGTGCTTCTCCTCCCTTGGCTCTTCGTTGTTGTTCTCCTGTTGTGCGTTATCGCTGAGGATGGCAATACGCGGATGCTGGCAGTCGAAGTCGCGCTCCAGTGTATTGCGGAAGGCCTCGATGGTGTTCTTGTCGATCTTCTCAACCAGTGCCATGCGTATGTCTTCGTTGATGAGCATCTCGGTGCTACCGGCAGGGCAGGGGAAGGGTGTTTCCTTTGGAGTTATCACCAGGGCGTCTATGTTGTTCTCCTGGCAGTCCTCCATTGCTTTCTTCTCGCTATCCTCGCATTGCAGCAGCGAAAGGCGTCCGTCTTGCACTTCATCCGTATTGTTTATGGTGATGAAGTTGGTGCTCAGGTTCATAATCTTGCGCTGTTGTATGACAGCCTCTTTGTCACCATATATGATGGGGTGGCATAGCTCCAGCGAAACAGGTTCCTCGAACGTTGTCAGTATAAGGTTATAGCCTGTTTTGTCAGCTCTGCCTTGTGTGATTCCTATCTTAATCTTTTCCATAATCTTATTTAATATCCTTTTTCTCCTCCTCGACGCAGATTTCAATCAGGGATTTCTGTTCCAGAGGAAGTTGCAGTGTATAGAGTGAGGCCTCAAGACGTCTGATGAGGTCGCGTTTCTTCTTCTCGGGTGCATATACAAAGGCCTCAACCACTATTACGCGGTTGCTTTCTGCATCTACTCTGCTGTGGCTGACGAAGGGGCCGCCCATGCAATCGTTCTTCATGTACCAAAGTCCTCGTATCTCCATGGCGTAGGCATTGTGAACAACGATGGGTTTAATCAGGGTGCATAGGGTGTCGGTCTGCATGTACATGCCTTCCTTTTCCCCAGGCAGGTTCTTCTCCATGATAGAATCGCGCTTGTGTAGCAGGTATTCCTTGTTGAAGGTCTCGGGGCCCTCGTATTCATAGCTGTACATGCAGATGTTCTCCAGCCCCGACGCTGTGTTGTTGCTGGTCCAGAAGAAGTTGTCGCCTTCCTTGTAGCTCTTCAATTCGTCTGGTGCATTGATGTGGCAACCGAATTTGAGCCAAGCCAGCTCGTCTGTGGTTTTCGAGAATTTCTTCTCCAATTTCTTAATCAGACGGTTCATCTCCGTGCGAGTCAGGAAGTCCACCACTTCCTGTCTGTGTTCCTTGCAGAATTCCTTCAGGCTTTCCTCGCTGGGTGTGTTGATGGTCAGTACAATCTGTTCCGTGGCGTATTTGTCTCGTGCGAAACGCATACGGGTCTGGCTATACTGAGTCTTGTCTATGTTCACCAATATGATGTTGCGGAAGAGCTGCATCAGATGGTCGTAGTGCTTGGGGTCGGTATGTGAGATGCGGAAAGAACGTTCGCTCTGTGGCAGGCAGGGGACATCGGTGTCCAGAATGTCGAACAGCGCCCTTCCGGCTGGTGCTTCCCATATCTCGTCCTCCAATACTACCAATACCTCGTAGGGGCGTCCGCTGGCAACGGGCAGGACCATGTTCTTGGTACAACTGGCAAGGATGCAGCATGCCAGCATCATCAGTAGGTAAAACTTGTATCTTTTCATGCTTGTGTTGTTTTCTTGTTATGTAGCAGTCCGCAGGCTGCATAGATGTCTTGTCCGCGACTGGCACGTATGGTTGTTGTTACGCCATGTTGTGTCAGATAGTCGCGCAGCCATATCATGGTTTCTTCAGAGGCTCCCTTGAATGGGGTGTCCGGAATCTGATGGAATCTTATCAGGTTCACGCGGCATTCTATGGACCCCAGCAGTTTTACCAGTTCCTTTGCATGGCGTGGCATATCGTTCAGTCCGCCAAAGACGATGTACTCAAAGCTCAGGCGGCGTTGGTGTGTCCAGTCGTATTGCTTCAGCAGAGTCAGGAACTCTGTCAGGCTGTAGGCATTCTCAGCGGGCATCATCTCCAGTCGTTCTGCTGGGAATGGGTTGTGCAGGCTGATGGCCAAGTGGCAGTCGCTCTCCTCCAAGAAGCGTGTCAGACCTTTGCGTACGCCCACTGTGGAAACGGTGATACGCTTGGGACTCCATGCATAGCCATAGTCGGCAGTCAGCAGTTGGGTGGCCTTTAGCACCGCGTCAATATTGTCGAAGGGTTCTCCTTGTCCCATAAAGACCACGTTGGTTAGTGTGTCCCTCTCTGGCAACGAATATATCTGGTTCAGGATGTCCGTTGCAGAAAGGTTGCCCTGAAAACCTTGGCGTCCCGTCATGCAGAAGCGGCATCCCATTCTGCAGCCAGCCTGACTGCTCACACACAGGGTGGCCCTTTCGCCGTCTGGGATGTAAACGGATTCTACCAGTTGTCCGTCTCGGGTGGGGAAGAGGTATTTGCGAGTGCCGTCTATGCTGCATTGGCAGTCGGTGTGTTCGGCACAGCCTATGGTGTATAGCTCTTTCAGGGCCTCGCGGTTTTTCAGGGAGATGTTTGTCATCTCGTCGATAGAACTTACGTGTTGCACATAAATCCATCGTGCCACCTGTTTGGCGGCAAAGGCGGGCAGGCCTGCTTTTGTGACAGCGGCTTTCAGCTCGTCAAGATTCATTCCTAAAAGGCTGTTTTTCTCCACGTTGCTACTTTACGAAGTGCAAATATACATTATTTATTAGAAAAAATGTGCTTCAAAGTGTAGAAAGTTGTAATTTAAGCATATTTTATATAGGTAAAGTGTTTTCTTTCGCGAATAATTCATATCTTTGCTCCTAACAACATTGTGAATTACACGTTATGAACCTTAAGAGAAACATTTTTTTGACCCTGGCGGTCATGTCTGTCAGCGTCACAGTTTGGGCACAAAGCCTTAGTCCGAGTACCAAGTATCATTTTCAAGAGGGTACCATTGTTATAGATACACCGCAGCGTCCTGCAGGCCAGCAGCATGTTTTGGGACTTACAGCTCCTAAGCTCTCCACCGTTCGTGTGGGTTTTGTGGGTTTGGGTATGCGTGGTCCGGGTGCTGTACAGCGCTTCACTCACATCCCTGGAGTGCAGATTGTGGCTCTTTGTGATTATGTGGAGGCTAATGCCGAGAAGTGCCAGGAATACCTGAGAAAGGCTGGCCTTCCACCAGCAGCTATCTATAGTGGCGAGAAGGGTTATGAGGAGGTTTGCAAGCGTTCCGACATAGACCTTGTCTATATCGCTACCGACTGGGACCACCACTTCCCCGTTGCTAAGTGTGCTATGCTGAATGGCAAGCATGCTGCCATCGAGGTGCCCTGCGCCATGAATCTGGAGCAGTGCTGGGCTCTCATCAACCTGTCGGAACAGACTCGCAAGCATTGTATGATTCTCGAGAACTGCTGCTACGACTGGTACGAGATGAACGCCTTGAATATGGCTCAGCACGGAGTTTTTGGTGAGATTGTCAGTGCCGAGGGTGCCTATATCCACAATCTGGATCCTTTCTGGGATGCATATTGGAAAAATCCTGACGGTTCAGATCCCGAAGGCTTGGGCTGGCGTATGAAGTACAACATGGAGAATCGTGGCGACCTTTATGCTACTCATGGCCTTGGTCCCGTTGCTCAGGCTTTGGATATCCATCGTGGCGACCGCTTCAAGACTTTGGTGGCTATGGATACCAAGAGTGCTCATGGTAAGGAGTATGTGAAGAATAAGACTGGTAAGGAGCCGGCCAACTTCCGCAATGGCGACCAGACAACCACCCTTATGCGCACCGAGAATGGAAAGATGGTAATGATTCAGCACAACGTAATGACCTATCAGCCCTACAACCGTTTGTATAAACTGATTGGTGTTAACGGTTATGCTACCAAGTATCCCGAGGCACGCTTCGCCTTGGATGGCGGTGCTGTAAAGGAATCTGGTATTCCACAGGTGGATAAGCTTGATACTCATAACTTTATGAGTGCAGATCAGCAGAAGGCTTTGGTTGAAAAATACCAGCATCCCATTCTGAAGAAGTATGGCGAGATGGCTAAGCAAGTAGGTGGCCATGGTGGTATGGACTTCATCATGGATGCCCGTATGGTTTACTGCCTCCAGAATGGTCTGCCCCTCGACATGGATGTTTACGACTTGGCAGAGTGGTGCTGTCTGGCAGAGCTGGGCGCTATCAGTATGGACCACAACTGCGCATCTGTTGAATTCCCTGATTTTACACGTGGCTACTGGAACGTGAAAAAGGGCTACCGTCATGCTTATGCTTCTCCTGCTGATGAGGCTGCTGCCGAGGCACTTGCCAAGGCCAGTACAGAGAATCAGAAAGAACTCACAATCAAGAAGAAGCTGTGGGAGAAGTACGATAAGGATAAGCAGAAAGCTAAGGCTAAAGCTAAGAAATAAATTTACATCTTATTACCTTTTATTTTTAACCCCTCCCCTTGGCGGGAGGGGCTTTTTATATGGAAGAGAAGGACGATATCCGCGCTTTTATACGTCAGCAGAAGAGCCTGCATACCCCTGAGCAACTGGCGTCTATGTCAGAGGCCGTCTGCAACAGTATTATGCACGACGGGCAGTGGCGACTTTGTGAAACCGTATTGCTTTATTACCCCTTATCGGACGAGGTGGATGTGCGTCCCCTTATTCAGGCGGCTTATCAGGCTGGGCATCGTGTGTTGTTGCCAGTGGTGGTAGGGCAGGAATTGGAGTTGCGATTTTATGAGGGCGAGGAGTCCTTACGCGCGGGCGCGTATAATATTATGGAACCTGTAGGTCCGATTTTCCCGCCAGAGGAGTACGAACAGATACAGATGGCCATTGTGCCAGGTATGGCCTTTAGTGCCAGCGGCCACCGGTTGGGTAGGGGTAAGGGCTATTACGACCGCCTGCTGCCCCAGTTGCCTCAGGCCTATAAGATTGGCGTGTGCTTCCCCTTCCAGTTCCTGACCGATGTGCCGGCAGAAGAGCATGATGTAGCCATGAACGAGGTTGTTTGTGGTTAAAAAATGTTAGCTTAAAATCGCCTTTCTTGCACAAATTTCATTTTTGTGTGCATTTTTTCTTCAAAAATTTGCACACTTCAGATTCTTGTGTTACCTTTGCGCCCGAAATTTAAGTTAAACTAAAGGTAAAAAGAATGAAGAAGTTACTTATTTCAACAGTTGCGATGTGCTTTTCTGTCTCAGTTATGGCGGGTGGCCTGAACACTAACTCTAATCAGAATGCATCTTTTGAGCGTCAGATGTCTCAGAATGGTATTATTGACATTGCTGGTATGTATGCCAACCCTGCAGGAACAGCTTTTCTGGCAAAAGGTTGGCATTTTCAGTTAACTAACATGAGCGTTTGGCAGCAGCGCAATATCACTACCACATTTCCCTTGTTTGCTCTGAACGGTGCTAATGCTACTCCAGGGGAGACCACTCACAAGTTCAAGGGAACTGCCAAGGCTCCTGTCATTCCCTCTTTCTCTGTTTCTTATAATCAGGAAAAGTGGAGCGTGAATGCTCACTTTGCGGTTACAGGCGGTGGCGGTAAATGTGACTTCCCTAATGGTTTGGGTAGTTTTGAGTCATTAGTGGCTGGTAACATTGCCAAGTACATTCCTTCTTTCAGAGGCTATTCAATGGATTCTCAGATGGAGGGCCACTCTTATATTTTCGGTGGGCAGTTTGGCGCAACCTATAAGGTTGTTCCCAATCTGTCTGTATTCGGTGGTGTACGTGTAGTATACGGTACCAACGGCTACGACGGTTATATCAAGAATATCACAGCAGTTGTTCCTAACCCTGCAGATCCTACATCCAACATGTCCTTGACACAAGCACAGGTTCCTCAACTCGCTGATGTTACATTGGATTGCTCTCAGAAGGGTTGGGGTGTAACTCCCGTTGTCGGTCTTGACTGGAAAGCAAACGAGTACCTGAACCTGGGTGTTAAGTTCGAGGCTCCCACCAAGATGGTTTATAAGAACAGTAGTACACTTAGCCCTGCTGCTCAGGCTCAGGAGAACATTGTTATCAAGAAGTTCAGGGATGGTTATAAGGTTCGCGAGGATCTCCCTGCCATCCTCTCTTTGGGTGCTATGGCCACTCCTTTCGAGGGTCTTCGCCTGATGACAGGTTGGAATGTTTACTTCGATAGTGGTGTTAGAAAGGGTCTTACTGCTGATGATGGTACAGAGCTTTCTTTCTACAAGGCAGGTGAGTATCGTCCCAGTGAGACAGATCCCGAACACCTGATGATCAGAGACATCGACGCTAATACATGGGAGCTCAACATCGGTGTTGAGTACGACCTCAACAAGTATGTTACTTTGTCTGGCTCTTGGCAGCGTACTGTTTATGGCATCTCTGATACTGGTATTAGCGACCTCAGCTTCAATAATACCAACAACATGTTTGCCTTCGGTGTTCGTGTTAAGCCCATCCAGCACCTGAGCTTCGACCTTGGTTTCATGCACACTATCTATCACGACCGTTCCGTTACCACTTCTACACCAGCAGGTTACAAGAACGACTTGTTCATCCGTAAGAACGATGTGTTAGGTGTTGGTGTCAACTACGAGTTCTAAACAAACTAAGTTAAAGGACAAGAAGATTAATAATATATTTTCAGGCTCCCGTCAATCATGGCGGGAGTCTTTTTTTGTCTTTTTTTGTTAACGGTCAACCGTAGCTTGTACTGATTAATTGCTTGAGTTGTGCTAATTTGTAAAATAATTTCAAATTGCTGCTATTCAGGACTTTTTGCTGCCACGTAAGGAAAAACTTTTTTCCACACTAGGAAAATTTTGCCGCCTCGTGTGAGGGAAATTTTCCATCCGTTTGCTTGATGCTTCTATGGTGCAGAAATTGTTGATAATGTCAAGAAAAATTGCAAACAAATCGACATCTCTCCAATCATAGAAAGATACATTCAGTATTCAGTTATTCAGTTATTCAGTTTTGAAAAAAAGTTGAAGATTCAAGTTACTACTATACTATATATAATATATATATAGTATAGTAGTAAACACAAATCCATCGAAAAAATGGAAACTGAATACTGAATAACTGAATACCACCGATAATACTAGATGTCGTTTTACACCTTTCAAAACGTCGTTATATGGTTTCTTTATTTATGATATCCCGCAAAATTGTTGTACCTTTGTATAGTCAAAGAGATAAAGTTTAGAACCAGCGGGTTTTAAGAGAAGCTATTGCGCCATTAATATTAATTCTTGCTCGCAAACTTGCAAAAGCGGGTATCTTTCGCTACCTTTGCCGCGAATTAACCATCAAAGCATTGAAAATGGAGTACCGTAGATGTGGGCAGAGCGGTGTGCTGCTGCCAGAAATTAGTTTGGGCATGTGGCATAACTTTGGATGCCTTACGCCTTATGAAACGTCCAGAGCAATTGCACTGACGGCTTTTGAATGCGGTATTACCCATTTTGACCTTGCCAACAATTACGGTCCAGAACCTGGTGCTGCCGAGTATTTCATGGGCAGCATGATGCGCAGCGACTTCTGTGCTCATCGCGATGAGCTGTTTATCTCTACCAAGGCAGCAT
>ODAJ012192212.1_pt1 | contig 43457 bp, 41 predicted proteins | sample 1539241 | NCBI WGS metagenome assembly ODAJ01 (sample SAMN02144231, study PRJEB22623) | gut metagenome | biome: sheep rumen | host: Ovis aries | place: New Zealand
GTAAGGAGTAAAAATAACAGATAATAAAAAAATATGTCTACTGCGATGTGATTTATGGATGAGAGGATTATTGTTTTCATCCCCTTTTCGTGATATATTTGAAACAGTTTCATATCGCGTACAGAAGTTAGAATCATTAAACTTACTCGATATTATAAGAGATGAAACTTTTGTTCAGCAGTCCGTAAATGAAAGATAAGATATCTTGGTATTCTGATTCAACGATGGTATATGGTGAGGGCTTATGACTTTACGAAAGAAAATATTATTATCCAGTATTCTTATGGTTGTTTTGCCCTTGCTGCTTATTCTTGTTTTCTGGACCGGTTATCTCGCCTTTAATAAGGGGGAGAGTCTCAAGCCTATTAACCGGTCTTCCTTTGGCAGTGACCGGCTGACGGAGGCCATGAACGTCCTCTATACCTATGAAGCGGAACTTTCAGCTATGAACTGGGATATGGTTAATTTTCAAACCGGCCAGGGCAGGGAGCTCCTGGTCTCTCCGGATAAGGAGAGGATTGAGGAGATGGAGAGTCTGGGCTACCATATTGAGCTGGCATCCTCCAAGGGAGTTGCCTACAGTAATATGAATGACAGGGACCGGCAGATCCTTGCAGACATGGCTCCCCTGGCAGATGGGGCAGTCTGCTGGTCGGGTAATAATCTGGCTGTCAGGGACAGTTTCCAGGTGGCCGGCCAGACCCTGCATCTGACGGCTGTCTACAATGGGATCAGGGTGGATCAAGGAGTCAGGGATTCTCTGATTCCTATGTATATGGTTTCACCGACTCTGATCCTTGTTTTTCTGCTCCTTGCTTTGGGAGCTGTCGCCATCACGGTCATAGTCATTTCCCGCTGGCTGGGGAAATCTGTCCTCCAGCCCCTTGAGGAACTGAAAAAGGGAGCCGATATGGTTGCCCAGGATAAGCTGGACTACCGGATCTCTTATGCCGGCCGGGATGAGTTTGGCGATGTCTGCCAGGAATTTGACCATATGCGGCTGCAGTTAAAGGAAGCCAGGATGAGACAGGAAGCATATGAAGAAGAGAGACGTGATCTCCTGCGGGGTATCTCCCATGATCTGCGGTCACCCCTCACGTCCATAAAGGGCTATGCCATGGGACTGAAGGATGGGATTGCTGATACGGAAGACAAGAAACAACGCTATTATGATGCCATTCTGACAAGGGCAGATGACCTGGAGAGGATGACGGAAAGCCTGACCCTTCTTGTCAGGTTGGAGAGTGACAGCAGTCTGCTCCAGCTTGAAAAGGTCTGCCTGGATGAGTATATCCGTCAGCTGCTCGTGGAGAAGGAAGCTTGGCTTATGGACCGCCAGGTGGATGTGGACTACAGAACCGGGTTTGCGGCAGCGGAAGTCAGAATAGATATCCGGGAAATGCAGAGGGTTTTTATAAATCTTTTTGAGAATACAGTCCGTTACCGGATCAAGGACCACTCAGGGGTGGAGATTCATTGTACCCGGAATGGCAACATGGTGGATATCAGTTTCTGTGATGACGGTCCCGGAGTCAGAAGGAAACATCTGAGCCATCTTTTTGAAAGCTTTTACAGGGCCGATGAGGCCAGGACAAATCCTGGAAAAGGTAGTGGAATCGGCCTGGCTGTGGTAAAGAGGATTATTGAGGGCCAGGGAGGCCGGGTCAGGGCCTCCTCAGACAAGGGCCTGTGTATCACCATGTCCCTGCCGTTGGTTAATGGCTGATAAAAAATAGTCGGGAAAACGATTGGGAAAAACCGGCCGAAAAAATGGTTGTGAAAAAGTAGCTGAAAAAACGGGTTGTGAAAAACCGGCCGAAAAAACCGATTGGGAAAAACCGGCTGAAAAAAAGCAATTAGGATAAACCGGATTATGGAATATTAACTGAGATTAAAGATAAAAGCAGGCCAGACCGCAAAGGAGGATGACATCGATGAAGAAAATACTGATTGTGGAGGATGACGGGCTGGCGGCAGACCTGGAGAGGGACTATCTGGAGGCCTCCGGCTACCAGGTGGAGGTCTGCGGAAACGGCCGGGAGGGTCTGGAAAAGGCGGAGACCGGAGGCTATGACCTGCTTCTTCTGGATGTTATGCTGCCGGAGATCTCTGGCTTTGACATCTGCCGGAGAATCCGCCAGGACCAGAATGTCCCCATTATCCTGGTCACGGCCAGGACGGAGGATGTGGATAAGATCCGGGGCCTGGGACTGGGGGCCGATGACTACATGGTCAAGCCTTTTAATCCCACAGAGCTGGTTGCCCGGGTTGGTGCCCATATTCGTATTCATGAGAGGCTGCTTTCCGATAAGAAAAAAGAGTCGGAACAAGAGGAGGAGCTTCGGTATAAAGACCTGGTGATCTCAGCCCCTTACCGAAAGGTAACTTTAGGAGGCCATGAGGTGAAACTGAAAAACCGGGAGTATGAGCTGCTGCATTTTCTGGCCTCCCATCCAGGCATGGTTTTTTCAAAAGATACCCTCTTTGAACGGATCTGGGGCCTGGAGGCAGCGGGGGACACGGCCACAGTGACGGTCCATATCAACCGGATCCGGGAGAAGATTGAAAAGAATCCCCAGAAGCCTGAATATATCCTGACGGTATGGGGAGCAGGATATAAATTTGCGGAAAAACCATCAGTTTAGAAAAAGTTTAGATATAGTTTAGACGGAGGATAGGTCTTCTGTGTACCATAAGTCATGAGGTTAGTAGTAACTAATCCCATGACTTGTTTTTTTATGCAGCCGTTCATTTATGTAGCCTTCCATTTATGCAGCCTGGTAGGAAGAATAACTGGAGAGGTTACGGAATAGCTGTAAATAACAGGAAAAGGAGAGCTTGATTATGAAGGATAAAAATGTACTGTTGTCACTGGTCCCGTCCCTGGCCGGCCTGCTGCTTGCCATCGGCGTAATGACCGTATTTTCAGCCTGCGGGATCAAGGATGACGGGACCTTTATGCACTGCCATGATGCCCAGATTTCTGTAGCCCTGAGCGGGGGATGCATCGCTGTATTTTTTGCATTGGCAGCCTTTCTGAAAAACAGGATAGCCAGAATTATTTTTAATGTTGCGGCTTTGGTCGTCTCTGTCCGTGCCTTTCTGCTGCCGGGTATCCTCATGCCCATGTGTATGATGCGGACCATGCGCTGCTACACAGTCATGCAGCCCTTTGTCAGAATCATGACAGTAATCTGTGCACTTTTTGCCCTTTGGGGAATCATCAGATCCTTAAAGAAATAAAATGGTAAATGTTTAAATTTCAGCAAGACAGGAATGTTCAGATAGAGGGGGTGCGGGGTGATTGAAAATGACAGGAAAGAAACGAATCCTGCTTTTTACAGGATTTGTCCTGCTTTTGGTTGCGGGCTCTGCCTTGATTATGTTGGGGTTGAAAAAAGCCGGGTCCTACAGGCAGGCGGCAGAACTTATGGAGGCTGGTGACCAGGAAGGAGCCTACCGGATCTATAAAGGGCTTGGCTCTTATAAGGATGCCGGGGAAAGAATGGAGCAAATGGCCAAAAAGGATCCTGTCCTACCTTACAGGATACTCTCTAAGGGTGACCTGGTAACCTTTGGCAATTACGAGCAGGATAATGATAAAGATAATGGGAAGGAAGCCATAGAATGGATGGTTCTGGACCGGATCGATGATGAGCTCCTTTTACTCAGTGTCAATTGCCTGGATTGCAAAACCTATAATGACAAAGCTTTTGAGCCGGTGACCTGGGAAGAGAGCCAGATCCGCAGCTGGCTCAATGGAGACTTTTACGAAGAAGCCTTTTCCAGTAAGGAAAAAAAGTTGATTCTGACCCTTGACCATGAAAATCCCAATCAGTCTGCCCTGGGAACAGAAGGCGGTAAGGTCAGCAGAGACCAGGTTGTCCTGCTCAGTGAAATGGAGGCCGGAATCTACTTGGGGGATGAGATGGACCGGGAGATTACCGGCAAGGCAGAGGCCACGCCATATGCCATAGAGCATGGAGCTTACGTAGACGAAAGTGGTATGGCGGACTGGTGGCTCAGAAGCCCTGGTGCCTATGAGTATACAGCCCAGTTTGTGCAGGCTTCCGGCATACCCTATATCTCCGGGGCCTACGTGGATATCGCCTACGGGGTCCGGCCGGCCATATGGCTGAACCTGGCTTCTGGGGAAAATCAATGATCGTAAAGAGGAAAGGTGAGAAGATGCTATCTCTTGGGAATATACCAATAAAAAATATTAAAACCCATAAAACACGGTCCATAATTTTGTTCCTGCTGACCCTGGCCCAGGCGGCCTGCCTTTTTTCCGGGACCATGATGATCGAGGGGATGAGGCAGGAACTGACCCAGGCTCAGGCCCGGTTGGGGGCTGACCTGCTGGTCTATCCCACGGCAGCGGTTTCTAAGATTTCCAAAGACAAGCTGCTCATGCAGGGGACTCCTGTGGAGGTTTACAGGGACCGGTCCATGCTTGCCAGAATGGACTCCTGTGACGGGATCGGGGCAGTCAGTCATCAGATTTATATATCGGACAGCCAGGAGGATGGCAGTCAGGTCTGGATTACCGGCTTCGAGCCGGAGACAGACTTTGTCCTAACTCCCTGGCTGGAGGTCGGGGAGGACATCCATATTCCAAGGGGCAGTCTCCTTGTGGGAAGCAAGGTGAAGCCGGCTTCTGACAACACAGTGACCTTATACGGGAGAAAATGGCCGGTGGCCGCCCGCCTGATGGAGACCGGATCTTCCATGGATACGTCCGTATTTGTTAGCATGGAGACTCTGGAGGATATAATCGGGGCAGCCGGGGAGGTAGGAATTGAGAAGTACTCATCCCTTCGTCCAGGATCTGATTTCTCCGTGGCCCTGGTCCGGGTAAAAGATAAAAACAAGGTGGAAAGCGTGACCAACTGGATCAATATCTATGTCAGAAAGGTTACGGCAGTCAGGAGCGAAGCAATCCTGACCCAGGCAGCCTCGGGGATCCAGGGGACAAGTAAGGCCATGGCTGTCATTGCCGGTCTGGCCTGGCTGGTTCTGGCCATTGCCCTTGGCATCACCCAGTCCATACTGATGAAAGAGAGGACCGGGGAGATGTATGTTTGGCATTCCATCGGCGCTTCCCGCAATATCATGAATAAGGTGATGCTGTCGGAAGCTGCCGTGGTCTATCTGGCAGGAGCAGCGGCAGGAATCGTCATGGCAGGTCTGGTCTTCGGCCTTTTTGGAAGAGTTATCCTGTCGGGGGCTGCCCCCGGCCCGGTCAGCTTTCTTTTTGCCGGTCTGCTGGCTTTAATCCTCACTCTGGCAGCCGGCCTGGCTGCTACTTATCTTGCAGTAAAGCGGGCGGCAAAGAGTCTGGCCGGCCAGATGCTGCTGACCCTATAGAGGAGGTGATATTGTGATTTCACTGAAAAATTTACCCTTCAAAAACTTAAAAGGATATGCCGGAAGGACAATGGCTCTCCTCCTTTTCTCTATGCTTATGGCCCTGGCCGTCTTTGGCGGTACCATGGTGATCAGCGGGATCAGGGCGGGCCTTAGCAAGGTGGAATCCCGCTTTGGCGCGGATATCATGGTCACACCGGAAGATGCCAAAAATGATTTCGATGCCCAGAATGTGCTTTTGAAGGCAGAGCCAGGGTATTTTTACATGGAAAAGGGGAAAATGGATGAGATTGCCAAGGTGGACGGTATAGAAAAAATGTCGGCCCAGCTGTTTATGGCATCGGCCAAGGCCGGCTGCTGCAGCGCCAAAGTCCAGATGATTGCCTATGATCCGGCCACGGATTTCACCATCCAGCCCTGGATTGCCGACACCTACACCGATGGCCCGATGGGGCTGATGGATGTGGTAGTGGGGAGTAATGTTACCGTTTATGATAACCATATTATCCGTTTTTATGATAATGACTGCCGGATTATCGGCCAGTTTGCCCCCACCGGGTCCACCTTAGACAACTGTGTTTACATGAATTATGACACGGTAAAGGTGCTGATTAAAGCTTCCTTCAGAAAGGGCCTGAACCAGTATTCGGAATATGACCCCGATGATGTGATTTCCGCTGTGATGATCAAGGTCAAACCGGGAGCCGACATAGAGAAGGTTGCCGGGGACATCACAAAGCAAGTGGATGGCGTTAGTGTAGCCACCTCAAAGAACATGGTGGCCGGGATCGGGGACAGCCTGAAAAAGATATCCGGTTCGGTATCATTTTTTACTGTCACTTTCTGGCTGATCGGGACCCTGATGACCATTCTGATTTTTGCCATGATGATCAATGAGAGAAAGAGGGAATTCGCCTCCCTCTGGGCTATGGGGGCCAGCAGGAAAATCATATCAGACCTGGTAATCCGGGAGGCGGTAGTGGTAAACCTGGCAGGGGGCATCCTTGGAATTGCTCTTTCGGCCTTGATTCTCTTTATGTTTAAAAACCTGATCGGCCAGGTCCTGGGAGTGGGTTTCCTGCTTCCCGGTCCGGTCACTATTATTCTGCTGGCAGGGGCAGCCCTGTTGTCAGTCCTGCTGGCAGCCGTCATCTCCGCATGGATCGGAGTAAGAAAAATCAGCAGGATGGATGCCAGCCTGGTGTTAAAGGAGGGACAGTAGCATGATATTAAGAGCAGAAGAAGTGAAAAAAGATTTTCCCCGGGCGGGAAAGAGCAGCAATTATTTCACGGCAGTCTACCCTCTGGACTTTGTCCTGGAATCCGGCCAGTTTACCGTAATCACGGGCAAGTCCGGCAGCGGCAAAAGTACCTTGCTTAATATGCTGGCAGGCATGCTGACACCCAGCGGGGGAAAGGTTTTTCTCGATGATCAGGATATCTACAGTCTTGACGAGAAGACCCTGGCAAGGCTTCGAAACGAGAAAATAGGACTGATACCCCAGGGCCATACAGCCTTGCTGTCCCTGACCGTCCTGGAAAATGTGCTCCTGCCTTATATCCTTTACAATAAGGCCCAGCCGCCGGAGAAAAAGGCAAAAGACCTGCTTGACCAGGTGGGAATCGCATCGCTCATGGAGGCCAGACCCAATGAACTGTCCGGTGGGGAGCTGAGGCGTATGGCCATAGCCCGGGCCATGCTCATGGAGCCGTCCATCCTGCTGGCAGACGAACCTACAGCAGGCCTGGACAGCGAAAATACCATAGCGGTCCTCAGTCTGCTGCGGCAGGCAGCTGATGAGGGGGCGGCGGTCCTTGTGGTGACCCATGAAAATGAAGCGGACCATTTCACTGACCATGTACTGACCATGGATGGGGGAAGGTTAAAGGGATGAAAAAACCTGCCTGCAGGCAGTGGATCAAACCATAAAAAAATAAGATACTTATGATTTGCCGCAAATTATATGTTAATTTTTCTTGACAAAAGCACCTGTTTGTGGTTTGATAATGTTACCGATAAATAGTTATCACTAACATAAATTAATGATATATAATCTCAGTTATATATTTATAATTATTTTTAGTTATTACTATTGTGTTGTCCTATAAAAGTAATAATCTAAAAAAATCAGATGATTAATAATTTTCAGGGATACTGATCTATAAGCGAAAGGAAATATCATGACTTTAAACGAGGCTGAATTAGGAAAAGATTATGTCATCAAGGATGTAGATACCCAGGGAGATACAGAGATGAAGAGTTTTCTGTTTTCCTTAGGCTGCTACAGCGGTGAGACGATCACTGTAGTTTCTAAAAAAAGGAATCTTGTAGTATCCATCAAGGATGCCCGTTACAACATTGATTCTGAACTGGCGTCTGCCATTTTTATTTAGCTGCCGGATGTCTGCAGGCAGATCGATGTGTCAGGAGGATATGTTTTGGGGAAAACATATTTATATTACGGAATCTAAGGAGGAAAGGGTATGAGAATTGCGCTTACAGGTAACCCTAACAGTGGTAAAACCACCATGTATAACGCACTGACCGGCCGCAATGAAAAGATCGGTAACTGGGCCGGTGTAACCGTGGACAAGAAGGAAAGTCCCATCAAAAAGAATTATAATGAGACAGGCAAGGAGATTATAGCGGTTGACCTTCCGGGAGCCTACTCCATGTCGCCCTTTACTTCAGAAGAAAGTATTACCAGCGGCTATGTGAAGAATGAACACCCGGATGCCATCATCAATATCGTTGACGCGACCAACCTGAGCCGTAGCCTTTTCTTTACAACCCAGCTTTTAGAGCTTGGTATTCCTGTTGTTGTCGCCTTGAACAAGAGTGATATCAATGATAAGAAGGGTAATACCATCGATGCCGGGAAGCTTTCCGACAAGCTGGGCTGCCCCGTGATCAAGACCGTTTCTACGGCAGATAACGGAATTAAAGAGGTAATCAGTGCCGCGGCTGCCCTGGAAGGGGCAGGCCAGAAGGGCCCTATGATGAGGGTCAAGTAAATTTACATGATAAACAGGCGGTAGAGGCATCCGACCGGAAGCGCTTCCAATTTGTAAACGGAATCGTGGACCAGGTTGAAAAGCGTAAGGTCCTTACCAAGGAAAAGAACTTTGACGATAAAATTGACCAGGTTGTAACCAATCCGATTCTTGGAATCCTTATATTTGCCGCAATCATGTGGGCGGTATTCTACATTTCCCAGACCACAGTAGGCACATGGCTTGCCGATTACCTGGTAGGCTGGATCGAGGCCTTCCAGGGCTGGGTTGGGGAAAAGATGGCCAACGCCAGTCCCCTGCTCTATGCCCTTCTTGTCGATGGAATCATCGGCGGTGTCGGAGCCGTAGTCGGCTTCCTGCCCCTGGTTATGGTCATGTATTTCCTGATTGCCCTGCTTGAGGACTGTGGTTACATGTCCAGGGCGACGGTAGTCCTGGATCCCATTTTCAAGAGAGTGGGCCTTTCCGGCAAATCCGTAATCCCCATGATTATCGGAACTGGCTGTGGTATTCCCGCCATCATGGCATGCCGTACCATCAGAAATGAACGGGAAAGACGGTCCACCGCCATGCTGGCCACCTTCATGCCCTGCGGAGCCAAGCTTCCCGTAATCGCTCTCTTTGCAGGGGCCTTCTTCCCCAAGTCAAAATGGATTGGTTTTATCTCTTATTTTGTCGGAATCCTGTTAATCCTTTTTGGCGCCCTGCTGATTAAGGCTATCACCGGCACCAGATACAGAAAGTCCTTCTTTATCATTGAACTTCCGGAATACAAGGTTCCCAGCCTTACTTTCGCCGTCAAGTCCATGTTAGAGAGAGGTAAGGCCTACATCGTGAAGGCCGGAACAGTGATCCTGGTATGTAACACAGTTGTGCAGATCATGCAGACCTTCAACTGGTCCTTCCAGGTTGTGGAAGAGGGAGCAGAGAATACCTCTATCCTGGCAAGTATTGCAGGACCCTTCTCCTATCTGCTGATTCCGGTGATCGGAATCGCTTCCTGGCAGCTTGCTGCGGCGGCAATTACAGGCTTTATCGCCAAGGAAAATGTTGTCGGTACCATCGCTACCGTTTATGCCCTTACAAACTTCATCGACACAGAAGAGTTAGCCCTGGTTGGCAGCGGTAATCCTGTCATGCAGGCAATGGGAATTACAAAGGTTGCGGCCCTCGCCTATCTTATGTTCAACCTTTATTCACCGCCCTGCTTCGCGGCTCTTGGTGCCATGAACTCGGAGATGAAGTCAGCCAAATGGCTCTGGGGTGCCATCGCCCTTCAGCTGGCCACCGGTTTTACCGTCGGCTATCTGGTATTCCAGGTTGGTACCATCATCACAACAGGAGCCCCTGGCCCCGGATTCATTCCCGGTTTAATCACCATCGCTATATTCGCGGCAATTGTTTTCTATCTGATCCGGGCGAATTCAGCCAGGATGGAGCATGAATATGCGCTCAAGGCAGAAAGCTAGGAATGGCGGGCTGGGATACAAGCCTATATGATGGTCAGAAAATGAGGTGAATCCTATGCAGGTAGTTTTAGTAAATATAATAGCAGCACTTGTAATCTTATGTGTAGTAGGGGCTGCATGTTACTACATTTACAAAGAAAAGAAAAAGGGAACAAGATGTATTGGCTGCCCCATGGCCGGCAAATGCAGCAAGGCCGAAGCCATGAAGATGGGGAAATGTGCCGGGGATCCAAAAACTGGTTTTTAGGTGAAGGAATTCACAGGCCAGAGATTAATGACCAGATAATAATGATAAATAACCCCAGAGATAAGAATGATAAGAAAAGCCAGAGATAATCATCATAAGATAATCTGGAAATAGTAATGAAAAAATTACAAAAAGAATTACAAAAAGAATTACAAAAGGAAAATCCGCTCCGGAAAGGGGCGGATTTTTTGGATTCATAGAGAATATCTTCCTGATATAGGTTCAGGCAGGCAGATATGCTTTTAGCGGAATTTGTAAAAGAATCTTCCTCCTTGATATAGGCTCAGGTTTTTCCTGATCTCATTTTATATATATGATATAGGCTTGGGCCTTACTTATATTTCCTGTCATAGAGGAGGGCGGCAAGGAGGACCACGAAACAGGAGCCGGCATTGTGGACCAGGGCTCCGGTAGTGGGTGTCAGAATTCCCAGAACAGAGAGGGTGATGGCCACAAAATTAATACACATGGATAGAGTGATGGCGGTCTTGATGGTGGAGACCGTCGTTCTGGACAGCCATTGGAGATAAGGTAGTTTGGAGATATCATCGGTCATCAGGGCCACGTCGGCAGCCTCTATGGCGATGTCGCTTCCCATGGCTCCCATGGCCACACCCACATGGGCGGTCTTGAGGGCGGGAGCGTCATTGACACCGTCCCCGACCATGCATACCTGGCCGGCTGCTTTCAGGTCTTCAATGGCAGCCAGCTTTTCCTCCGGCAGCAGGTCGGCATAAACCTGGTCGATCCCAACCCTGGAAGCCAGATAATGGGCTGCTTTACTGTTGTCACCCGTCAGCAGGACGGACCTGCTGCCCATAGCGGAAAGTCGGCTCACTACATCGGCGGCTTCCGGGCGGACAGAATCGGAAAGGGCGATTAGCCCTAAGACCTTTTCCTGGTCAGCGATAAGGATGGAGGCCTTGCCTTCCCCGTTCAGGGCCTGCAGCCGGTCCAGGGTATTTTCCCCCAGACTTATGTTCATATCCCTGATATAGTTTTCGTTTCCAAAATAGTAGAGCCTGTCCTGGATCTGGGCTGAGATTCCCCGGCCGGCGGTCATGTGAAATTCCCTGGTCTCCTGCAGGGCCAGTCCCTGGTCGCGGGCTTTGGCACTGATGGCCTTGGCCAGGGGATGTTCACTGCGGCTCTCAGCAGAGGCGGCCAGCAGAAGTAGGTTTTCCTGGTCCAGACCGGAGCAGGAGATAATGTCGCTGACTTCCAGCCTGCCCTGGGTCAGGGTGCCGGTTTTATCAAAGGCGATGATATTCACCTTGCCCATATTTTCCAGGGCCTGACCGGACTTGATGATTACTCCTTGTTTTGTTGCCTGGCCGATGGCGGCCATGATAGCCGTGGGAGTGGCCAGGACCAGGGCGCAGGGGCAGAAGACCACCATGACCGTGACAGCCCTTACTATGTCCCCGGTGAAGATATAAGCAGCGACAGCGATCAGCAGGGCTACCGGCACCAGCCAGCTGGCCCAGATGTCGGCGATACGCTGGGTGGGAGCCTGGTTTTTTTCCGCGTCTTCCACCATGCGGATGAGCCGCTGTAAAGAACTGTCTTCCCCGACCTTTGTGGCTTTAAAATCGATGGAGCCGAAGCGGTTGATGGTGCCGCTGTAGACCTGGTCCCCGACCTCCTTGTCCACAGGGAGACTTTCCCCGGTCATAACTGATTGGTCCACGGAACTTTGGCCATGGCTGATAATTCCATCCACAGGGATAGTCTGGCCCGGGAGGACCCGCACCAGGTCTCCCACCCGGATATCCTGGACCGGGACGGTGTATTCTTTACCTTCTCTGATTACCAGGCCGGTCTTGGGGCTGAGGGCGATCAGGTTCTTAAGGCCCTTTCTGGCCCTTTCTGTGGTCATATCTTCTAATAGGGCACCGATTTCCATGATAAAGGCCACTTCGCCGGCCGCAAAAAGGTCTCCGATAAAGATAGCCGCGATCATGGCCAGGGAGATCAGCAGGGCCGAGGAGATCTTGCTGATGCCCTTATTGTAGATGATCCGCCAGAGGGCCAGGAAGAGGAGGGGCAGGCCGCAGATGATGATACAGACCCAGGCCAGTTTCTCCCCCGCCGGATAACCCAGGCGGGGGAGGGCGAAGGAAGCGATTAAAAAGAGCCCTGCCAGGATGGTCATGGGCCAGCCGGCAAGAATATCATTGATTTTTTTGATCATATTTGCCTCCTGTTGACATATGGATTAACCAAACTTATAATCTGACATATAACGAACACTCTGTTCATTTATGATTATAATGTTCTGGATTTTTCCGGACAAGAAGCAGACGGCTGACAAAGTTCATTACTGAACATTTTGGGATAAATGTACGGGAGCTAGCATGGACAGAAGACAGAAGAAAACCAGGCAGGCCATCTATGAGGCCTTTACCGGCCTGCTGGAGGAAAAAACCTATTCTAATATTACGGTGAAGGATATTATAGACAGGGCAGACATAGGCAGGAGTACTTTTTACTCCCATTTTGAAACCAAGGATGAATTGCTAAAAGCGCTCTGCTCTGATATTTTTGACCATGTATTTGCGGAAAAGCTGACCAGGGAGACCACCCATGATTTCTCCGGCAGGGAAAAGAACCTGGAGGATGAGATCACCCACATTTTGTACCATCTCAAAGACAGCAGTTATCTGAAGAGGATTCTGTCCTGTGAGAGCGGGGAGATGTTTATGCGGTTTTTTAAGGGTTACCTGGAGAAAATATTTGAAGGAGAGCTGGAGAAGACTAAGACCCATGTGCCCAAGTCCTACCTGCTCCACCATATGGTCTGTGATTTCGCGGAGACAGTGAGGTGGTGGATGAACCATGAGTCCTATTCCCCGGAGCAGGTGGCCAGCTTTTTTCTTTCCACCACTCCTTTCCAGTGACAGGAATGTTTTTGAGGACCGGAGGAAGATTGGACAATCCTTCCATCGGGAAGGAAAAAGAGATCAGGACAAAGCCAATAAGAAGCCAGGCTGGTCAAGGGACGTATTACATGATAATTTAATAATAACAGTAGCTTGTAAAACAGGCAGCAAAGAATAAAGATAATATAGAAATATTTTCTGTGGCCGTGGGCAGGCTGGTCTGGGAAAAGCCTGGTATTAGCTGTGGCCGGGCAGGCTGGTCCGGGGGAAAGATGGCCTGGCAGAGATGTTTGTTTCAGCCTTGGCCGCCAGTGGGCTGTTTATGGAAGTACTTATATGAGGTTTCCAATTCCAATTCTTTGTGGTAGGATTGAAAAGAAAGGGAGAGGTTGTGCCCCTCGCGGGAGAGTCTGATTGGATTGATGGGGAAAGCCGGCCGGCCTTCAGGCAGACTGGATTAAAGGAGAGAAGACAGAATATGGAAATGCTTATGATTGGCAAGGCCCTTTTAGATGCCAGGGAGAGAAGTAATATGACCCAGGAGGAACTGGCCCACAATGTGGGTGTGCCCCTCCAGGATATAAAAAAATGGGAAAAGGGGAAAAGTCTTCCCGACATCGAGAATCTGATGCTCATAGCAGAGGTTACCAACACCCCTTATCAATGTCTGCTCATGCCCGATGAGTATGCTCTTTCCGCCAGGAATCTCCAGTTCCGGGACCGGTTTTTCAGTGAGGAGAACATGTTTACCCGGGTAAAAACCTTTGCCCTGTCAGAGGACCTTTTACAGACCTACAGGGCCCTGCAGTTTATGAGAGACCAGCATATGGGCCAGTTCCGCAAAAAGGGCAAGCACAGTCATGAGCTGGTCCAGTATATCAACCATCCTCTTCTTATGACCTGCCAGGCCCATGCCCTGGGAATCCGGGACGATGCTCTTCTGGCGGCCCTGCTGCTCCATGATGTGGTGGAGGATACCGATGTCAGTATTTCTGACCTGCCATTTTCAGAAGAGGTCAGAGAGCTGGTAGGACTGGTTACTTTCTTTGTGCCGGCAGGGATGACTAAAATGGAGGCCAAGGAAGCCTATTATGCCTCCATCAAAAATAATGGTAAGGCCTGTGTCATAAAGATCCTGGACCGCTGTAATAATGTTTCGACTATGGCCTCCAGCTTCAAAACTAAGAGAATGCTGGAATATATCAATGAGACAGAGAGGTTTGTCCTGCCTCTGGCAGATACCTTAAAATATAACTATCCCGAGTATTCGGATATCGCCTTTCTGATAAAATACCAGATCATCAGTGTCATAGAGACCATCAAGAATCTGGTTGTCCTTTAGGCGGCAGATCTGGAGAAATGGCCAGACCATTTCCGGGCAGGTGCGGCAGTTTTTTCCTTACTTGTCCCGGATTGGAATCTGTGTTAAAATGCAGAAAAAATAAAGGGAATGATATCTCCCCTGGATTTCCAAAACCGCCATAGTGCTGATGATATCTACAGTTTATTCAACAAAGGAGGACAAGCATGTTGAACTGTATTGTAGTAGGCCTGGGCGGCTTTTTAGGTTCCGTGGCCAGGTATCTTGTGGGAATGATTCCCATCAGGGAGGAGGGGCTGTTCCCCATTAACACCTTTATCATTAATATTCTGGGTGCCTTTGCCTTGGGCTGCATCGCGGCTGCCGTCTCCAAAGGGGACCAGGTGGACCCCAGACTGGCCCTCTTTCTCAAAGTTGGAGTCTGCGGTGGCTTTACAACCTTTTCCACATTTTCCCTGGAGACAGGCAGTCTTATTCAGGGAGGGCATCCTGCCTTAGGGGCAGCCTATGCGGTGGCCAGTATCCTTTTCGGTGTGCTGGCAGCTCTGGCGGGTCAGATGCTGGTGCAGTAAACGGGTGCATTCCGGAAAAGATGAAATAAAAAATGACGGCAGTTTTGGATGACTGCCTTAGCTTAAAGGGCAGGCTCTTCACAGCCTGCCCTTTTACCATTTACTTTTACCATTTAATTGAATGGATTAATATCCTTGGTCTATATTATTGACATATGCCAGAAAAGGCGCTATATTGAGCATATATTATTGGCATATGCCAGAAAGGAGTAACCATGGCCAGACCCAAGCGCTGTAGGAGAATATGCGGATACCCGGACTACTGGAGCTTTATCCCGGAAGGGACAGAGGCTTGTGAGACCATCTTGTTTAAGCTGGATGAGTATGAGGTGATCCGCCTCATTGATTACCAGAAGATGACCCAGGAGCAGTGTGCAGCTGCCATGGGTGTTTCCCGGGCAACGGTCACCAGTATCTATGAGAGTGCCCGTTACAAGCTGGCTGATGCCATGGTGAATGGTAAGCGTATCCGGCTTACGGGAGGCGCTTACCGGATTGACTCCATTCCGGCATCCGCAAAACTTAATGAAAAAGGAGAGGATATTATGAGAATCGCGGTAACTTATGAAAATGGTATGGTAGGACAGCATTTTGGAAGGACAGAGCAGTTTAAGATCTACGATGTGGAAGATGGCCAGATTAAGTCTTCCCAGATTATCGATACCAACGGTACAGGCCACGGGGCCCTGGCCGGTTTTCTGCGGGCCGCTGAGGTGGAGACCCTGATCTGCGGCGGCATCGGTATGGGTGCCAGAAATACCCTGCAGGAGGTAGGGATTGAGCTGCTTCCCGGCACCGTGGGAGAGGCGGATCAGATGGTGACAGACTATCTTGCCGGCAAGCTGGTCTATGACCCGGATACGGCATGCCACCACCATGACCATGACCACGGACACGGTGAGGGACACGGCTGCCATTCCGAGGGACATGGCGGACACTGTGGTTCCCATGGCTGCCACTAAATTAATTATTTGTAGGTAATTATCCACAGCTGCTTTTCACGATAAGGTCACACTAGTGCGGTATGCTCGAGACAGATGCGGATGGTAGTTCGCTATATAAAACGCTCCAAAATCCAAAATAAAAGAATGGAGGAACTTTTTATGTTAAAGAAATCATTCGCACTTTTGACGGTGACAGCCCTGTTTGCGGTGTCGTTGACGGCCTGTGGGACATCTTCTGCACCGGAAGCGGTCCAGGCGTCAAGCCAGGAGGTTAGCTCTGAAAACCAGAGTCAGGCTCAGGTGTCGCAGACGGAAGCGTCTTCCCAGGCTGGGGATCAGAGCCAGACGGCATCAGCAGCCGTGGCCAACAACCTGGCAGAGGATGAAGAAAGTCTGATTGCCACCTACGCAGACAAGTTCGAGAAAAAGACCTATTCAGATTCTGAAAGTGGTCTGTCTATCACTTATAACCTTTACCTGCCTGAGGGCTACGACCCGGCAGGATCCTATCCCATGGTGGTCTTTATCGCGGACTCCAGCTGTACCGGCAGTGATGCTTCCGCATCCCTGACCCAGGGAAGGGGAGCTTTGGTATGGGCTTCGGAGGAATGGCAGTCGGCCTACCCGGCCATCGTTGCCGTACCCACTTATCCTGAGACTATTTTAGATGACCACGGCAGCTACACCACCACAGAATATGTGGAGCTGACCAAGCGTTATATCGATTATATGACCAGCCAGTATGCTGTGGATAGCAAGCGGATCTATGGTAGCGGCCAGTCCATGGGCTGTATGACAACTCTGATTCTGGCTTCGGAATACCCGGATCTTTACGCGGCTTGCATGTTCGTGGACGGTCAGTGGGATATCAGTGCCCTGGCCGGCCTTGAGGACCAGACCTTCGTCTATTTCGCCGCGGAGGATGACAGTAATGCCTGGGCCGGTGCCCAGGAAGTCATGGACCTTTTTGACAAGGATGCTGTCAGTTATGCCTATAGCCAGTGGGATGGAACCTGGTCTGTGGACCAGCTGTCCCAGGCGGCGGGAGACCTGTTTACTGCCGGTGAAAACCAGTATTTTATCTCCTGGAAAACAGGTACCGTAGAAGCTAAGAGCGGCGGCATGGGAGGCTCCGGCGGCTTTGGCAGACCCGGTGGTTCCGGAGAATCTTCCACTTCTGAAAAGTCCGGCGGTATGGGCCCGGGCGGCTTTGGCGGACCCGGGGAATCTACGGATTCTGACAGTGGTGAAGCGACTTCCACCATGGCCCAGGGAGGTCCGGGTGGATCCGGTGGAATGAACAGCTCTGCCTACCATATGGCTTCCTTTGATTATGCCTATAACTGTGTGGCTGTTATGGAGTGGCTTTTCGCCCAGTCCAGGTAAGAACTAGCCGGCAGAAGGATATTTTGAAATATTGATAAAGAGACCAGGGCTTTCCGTCCCGGACCGGTGTAATCGGTCCGGCGGCAGGAGAGCCTTTTTATTTTCCCTTTTTTATTATTTTTCCGGACCTGTAAACTATTGTGAAAAAATATTTTTTACAGGTGTCTTGTCAGGTGCCCTAATCTGTGGTAGGATTGATTCAGCCTGGCAGGATTGTTGTCCTGCCCAGGCAGCAGAAAGGGGAAATTACAGGGACGTCTTGTCCTGTCTCTTTGGAAGAAGTCCTGGGACGGCAAGCCTTGTAAGGAAATGAGGTAAGACAAATGGAACTACTGATCCATGCGACGGCGGCAGCCGGGAGCATATTAGAAGAGCCTAAGGCGAGGAGGCAAAAAGATGAGTTATAAAACCGATATTCTGGTTGTAGGAAGCGGTGCGGCCGGGCTTTACTGTGCTTTGAAGCTGCCCAGGGATAAAAAAGTCACGGTGATTACCAAGGCCGGACTGGAAGAGTGTGACTCCTGGCTGGCCCAGGGGGGCATCTGTGTCCTGCGCAATGAGCAGGACTACGACGCCTACTATGAGGACACGCTGAGAGCGGGTCACTATGAAAATGACAGGAGCTCTGTAGACATTATGATCCGGTCCTCCCAGCAGCTGATTCATGACCTGGTCAGCTACGGTGTGGAGTTCGAGAGAGATGAGAATGGACAGCTGCTTTTTACCAGGGAAGGAGCCCACTCCGCCCCCCGCATCCTTTTCCATGAGGATGTCACAGGCAAGGAGATTACAGGGACCCTGCTGGAGGCAGTGAAGAAACTGCCCAATGTTACCCTTTACAGCCATACCACCATGGTGGATATTATCACTGCCGACGGCCACTGTCAGGGCATCATTGCCCTGGTCAGCCCGGACAGCGACCTGGCCCAGTGCTGCGGCGGCCCGGTCACCGATGACGGCAGGCTGATTCTGGCCATGGAAGCTACTGAGGTGGTCTGGGCCTGCGGCGGCATAGGAGGACTTTTTGAACACTCTACCAATTATCCCCATCTGACAGGGGACGCTCTGGGTATCGCCATCAAGCATGGCATCAGGCTGAGAGATCCGGACTATGTCCAGATCCATCCCACCACCCTTTATACAGGCAGACAGGGCCGGTCCTTCCTGATCTCAGAGTCGGTCAGAGGAGAGGGTGGTATCCTGCTCAATAAGGATGGGGAACGGTTTATCGATGAACTGCAGCCCAGGGATGTGGTGAGCAAAGCTATTTTTGAGGAGATGGAGAAAACCGGCCAGAAACATGTATGGCTTTCCATGGAAAATATTCCAAAAGAGATTATTCTCCATCATTTCCGCAATATTTATGAGACCTGTCTCAAGGCAGGATATGACGTGACAAAAGAGCCGATTCCCGTTGTTCCGGCCCAGCATTATTTCATGGGCGGAGTGGATGTCAACAGTGATAGCAGGACCTCCATGCCCCAGCTTTATGCCGTGGGTGAGACCAGCTGCAACGGTGTCCACGGAGCCAACCGGTTAGCCAGCAATTCCCTTCTGGAGAGTCTGGTCTTTGCCCAGAGGGCAGCCCGGAGGATTGATGAAGAATTTGACAGTAAAACGGTGAATCCGGAGGTCACAGACCGCCTGGACCTGACCCCTTATAAGGATACGAAAAAATTATTTGCCGATTACCGGACCAACATCCTTAAAGAAGTGGAGAAAATAAAGTAAGCAAGCTGGCAGCATGAGATAAGTAAGCTGACAGCGGGAAAAAGCAAGCTGACAGCATGAAAAAGTATGCTGATGGCAAGAATAAGCAAGCTGACAGCATGAGATAAGTAAGCTAAGGAAAGGATCCTATTATGAATGATATAACAATGAAGCTGCAGGCGGACAAGCTGATCCGGATGGCTTTAGAAGAGGACATCAACAATGAAGATGTCTCCACGGCTGCCGTGATGCCCCGGAAATGTCCCGGCAGGGTGGACCTGATTGCCAAAGAGGAAGGAATTATTGCCGGGCTGGGCATTTTTGCCAGAGTATTTACCTTGCTGGACCCGGAGTCCCGTACGGAACTTTTTGTTTCTGACGGAGACCGGGTGGAGCCCGGCCAGATTATGGCAGTGGTCCATGCGGACATAAGAGTCCTTTTGTCCGGTGAGAGGACTGCCCTTAACTACCTGCAGCGGATGAGTGGCATCGCCACCTATACCAGGACCATGGTTGACCTGCTGGAAGGGACTGGAACTAAATTGCTGGATACCCGTAAAACCACTCCCAATAACAGGATTTTTGAGAAATACGCAGTCCGGGTCGGCGGTGGCTGCAACCACAGGTACAATCTCACAGATGGAGTTATGCTTAAGGATAATCATATTGATGCGGCCGGCGGGGTTGCCAAAGCCATAGCCATGGCCAAGGCCTATGTGCCTTTTGTCCATAAAATTGAGGTAGAGACAGAGAATCTGGACATGGTTAGGGAAGCTGTGGAAGCGGGGGCAGATATCATTATGCTCGATAATATGGACCGGGAGACCATGGCCGAAGCCATAAAGATTATAGACGGCAGAGCCCTGACCGAATGTTCCGGCAATGTGACAAGAGAAAATATTGCTAAGATTGCGGGGCTTGGTGTAAACTATATTTCAAGTGGTGCCCTCACCCACTCAGCGCCTATTCTGGACATTTCCATGAAGCATCTGAGATCGGAGACGGGGGATGATTGTGACTAGTCCCGATCAGCCGGGGAGGTAATTGAGCCTGGCCGGCAGCCTGAAAGAAGGTAGTGAATGAACCGGATTGGGCAGTTTGAGCCGGTTGGCAGACCGGCCACAGCTGTAAAGAAGTAGAATGTATATTGAAACAGGAGGGATAGATTGGGCAAGCTGAAGACAAAAGAACGCAGGAACCGGATTCTGGAGACACTGGAGACGAGTTCGGAGCCTCTGTCAGGCAGCTTTCTTGCGGATAAATTCGGTGTCAGCCGGCAGGTGGTTGTGACGGATATTGCCATTTTGCGCAGCCAGTACCCCAACCTTATGGCTACAAACCGGGGTTATATCATGCTGCATGCCGATGAATGCCGCCGTGTTTTTAAGGTCCTGCACACGGATGAAGAGACGGAGGATGAACTGATCAGTATCATTGAACTGGGAGGCCGGGTCATGGATGTTTATGTGGATCATAGGGTCTATGGTACCATCCGTAAACCACTGGATATCTGTTCAAGGAGAGATATCGATCATTTCATGGATGATCTGAACAGCGGCGCATCCTCACCGCTTAAAAATATCACCAGCGGCTACCATTTTCATACCATAGAGGCAAGGTCTGAGGAAGTTCTTGACGAGATTGAGGATATGCTGCGGGCCAAGGGCTACCTGCTCGAAAGCCTGGACGCGGCTGTTATTTACGAGCCAAAAAGTTACAGTAAAATATGATTCCAGAGAAAAGGGAATCTCATAGGATAGGGATTTGCCAGAACAGAATCCTGGCAAACATGAACATGGGAAAAGATGGTCCTGGCAGCCACAGACAGTTGGCGGTATAAGGAGGGAAACATGAGCTGGAGATTAACCACTTTAATAGAGAATCATCCTGACCGGGAAGGACGGCTGGCCTGTGAGCACGGCCTGTCAGTCCTCATAGAGGGGGAGGGAATCCGGATTCTGATGGATACAGGGCAGAGCGGTGCCTTTTATAAGAATGCCGCGGACCTGGGTGTCAGTCTGGCAGATCTTGACTATGTGATTCTCAGCCATTCCCACTATGATCATACCGGAGGCCTTTTGCGGCTGATCCGGGAGGAAGGCAAGCCCAGACAGGTTCTGGTGGGAAAAGGATTTTTTAAGATTGCTTATCATGAGAAGGCAGGCGGCCGGATGAAGTTCATCGGCAACAACTTTGACCGCAGAATGCTGATGGACCTGGGTGTCCCGGTAAAAGAGATCGATGAAGACCAGATGGATCTGGGGCACGGGGTATGCATTCACCGGAATTTTAACAGAAATGCGGATTTCGAGGAATGGAATCCTACCTTTTTCTTCCTGGAGGAAGATTTGTCCTGCGGGCCTTCCGGCAGATGTATGGACAGCCTCAATTACAGGCCGGACCGGTTCAGCGATGAGATGGTTGTTACTTTGGATACGGACCGGGGACTTTTCCTGGTGGCCGGCTGTTCCCACCCGGGTATTATAAATATCCTGACAACTGTGGAGCAGCGGACAGGCAAAAAGGTCTGCGGGCTGATTGGAGGAACCCACCTGGTGGAAGCCGGAGAGGAAAGAGTCAGGAAGACTATAGCCTTTTTTAAGGACAGGAATCTTGACCTGGTGGGTGTTTCCCACTGCACAGGCGAGGACAATATAGAGCTTCTCCGCAGGGAACTGGGAGAACGCTTCCTCTACAATTGTACAGGTAATGTGGTCGAACTGGCCTAGGGTCTGGTTTGCAGACACTGGCCTGTCTCCAGTAAATGATTATCTGCGGCGGATGGCCAGGGTTTGTTTTGCAGGGCAGACGCCCTGAGGATAAAGAGGAGATTTACCCGGATAAACATATAAGCTTTTATTTATAATTTCATAAAGAAATTATTAGGAAAACAGATTCGCAAAATTGAATGTTTGGTCTATTGATGGGAAAAGAAGACAGACTTTGGAAGACAGACAAAAATTTTGCTGAGTCTGTTTTTTTGTCTATCCGAGGGGGGAAATTTGTGATATATTGTTACTGTTTATGCTAACGAAATATATGATATACTATGAGAAATTATATTAAAATGATGGGCAGGATTATAAAAAAGTACTCGGTAATACCACTGCTTACAGCTCTCTGCTGTAATTCTCTTGTTTATTTTGGAATCCGGCAGATCAATGTGGGCCGGGAGCATTATATAATAAAGATTTTTCTGGATGATCTGATTCCGTTCAGAACAGAATTCATACTAATCTATATACTGGCTTACCTGCACTGGATTATCGGATATCTGATGATAGCCAGGGAGAGTCAGGAGGTCTGCTACCGGGTAATCAGCGCTGACCTGGTGGCCAAACTGGCCACCGGACTGGTATTTTTACTGATTCCCACCACCATTGACAGGCCATGGCCCACAGGAACCGGTATATGGGATCAGCTTACCAGGATGATATTTTCCATGGACGCGGCGGACAATCTTTTTCCTTCCATCCATTGCCTGGAAAGCTGGATGGTATTCCGGGGTTCCCTCTATATGAAGAACCCGCCGGCTTTTTACCGGCCGGTCATGTTTGCCTTCGCAATTTTAGTTTTTGCCTCAACAGTCTTTTTGAAACAGCATCTGGTGGTTGACATAGCAGGAGGTATTCTCTTTGCTGAGGCTGGCCTGGCACTGGCCGGGAGATTCCGGCTGGGGCGTATTTTTGAGGAACTGAACAGGAGATTACTCCATATTCAGCCCGGACAGGAATAGATATGGGAAACAAGAAAAACATTTTTTGGGGAATATTATTTGTAATTCTGGCAGTTTTGTCCATCTGGGCGGTAACCTCGGGCGGATCCGGTCTGACTTTTGGGGAGATGCTGGATTATCTTAAGAGCGCCAAACCGGTTTACCTGCTGCTGGCTGTCGTCAGCTCCGCCGGCTTTATCTGGTTTGAGGGGGAGGCCCTTCTGGCCATTCTCAAACATGTGGGATATAAGAGAAGAAGGAGCCGGGGTATGCTTTACAGTGCCGCCGATGTCTATTTTTCCGCAATCACACCATCAGCTACGGGAGGACAGCCCGCCAGCGCCTTTTTTATGATCAAAGACGGTATTCCTACAGCCATAGCCACGGCTGCCCTGATCATGAACCTGGTCATGTATACCATGGCCATCCTGAGCCTGGGTATCCTGGTTTTCCTTGTGAAGCCCGGTCTTTTTATGGGATTCAGTCTTTTGTCCAAGCTTTTGATTGTTGCCGGCTTTGCTACCCTGGCCGGCCTTGGGGTGTCCTTTATCCTGCTTCTTAAGAAGCCGGGCATCCTTTTTGGGGCTGTGAGGAAATGTCTCCGGGTCCTGCACCGGATCCATCTGGTCCGCAATCCACAGAAGCGGCTTGACAAGCTGGTCAAAACCCAGAAGGATTACAGTGACTGTGTCACGCTCATGTCCGGCAGCAGGATGGTCTGGATCAAGGCATATATTTTTAATCTGCTGCAGAGATTGTCCCAGATTATGGTGACGATCATGGTATATATGGCTACGGGAGGCCGGCTTTCCGGAGTCAAGGACCTTTTTGTAACCCAGATCATGGTGGTTCTGGGATCCAATTGTGTGCCCATTCCCGGATCCATGGGGGTGGCAGATATGCTGATGCTGGATGGCTATCAGCAGTTGTTCCCTAAAGACTATGCTTACCGGCTGGAGTTGATTGGAAGGAGTCTGTCCTTCTACTGTTGTATTATTATCAGTGCGGTGATGGTTCTGATTGGTTATGTTTTGTTGAAGAAAAAACGGAGGACAGTATGATTGGATTTTATGATTATACCGTAATTCTGACCTATCTTTCAGTGATTTCCGGCGTATCGGGAATCATGGTTTGCCTCAACGGCGTAGGTCATCCCTTTTATGGAACCTTCTTCCTTTTACTCAGTGGGCTTTGTGATACCTTTGATGGCCGGGTGGCCCGGTCTAAGAGTGGCAGAACGGACATGCAGAAGTCCTTTGGGGTCCAGATTGATTCCCTGGCCGACCTCATTTCTTTTGGAATACTCCCGCCCTGTATCGGTCTTGGTATGGTCCGGACCAGTGACAGGCTGACCAGCATACCTAATCTCAGGGTAGACCATCCGGGAGAGAAAAGGATCATCTATCCTGTATTTCTTATTCTGATTATTATGGTCTATGTGCTGGCAGCCCTGATCAGACTGGCTTATTTCAATGTTTTAGAGGAGGAAAAAAAGAAGATTGGCAGCCAGGTACAGTCCGGCTATATCGGCCTGCCTGTGACATCTGCGGCCCTGATCTTCCCAACGGTAATGTTATTCCAGTTTCTGACTAAGGCAGACCTTACTCTTCTTTATTTTGGTGTTATGTTATTTACCTCGGTTTTCTTCGTCTCGCGAATCAGGATTCCAAAGCCTGATCTGAAAGTGGCCATCCTGCTGATTAGTATCGGTGCGGCAGAGTTTTTCGCTCTCATAGTGGTGAAGTATTATCTCCATATACAGAATTTAACGATACAGTTCTGATTCTTGAGCAGCCGGCCGGTTCCGGCCTGGTCATTGATGAAGAAGCAGGGAGCCCTGGTCAGAGATTCTGATTTCCGGCCGGGCTGGCATCCCGGGAGGACAAAGACTTATGGCAGACATTTTACAGTTTTTATATGGCAGCATGGCCGGGAGGATCCTTTTGAAAGGACTGACGGCACCTGCCTTATCCAGGGTCTGCGGCAATTTTCTGGATTCAGAAAGATCAGCCTTTCTCATTGACCCTTTTGTAAGAAAGAATCATATTAAGCTGGAGGATTTTGACACAGACCATATGAGATCTTTCAATGATTGCTTCAGCAGAAAGATCAAGGAAGGACGCCGGCCCATAGACAGGGAGCCGGGGCACCTGATCGCACCCTGCGACGGCCTTTTAAGTGTCAGCCGGATCCGGGAGAATACGATTCTCCATGTGAAGAATTCCAGTTACAGCCTGGAAGACCTTCTGGCCAGCAGGCGTCTGGCGGCCCACTACAAAGACGGACTCTGCCTGGTCTACCGGCTCTGCGTCAACCACTACCACCGTTATGCCTATGTGGACAGCGGCAGGAAAAGCAGGAATGTTTTTATTCCGGGCCGGCTTCACACGGTCAGACCCATCGCTCTTGAAAAGGTGCCGGTTTTTGCCCGTAACTGCAGGGAGTACTGTCTGTTGAAAACAGATTACTTCGGCACCTTGGTCCAGATGGAGGTGGGGGCCATGCTGGTGGGCCGGATCGTCAATTATGACCAGGAAGCCCAGGTGGAACGAGGTCAGGAAAAAGGTATGTTCCAGTATGGAGGATCAACCATTATTGTTCTTTTGCAAAAGGACAAGGCCAGGCTGCTGCCTGAGTTTGCGGATACGGAGGCAAGCGGCCGGGAGATTCCTGTAAGGCTGGGCCAGCAGGTGGGAAGAGTCCTCTGAAGATAAGGGTCGAAAAGTATTTCTGAAAAGAAGCGGGCTTAAAGGAATTTTCTGAAGGGAAGAAGTATAAGCGTAATAGCATAGGAGAATGCTGAAGGAAGCAGCCGGGAGGACTGCTTCTTTTTTTCTTGACATAAGTTGGGACATGGGATAATATGATAACTGTTTTCAAAATGAATATGAAAAGGATTTTCATTTTTACATAAAGAGAAAGTAACTCTGGGAGGAGGTTCTTATGGCATCGAAAATTCAATATAACACAAGGCACAGAGAGGCTTTGATCGAATACCTGGAACAGATACCGGGCCAGCATTTTACCGCGGCAGACCTCTGTCGCTATTTTAAGGAGCAGGGACGGAAGATAGGGACTGCGACGGTCTATCGCCAGCTGGAGAGACTGGTGGAAGAGGGGGCCGTCAATAAGTATTTTATCGATGAGAACAGCGGAGCCTGTTATGAGTACATTAACCCGGATAACTGCTGCCACCACCCCTCCTGTTTTCATTGTAAATGTGAAAAGTGCGGCAGGCTTATCCACCTGGACTGTCAGGAGATTAAGATGTTAAGCAGGCATCTGCTGGACCACCACCATTTTAAGCTGGATCCCATGAGGACCGTATTTTACGGAACCTGCCAGGAATGTCAGCAGGAGGCCGGGACTTTGAGGGAAGAATCATAAGAAAGCAGGAGACTGACTATGGCTGAAATTACATGCAGGGGACTGACCCTGGGCTATGAAAATATAAGACTGGTTACAGATTTGAATTTTGAAGTGAATCAGGGAGATTATCTCTGTATTGTTGGGGAAAATGGGTCGGGCAAGTCTACCCTCATGAGGACCCTGCTCAGTCTGCAGAGCCCTCTGGATGGGGAAATAGTGCTGGGAGACGGGCTTAAGGCCACGGAGATCGGCTACTTACCCCAGCAGACTATTGTCCAGAGAGATTTTCCTGCCTCTGTCAGGGAGATTGTCCTGTCCGGCTGTCAAAGCAAAAAGGGTTTCCATCCTTTTTATTCAAAGACGGATAAGGACCGGGCCAGGGAGAATATGGCCCGTCTGGATATCGATAAGCTGAGCCGTCGCTGCTACCGGGAATTATCCGGAGGCCAGCAGCAGAGGGTCCTCCTTGCCAGAGCCCTGTGCGCAACTGAAAGACTCCTGCTCTTAGATGAGCCGGTATCGGGGCTGGATCCCAGGGTTACTGAGGAGATGTACCAGCTGATTAAACAGCTGAACGATGAGGGAATTACCATCATTATGATCTCCCATGACATAGGGGCTTCTCTCAAATATGCTTCCCATATCCTTCATATAGGAGGAGGGGATGTATTTTTTGGTAAGAAAGAAGACTACCTTAAGAGCAGTGCCGGAAAAGAATATGCCGGCTATGACCGGAATGACTTGTAGGAAGAAAGAAAAAAGCAGCTTTATGATAAGCTGCCGGAGGAAATTATGCTTGATAAATTAATCTACTATTTTCAATATCCTTTTGTGAGGTATGCCCTGATTGTGGGTGTGCTGATTGCCCTGTGCTCTTCTCTTCTGGGGGTGACCCTGGTTCTGAAAAGATTTTCTTTTATCGGAGACGGTCTGTCCCATGTGGCCTTTGGAGCCATGGCTGTGGCCTCTGTCCTGAATCTGACTGACCAGATGGTCCTTGTTCTCCCTGTCACCATGGTCAGTGCCATTCTTTTGCTGAGGGCCGGCCAGAATACCAGAATCAAGGGAGATGCGGCCATAGCTATGATTTCTGTGGGAGCTCTGGCCATCGGCTACCTGTTGATGAATATTTTTTCCACTTCTTCCAATCTGTCCGGAGACGTTTGCAGTACTCTCTTTGGCTCGACTTCTATTCTGACCCTCAGGCAGAGTGAGGTCTGGGTCTGTGTGGTCCTGTCCTGTATTGTCATGGTGGTTTTTGTTCTGTTTTACAATAAGATTTTTGCAGTGACCTTTGATGAGAGCTTTGCCCAGGCCGTGGGAACTAAGGTGAACTTTTATAACCTGTTGCTGGCTGTGATTATCGCCGTCATCATCGTCCTGGCCATGAATCTGGTAGGATCTCTGCTGATCTCTGCTCTGGTTATATTCCCAGCTTTGTCTGCCATGCGGCTTTTCCGCAGTTTTTTATCGGTGACGATCTGTTCGGCAGTGCTCTCTGTCATTTGTGCCGTCACTGGCATCCTTATATCCATCCTGGCCGGAACACCGGTGGGTTCAACTATTGTAGCCATTGACATCCTGGCTTTTTTCCTTTTCACTCTCATGGGAAAGCTTGCCGGAGTGGAGTAAAGAGATATCTGAAAGATACCCGGAAAAACACCGGGAGTACCCTTTACATCATGCCGGCTGCCGGACCAGGAGAGCAGGTCAAATCAGCCAAATCAAACAAGGTTAAATCAAGTCTGCCAGGCCACTAGGCCTGCCTTAGTACGTGCTGGATATAATAGAAGGCATACTGTTGCATGATGCCTGCTTCCTGGCCATAGGCGGTAAAGGGGTCAATGCCCCCATAGTTTTCCTTGATGACCCGGGAAATCCAGACATCAACAGGTGCGGCATCTGTCCGGCCATAGCCAAAAAGAGCGATGCAGCCGGCCACCTTGTCCCCAACGCCCTGAACAGTTTTCAGGGCTTCTTTTATTTCATCAAGGGGGAGACCTTCCAGCCGGGTCAGGTCCAGCTTCCCTGATCTGACCATATCTATGGCGCATTCTATGTAGGGGAGACGGTAACCCAGACTGCAGCCTGCCAGGCCGTTATGGCCGGCCCGGGCCAGGTCCCTGGCTGTGGGGAAGCTGTAAATGAGCTCCCTGCCGGTATCAATAGGTTTTCCGTATTTCCGGGCCAGCTGGTTTACGGCCTTGCGGATGGCAGGTATGTTCTTACGCTGGGATATGATAAAGGTGATGAGCATCTCCCAGGGATCCTGGCGGAGAATGCGGATACCCCGGCCCGCCTGGGCCGCGGCCTGCAGAAAGGGATCACTGGCCGGAATATGGCTTCTGATTATATGGTAGTTCCGGTCCAGGTCAAAGTAGACCCGCCAGAACTTGTCCCAGGCGCCCCGGCGGCATTTTACCTGATAGTAGCCGGGGGAAGACCTGCGGATATAGAGGTACTGGTTAGAACTGATAAAACGGTAGGTCCCGTCTTCAAAGGGCTCCACTCTGAAACACTGGCCGCTGTCTCTTATTTTTTCCAGATCAAAATCATCGTCAATTCTTATTCTCATAAATACTCCTAAGACTGGGGATCCTCGCCGGATTCCTTAAAAAAATCCCGCCGGCCGGGGGCCGGACCCAGCAGGGCCCGGCAGCCAGTGGCGGGACAAGAAAGGGAAGGCAGGGCCTCCTCTTTATGATCAGACAGATGACCTCTGCCTTTTAATTTTACTTTATTTTACTTCTGCAAATCCGTAGGGAAGTCCTTCGTTGAAGTTGCGGGCATTTTCCATGGTTACTGCAGCGATGGCCTGCAGGGCCTCACGGGTAAAGAAGGCCTGGTGGGAGGTGAGAATCAGCTGCGGGAACATCAGCAGACGGCCGGTAATACTGGTCTGAAGAGGATCAGAGGAGTGGTCAGTATAAACATTACCATCCTCACCCTCATAGACATCGAGGGCCACTGCGTGGAACTTGCCTGCTTTGAGGGCGGAAATCAGGGCTTCCGTATCAATCAGGCCGCCGCGGGCAGTGTTGACCAGCATAACGTCATCCTTCATCTTGGAGATGGCAGCTTCATCGATCATATGATAGGTACCATTCTCGCCCATGATCAGAGGAGCATGGAGGGAGATCAGGTCAGCCTTGGCATAAAGCTCATCCTTGTCCACATAAGTGAGAAGTCCCTCGTCAACCAGCCTCTGGTTGGGGAAGGCGTCCCAGCCGATCACTGTCATGCCAAATCCCTTACAGATGGCTGCCATACACTGGCCGATCCGGCCTGTGCCCATGATGCCGGCAACCTTATTGTGAAGGTCAACGCCTAAAAGACCGCTGAGGTCGAAATTGTTATCCCTGTTCTTGTTGTAGGCTTTGTGGATACGGCGGTTGGCTGCCTGAAGAATGGTCATGGCATGCTCTGCTACCGCGTAGGGTGAGTAGGCCGGAACACGCAGAACGGTCATGCCATACTCCTTGGCCGTTGCCACATCAACATTGTTGAAGCCGGCACAGCGAAGAAGGATCAGCTTAACGCCGCAGTCATGAAGGACTTCAACAACATCCTTGCCACACTCATCATTAACGAAAATACAAACAGCGTCAAAACCCTTGGCCAGCTCTGCGGACTCGATGGTCAGACGGCTCTTGAAGTACTTGATGCTGGTGTTGAAGGTGCCCTCGCCGGTCTCTCTTGCCAGCTCGCTGAAGAAGATCCGGTCGTAATCCTTGGTTCCGAAGAAGGCAACTTTCAGGAGACTGGTGCCCTTAGCCTGGTGGTCCATATGATCAAGGACGCTCTGAATCTTTTCCATACAGGCTTCTTCATCAGTTCCGTCACAGGTAACGTTTAAAGTACTGCCCTTTCTGGCGTGCAGCTGCATGATCTCAAGAACATTATTGCCCGCTGCCACAGCGCCATTGCACTCAAAGGTAGTTACACTCTTGAATTCCACACATGCCTGCGCCAGAAGTGCTGCCGGACGAGCATGAATACCCAGGGTATTGGTAATCACATGAGAGAACTTTTTCATACTAGTAATTCCTCCTTTAAACTTAATAAGTAAAGATGTATTATACGTAACTGTTTTTTGCAGGATGCAAAAACTGTCATTATTAATTTAACATTATCTAGTTTTTTTTACTAGCATAAACTTGTTTTTTCTAAAGAAAATTGCAGTGATTAGATAATTATTATCAAATATTTCACAGACTGGGCCAGAAAGTGTCGAAAAAGAAAAAATACAGATAAAAAAACTGTTTTCATCTAATTGGGTATAAAAATCACGTAAATATAAAAAATTCGTGAAAAATGCACTGATTTATTTAGATAATTAGTAAAAAATCAAAATATAATGATAAATGGTGAAAAATTTATAGTAAATAACAGTAAATTAATTGTAAATTTAATGTAATGTTAATAGCATTGAATTTAGCTTTATGATAAAGTATTAACATGGAGAAAATGTATCAAAACCGGTTTTAGGAAACACAGTCTTAAGGAAAGGAAGTGAAAAAATGAGACGGAGAGAATGGTATCTAGAACTGGAATCCCCTTTTCGGGAGTACATGGAAGAGGCAAGCGGTAAACCTGAGGTTCAAAGTGTGACAGAGATAGATTTTCTTAGGATGAAAAACCCCTGGATAGCTCTCTATGAGACCGGTTCGGACGTAGAAGTGGTCGTATATGATAAAGACAAGCCCCAATACAGACTGATTTACGGAGATTTACTGAATGCCCGACGGGATATGTACAGGCAGGGAAGGATTCATCAGATTCTCCCGGGAGCCGATGACAAAGAGATCTCCCAGGCATTTATTCACGTGTGATACAGGCAAAGAAGGGTTTTGTCTAAGATTTGTAAGCATAATATGAAGGATGAAAAATATGGAAGCTGAATGTTGTCTAAAAGAAGCGGCTGTGTTCTGCCCGTGCTAAGCAAGGGAAAGTTCACAGTCGTTTTTTTCAGGCTTAAATTTTGCAGGTTTTAAAGAGAAAATTTTGCTCTGGCTAGTTGTGGCCGAAAAAAGACCTGAGGGCTGCTAAGCTTTAATTCTTGACATAAACTGAAATGCGTTTAATAATAGGAAAGTATCTTAATAAGTTGGAATATTATGTTTAGAAAGAATAATTTGGTAGAATAATGAATAAAATACGATCAGGATTAATGAAAACCGGACTTTTGTTTAGCTTGGCGGCTTTTGTTATAGTTCCGCTGAGGCTGGAAGGGGCTGCAGGTCAGTCTAAGACGGCAGCCCCGGCAGCAGCAACCACGACGGCAGCCCCGGCGGCGGCAACCACGACGGCAGCCCCGGCGGCGGCAACCACGACGGCGGCCCCGGCAGCAACCACGACAGCGGCCCCGGCGGCAGCAACCACGACGGCGGCCCCGGCAGCGGCAACCACGACGGCGGCCCCGGCAGCAACCACGACGGCGGCCCCGGCGGCAGCAACCACGACGGCAGCTCCGGCAGCGGCAACCACGACGGCGGCCCCGGCGGCAGCAACCACAACAGCGGCCCCGGCGGCAGAGACAGCCATGACACCGGAAGAGACAATTGAAACAGCCAGCAGACAGCTGGAGGCTCTCAGCGAGGATGACGTTACCATAAGAATTATGCTGGACCCCGGCCATGGAGGTGACGACTCCGGAGCCGGAGGTTTTGGCACATCAGAGAAAAAGGTAGCTTTGAAAATTGCCAAGGCCCTGGCAGCTGAACTTCAGACCTATGATAATGTAGTTGTGGGACTGACCAGAGATAAGGACAAGTTTGTTGGTATCCACAAACGGACCAGGATTGCCAGAAAGCAGAAGGCGGACCTGATGATCAGCCTCCATTGTGATGCCTATGATCCCAGCTGTCTCTATGATCATGGAAGCAGCGTGCTGGTTGCCCGCAAGGGAAGCTATAAGACTGAGCTGGTAACAGAAGAGAACCGGCTGGCCAGGAGTATCCTTGCTGAACTGGAAGGCCTGGGACTTACCAACCAGGGTCTGGTCAGGAGGGCTTCTGCCGAAGGAGACCGCTATGAAGACGGATCCCTGGCAGATTACTATGGTTTGATCCGGGATGGTATGCTCTATGATTTCCCGGTTATCCTGGTTGAACATTGTTTTATGGACAGCAAAAAAGATTATGAGCTGGTGCTCTCTTCCAAGGAAAAGATTAAGAAGCTGGCGGAGGCTGACGCCAGAGGAATCGCTAAGTATCTGGGACTGACTAAAAAGGGCAGCAGTGAGATTGCGGCTGCCAATGTCCGCAAAGGCAAGGAGCTGAGATGTACCGGTAAAAAGGACAGTTTTTTCACTTTGCAGAAAAAGGTCTATAATCTGAATCTTAAGAGGAGACTGGAGGCTGCCATCGCAGATGCCAGACGTCAGATGGAACAGGCTGAACAGGAAGCCGGAAAGAGTAAGGAAAGTAAGGTCGCTGACAGTGATAAGGCTGCTGTTCCAGAGCAGGTTATGAGCTCTGAAATCCAGTCCACTGACCGGCAGGATAAGGCTACGGAAAGCCTTGCCATAAGCTTTGCCCTGGCCCTGCTTGCCTACTATGGCCTGGTTACCCTCAGAGAGAAAAACAGGAGAATGCATGGCTGAATCTGTTCCCCGGCAGGAAGCGGCAAAAGGTTCCGAGTCCTGACCGGTGACAGCAGGAGAAGTCATTTAGGCGATACAAGATAGAGATCCGGGACGGGAGGGAAAAATAATGAAGCATTGTATGGAGTGTGGAGCAAGACTCCGGAAAAAGTATCTGGACGGGGAAGGTATGGTTCCCTACTGTGACCACTGCCGCCAGTACAGGTTCCCGGTTTTCAATACTGCCGTGAGCATGATTGTGACCAACGAGGACCAGTCAAAGATTATTCTGATCAGGCAGTATGGCAAGCCCCACTATATTCTCGTGGCCGGCTATGTCAATAAGGGTGAGGACGCGGAGGATGCCGCAGTCCGGGAGGTGAAGGAAGAGATGGGCCTGGATGTAGTGAAAGCCCGCTTTAACCACAGCCATTATTTTGCTCCCTCCAATACTTTGATGCTGAATTTTACGGTGACCGTAGCCGGGACCGAGCCCAGGCCCAACAGGGAGATCGATTCCTGGCGCTGGTTTGACAGAGACCAGGCCCTGCATGAGATCAAGAAGGGCAGTCTGGCGGGAGCCTTTTTAAAAGGCTATCTCACCGGCAGCTATTCTTTTGCGGAGGCAGACGGTCTTGATCCTTCCGAACTGGAAGGACCGGCCCCTGGCAGAACCCTGAATCTGGCCATGGCCCAGATGACCATGGAGGAAGACCAGGAGAAAAACAGGGGGAAATGTTTCCATATGATGAAGGAGGCTGCCGAGAGGGGAGCTGATCTGGTCCTGTTTCCGGAGCTTTGCCTGACCCGGTTTTTCCCCCAGTACAGGAAGGCAGACCTGGCAGAGCTATGGGCCTGCGGCCAGGACAAGGAGCAGGCTAAAGAAGAAGGGCAGCTTAAGGGCAGAGAGCAGGAAAATGAGCAGGGCAGTGGGCCTGTAAAAGATAAACTGCGTCAGGTGACAGCATTGACTGATCTTGATTCCGATCTGGTTCAAAGTTTCTGCCGCCAGTGCTCCGACTACGGCATTATGGCAGTTCCCAATTTTTACCTGGAGCAGGACGGTAAGGCTTACGATGTCAGTCTTCTCATCGACAGGAAGGGACAGATTCTGGGCTGCCAGAAAATGGTCCATATTGCCGGGAACAGGCACTTTTATGAGACAGATTACTATGATGGCTCAGAGGAGGGTTTCCACGTATTTGACACAGAGTTCGGTCCCATGGGTATCGTGCTTTGTTACGATAGACATTTCCCGGAAAGTATCAGGACTGAGGCAGAGAAAGGAGCCCGGCTGATTCTGGTTCCTGCGGCTAATTGCACGGAGGAACCTCTTGAGCTCTTTGAGTGGGAGATGCGTGTGCAGGCCTACTGGAGCGGCAGCTGTCTTGCCATGTGTAACAGGACCGGTCCGGAAGGAGAGATGGACTTTGCCGGCAGGTCCCTGGTGGCTGGATCCGATGGCAGTCTGCTTGTGAAAGCGGACCGGGAAGAAGGTCTGATTATGACAGAACTGGATCTATCTGACTCCCCGGGCCCCCGTTACCGGAATTAGGGAAAATATCCTGAAAAAAGCGGTAAAAAAAGAATAAATAAAGATTGACAATATCTGTATTAGATGTTATATTTCAAATAGAACAAAAGTGATTGTGCAGATTTTAAGTTGGAGGGCTGTTATTCATAGGAATTTCAGTCCTCTTTCGTGAAGATGACGGGCTCTGCAGTGTCACCTGCCGGCAGGAAAGGCAGGATATAGGACACAGATAACGCAGATATGATATGGGAAGGAGGCTTATCATGGTTAAGAGAAAAGACTGTTATGAGATTCTCGGCATTTCCCGGAACGCGGATGAGGCAGCCATAAAGAAAGCCTACAGAAAGCTGGCAAAGAAGTATCATCCGGATACTAATCCGGGAAACAGCAAGGCGGAAGAGCATTTTAAAGAGGTTTCCGAGGCCTATAATATATTAAATGATAAGGAAAAAAAGAAATTATATGACCAGTATGGTTATGATGCCTTTGACGACAGTGGCAATCCCAGGCCCGAAGAGTGGTTTAAATATGGAGGCGGCCCTTTCCGGCAGGCCGGAGGAGACAATGATAATTTCCAGTACAGGGAGTTCCATTTTAATCCGGGAGGCGGAGGCCAGGGCGATGTGGATTTAGATGACCTCTTTGGCAGCTTTTTCGGAGGACAATCGGGAGCTTATTACAGCGGCAGGAATGGTTTCGGCGGTTTCAATGGCTTCCGTGGTCAGACAGGCGGCCGGCAGAGACAGACTTTCAGTCAGAAGGGACAGGATGTCCATGCCCAGATCCAGATTGCTCTTAGAGAGGCGGCCACAGGCTGTGACAGGATGATCGAGTACACAGACCATACTGGGGCCAGTCAGACTTTGAAGGTTCATATTCCGGCGGGGATTGCTTCGGGAGGCAAGGTCCGTCTGGCCGGCAAGGGTTATCCGGGAAAAAACGGAGGCAAGGCCGGAGACCTGCTGCTGGAAGTTGAACTGGCGGAAGATCCTGTTTTTGAGAGAAAGGGAAAGGATATCTATTCCACAGTCAGAGTTCCCTACTCCACCCTGATTCTGGGTGGGCAGGTCACGGTAGACACACTCCATGGCCCGGTTAACTGTAAGATCCGGGAGGGAACCAGGGCCGGGTCTAAGATCAGACTCAAGGGTAAGGGGATGCCTGCCCTTAAGAAAAAGGATAAGACCGGTGACCAGTATGTGACAGTGGAAGTTCTTATGCCCGCCAAGGTCAGCGAAGAGACCAAGCGCAAGCTTCGGGAATGTGCCGCTGAAGGGGTATAAGCAGGCCCTGACAGAGTGAGGGACTGTAAGCGGTCCCGGACTGGCCTGGAGTTTATGTATAGGCAGGACTTGAAAGGAGAATAGCTGAAGCCGGTATGACCGGCAGAAGCATGCAGAAAAAAGGGATGGGACAAGAGCCTTAAAGGCTCAGGTTCCATCCCTTTTTAATTCAGCCGGAGAGGTCCCTTTTTATACAAGCTAAGAGGGACTGCCCTGTCGGATTCTGGTATTTGTTTTGAGGGAGCCGGACTTCAGGCCCGGATGATATAGTCTTCCTTGCGGGGTGCTGCAGCCTGCTTTTCGCCGTCCCGGTAACCCAGGATACAGTGGCCGATGCCTACATAGTTCTCCGGCACTCCCCATTTTCTCAGCAGGGCCTTGCCCTCCTCTGATTCAAATTCCTGTCTGGCCCGATGAATCCAGCAGGAACCTACGCCGATGGAACTGGCGGCGTTAAGCATATTGCCTATAACCAGGGAACCGTCTTCCACGTGGGTAGGCAGGTCCGGGTTAGCTAGAACGATCAGAACTGTCGGGGCACCGTAGAAGGGATCAGTGGATACGCCCATGATATCAGCGTTCATTTTAGACAGGGCTGCGATATCTTCAGGGTCCTGCATGACAACGATGACAGGGGATTGCTTTCCCATACCTGTGGGAGCGTAAATGCCGGCACAGAGAATGGAGTAAAGTTCCTCCTCCGTAATCTGGTCTTTTTTATAAGAACGGCAGCTGCGGCGTTCAATTAAATCCTGTACAGTTGATTTCATTATATGATTACCTCCATATCTTTTTATTGCTTATCTATATAATACACCATTGTAGAAAAAATGGCATTGATTTTTAAAAAAGAACAGAAAATTACCCCAATTACACTGGAAATATTCATATCTGGACTTCAGCTTTGCCGGCTTCTTTTGAAAGATGCTTATGCCTGCTGTCCGGTCTTGTTCCGCCGGATATTCTGCTGATTTCCTGAAAGAAGAAGAGGGTAAGTTCAGGAAAGAAATATTTTCCAAAGGACTGCTTTGTGATATAGTAATATCATAATACTAATTGCTTAGGGAGGTAATGACTATGATAATTGCTATGGCTAACGATCATGCGGGGACTAAAATGAAGGAAGAGATCAAGGCCTATCTGGAATCGGCCGGCCATGAAGTGAAAGATTTTGGTACCTATAACGAGGAATCCTGTGACCTGTCTGATTTTGTCTATCCGGCAGCTCTTGCTGTAGCCAGGGGGGAATGTGACCGCGGAATCTTTGTGGATGGCGTCGGTTACGGCAGTGCTATGATTGCCAACAAGATTAACGGCATATATGCCTGTGTTTGCCAGGATCCCTTCTGTGCCATGCTGGCCAGACAGCATAATGATGCCAATGTACTCTGTTTAGGAGCCAAGATCATCGGCAGCATGATTGCTTCTGAGATTGTGAAAACTTATATGACTACAGACGCCCTTACGGCTGATAAGTATGTGCGCCGGGTGAAAAAGGTGGAGGAAATCAACAACAAGCACTGCGTGCCTGTAAAATAAGCTTTTTCCACTGGGAATTTCCATGTTCTGTCCGGCGGCAGGATGAGAAGACAGCTCAATAAGCAAAAGCCGGGAGCGAGAGCCCGGCTTTTCTTTATAGATTTTCAGGCGATAAAATATTCTTGATATAATAAGTCCGGACAAGCAAACTATAGGTTTAAGTGAAGGATTATTAAAAAGTGCTGAAGAGAGGTGTTTGGCCATGCATGACCAGTTTTTCAGGACGGGGGTGCTCCTGGGACAAGAAAATATAAAGAAGCTTTCAGAAGCCAGGGTTGCGGTATTTGGTGTCGGCGGGGTAGGAGGCTATACTGTGGAGGCCCTGGCCAGAAGCGGGATCGGGACCCTGGATCTTATTGATAATGATAAGGTCAGCCTGACCAATCTCAACCGCCAGATCCATGCCCTCCACAGCACTCTGGACTGTTATAAGGTTGATGTGGCCAGGGACCGGGTCCTGGATATCAATCCCGGTGCCAGAGTCCATGTCTACAAGACCTTTTACTTGCCGGAGACCAGGGACCAGTTTGATTTTTCCCGGTATGATTATGTGGTTGACGCCATTGACACGGTGACCGGGAAGATCAGTCTGGTGGAACAGGCCCGGGAAGCAGGGGTCAGAATCATTTCCTCCATGGGAGCCGGCAATAAACTGGATCCCACCGCCTTTGAACTGGCTGATATCTACAGTACTTCAGTCTGCCCCCTGGCCAGGGTGATGAGAAGAGAATTAAAGAAAAGGGGAATAGACCACCTAAAGGTGGTATATTCTAAGGAGAAACCCATGACACCCATGTGGGACTGGCCGGAGTCTGCCAGCGGCAGTGGGCCTGGGACAGAGGCGGGTTTCTCATCTGCCGGCCGGGAGACAGGCAGCCGGAAGCGGACCCTGCCGGGAAGTACCGCCTTTGTACCGGCGGTGGCAGGCCTGATCATAGCAGGGGAGGTAGTAAAGGACCTGGCTGCAGCTGTCCTTTGACAGGAATGATGCCGGGCCGGCTAAAGAGGTCTGCTTAAAAAATATGGAGGTCTGCAGGAGAGAAAACGGAAGAAAAGGATTCCCGGGATGAAAATTGATGGGACCAGCCTGCGGGAGGACAGCGGGTTAGCAGATCAGCAGCAGGAAGCTGCTTTACTGATAAATATATGGGGAAAGGAGGTGTCAGTATGGAGAAGAAATATTTTTTCTTTGATATTGATGGCACTTTAACAGACAGAAATACCGGGCAGATTGTAGCTTCGGCCAAGGAAGCCCTCGACAAGCTCAGGGCGGCGGGACATTTTGTCTCCATCGCTACGGGAAGGGCTTCATACAAGGCAATTCCCTTTGCCAGGAAGCACGATTTTGAGAATATGGTCTGCAACGGGGGCCATGGAATCTATTTTGAGGGGGAGATGAGAGAGAACCGGCCTATGAAGAGGGAGCGGTCCCTGGCTCTCTACCGCCAGGCCATGTCCCTGGGATATGGTGTATTGGTGGCCCTGGATGATTCCAAAAAGGTCTATGCCAGCAACTTTAACTTTATAGAACAGGCGGGAATCAGAAAGGAGCCGACCACCTACATCATCGACGACCAGTTTGACCCGGTGGAGGCCAAGTCCATCTATAAAATGTATGTGTCTATTCCTGAGGAAGAGGAGGCCAGGCTGACCCTCAGGGATACCCTAGGCTACAAACGCTTTGAACCTGAGTACCTGCTATTTCAGCCGGACGCCAAGAATCAGGGGATTCTCCGCATGCTTGAGTATGTAGGAGGAGAGCCGGAGGATGTGGTTGTCTTCGGAGACGATATTGGTGACGTGAATATGTTTGATGACCGCTTTTACAGGATTGCCATGGGAAATGGATGCGAAGAACTGAAGGCCAGGGCTGACTATGTGGCGGAGAGAAATGTCGATGACGGTATATACAAGGCCTGTGAGGCCCATGGCTGGTTTTGAGTTGCGGACTGACAGCCTGGACCTGCAGCCCTGAAAGATGAAAGAAAGAGATGATAGTATGACTGTGAGAATAAAGGAGTTAGAAAACGTAAAGGTAGTCAGGTCTCAGATCAGATACCGGTCTGCCGATGGGATGACCATCATTCATGGGAGAATATGGAAGCCGGCAGGAGACCAGCCGGAAATCAGGGCGATCCTACAGATCTGCCATGGTATGTCAGAATATATAGAACGTTACGAGGAGTTTGCCACTTTTCTTGCCAGCAGGGGCTTTCTTGTGGCGGGAAATGATCATCTGGGCCATGGGGAGTCGGTTATGGACCAGAGCCGGTATGGTTTTTTTGCCAAAAGAAACGGTAATGACTGTGTCATAGCGGATATCCACCGGCTGCGGAGAGAGCTGCAGCAGCGGTATCCTGAGACCCCTTATTTTATGCTGGGCCACAGTATGGGTTCCTTCCTGGTGGGCCAGTATATTGAATTGCACGGGGAAGGACTGGCCGGAGCCATCATCATGGGTACTGGTTTTCCCGCACCCGTTTCCATTATTTTTGGTATGGGTCTTTGCAGGTTCCTGGCCTTCTTAATGGGCTGGCACCATCGCAGCAAGATCATAACCCTTCTGACCTCTGGCAATTATAACCGTCAGTTTAAGCCAAACCGGACACCTGTGGACTGGCTTTCCAAGGTGGAGAGTGTGCCGGCAGAATTCTGCAGTAATCCTAAGAGTGCCTTCAGCTTCACCATCAACGGCTATTACAATATGTTTAAGGGCATCCTTTTTATGGAAAAAAAGAAGAATATGAAAAAAATACCAAAAAGTCTTCCTCTTCTGCTGGTATCCGGGGCTAAGGACCCGGTGGGGGGCAATGGAAGGCAGGTTATTGCAGCCTATCAGGCCTACGCCCAGGCCGGAATCAGACATATCCAGGGCAAGCTCTATAAAGATGACCGGCATGAGCTGCTCAACGAATCGGATAGGGAAACCGTTTACAGGGATCTTTTACGATGGATGGAGAAATGGATATAATTAAAACACAATTTCCTGTTAATATGGGGGGACAATTGTTTTGACATAATTTACGAAAGCAACGTTTTCTATATGGAATGAAGCTGCTCGTTTCCCTTGGGGTGCTTGTTTCTATATAGTAAAGGGGACGATTGTTTCGGCTTAATATCAGGGTGATGGTTTCTCCGGCTGATGGGGACCATTTGCTCTGGACAGGAAAGGAGACAGGGTGAAAAAGATATATTGTATTTTCATGGGTTTACTAATGCTGCTTCTGGTGGCCTGCAGTGGCAAGAGTAGCGGCCAGGAAGCCCAGAGTACAAGGGACCGGGAAGCCTCTAAGACTAAGGATTATGGAGTGTTTATTGGTATTGACCGTGATAAAATAAGCCGGCTGGAGCCCTATAACACCGTAGTGATAGAACCAACGGAATTTACCGAGCAGGATGTGATAAAGCTCCATGACAAGGGTAAGACCGTTTATGCTTATCTGAATGTGGGCACTATAGAGACCTTCCGCCCTTATTATAAAGACTTTAAAGATATGGCTTTGGAGAATTACAGGGACTGGCCCGATGAATACTGGATTGACGTGTCCCAAAAGGAATGGCAGGACTGTTGTGTTGAACTGGCGGAAAGAATTAAGGCCCAGGGCTATGATGGATTTTTTGTGGATAACCTGGATGTTTATCATTATTATCCCGAAAAGGGAATCTATGATGGAATCTGTTCCATCCTGAATAGGATTAAAACCATGGATACTGAGGTGATCATTAACGGGGCCAAGGAATTTGTGACCTCCACCTTTACCATGGATGGGAGCCAGGACCTTTTTGACGCGGTCAACCAGGAGGAAGTCTTTACCAGGATTGATTTTGATGATGCGACCTACCACAAGCAGAAGGCCAAGGAGACGGCTATCCTGAAGGAATACCTGGAGAAGGTAAAGACGGAAGGCTACAGGGTCTACCTGCTTGAGTATGCTCCCAGTAAGCTGGTTTTGAAAAGGATTAAGAATTACTGTAAGCTCAAGGACTACCAGTATTACTGCGCACCCAGTCTGAAGCTGGAATAAGCCCCGGGGTCAGCCTCCAGGGCTTTGCTTCTGTTGTAATTGATAAGTATTGTTGAAAGGCATTGTAATATAAATTATATTGAGTTATAATAGACAGGAATTGGATATCAGAACTTCGGGGCAGGGTGTAATTCCCGACCGGCGGTGTATGTCATATGCCTGGAAAAAGCAGATGACGTGAGCCCGCGAGCCGATTGGCATGATCCGGTGAGATTCCGGGGCCGACAGTAGAGTCTGGATGAGAGAAGTGGAGAGATGATAGATTCATGACAGGGGCGGCGGCCGCACAGACAGCGGCCTGGGACTGGTAAGCAGCGGCTTTCCTTTTCCCAGGATACCCTTATGGACGTCTCTCTTAGCGGATGTAATATGCTTTCAGTCCCCGGATTTATCCGGGGTTTTTTTAAATCATAGGATATTCGTTGATTTCCCAGGATTTAAAAACCCTCCGGGGGATGTGGTCTGGCGTTATAGGAATTATGTCACTGTGTGACCGGCTTTGCCGTGAGAGTCCGCAAATGGACGCTTTTTTAGACTGGAAGCCATCGAGAAGAGGACATGGAATAAAGTCCTCATGAGTAAAAGAAACAGGGGTCTTGATGTCCGTTTAAAATACTGTTTTAAAAAATGTCACTGGATAAGGAGGACGAAGACGATGAGCAGATATTACATTGGATTTGACGCAGGAACACAGAGTGTCAAAGTTGCTGTATACGATGAGGATATGAACTGTCTGGTTCAGTCCGCTTCCCCCACAACCCTGAATTATCCCGAGCCGGGATGGGTCAGCATGGATGTTGACGAGTATTTGCAGCTAACTATAAAGGGCATGAAGGACTGTGCTGACCAGATGAAGGAGAAGGGCCTGGATGTCAGCAAGGTCCGGTCTATCATGGGTGATGGGATCATCTGTGGAATCTGTGGCGTGGACGCGGAAGGTAATGCCATCACACCCTATATCAATTACCTGGATTCCAGGACTAAGGAGGATGCTGACGCCATCAATGCCATGGGCCTTGACATCTGGCAGAAAGAGACGGGCAACGCGGAGGCCAACTGTATGTTCCCGGCCATGTTTGCCCGCTGGTTCCTTAATAATGTGGAAGGCTTCCGGGAAAAGGGAGTGAAGTTTGTCCATGACGCCCCCTATGTTCTGGCCCACCTGGCCGGCCTTAAGGGTGACCAGATGTTCATAGACTGGGGAACCATGTCCGGATGGGGACTGGGTTACAAGGTGGAGGACAAATGCTGGTCCAAAGACCAGCTGGATATCCTGGGGATTCCTGAATCCATGATGCCCCGGATTGTCAAGCCCTGGGATGTGGTAGGTTATCTGACCGAGGAGATCGCAAAACAGACCGGCTTCCCGGCGGGAATCGCAATCTGCGGCGGTGCCGGAGACACCATGCAGTCCATGATCGGCAGCGGCAATATGAAGGCCGGCCAGGCAGTGGATGTGGCGGGAACCTGTTCCATGTTCTGCGTTTCCACCAGGGGGATCATACCGGAGCTTTCCAAGCCCGGTACAGGGCTGATCTTTAACAGTGGATCCCTGCCCGATACTTATTTTTACTGGGGATACATCCGAACCGGAGGTCTGGCCCTGCGCTGGTACAAGGATAATATCTGCCAGAAGGCTGAGGACGGTTCCTATTACAGGGATCTGGAAGATAATTCCAGGGAGAAGGTGCCGGCAGGCTCCAACGGGGTACTCTTCCTGCCCTATCTGACCGGGGGCAACAATGATATCGCTGACGCCACGGGATGCTTCCTCAACATGACTATGGACACAGACCAGTTCACCCTCTGGAGAGCGGTGCTGGAGGCCATCGGCTATGACTATATGGAGATCACCGAGCTCTACCGGGCTGCCGGCATTGACCTGAGCCGGATCACTATCACCGAGGGTGGCAGCCGGGATAATATGTGGAATAAGATGAAGGCGGACATGCTTGACAGCAGAACCGTCACCTTGGAAAATGCGGCTGGGGCCGTGATGACCAACTGTGTATTCGGGGCCTATGCCGTGGGAGACGTGGAAGACATCGCTGGAGCCCTCACCGGAAATATCCATATCAAGAATGAGTTCAAGCCGGATCCGGCTACCCATGACTTTTATCTGAAGCAGTACCAGCTGAAAAACCGGCTGGTCAAAGAAGAGATGGGTGCAGCCTTTCTTACCTTAAAGCAGATGAGAGAAGATTAGGAGTACAGACTGACCGTCCCGGACACAATCATACAGTATATGAAACCTATGAATCCCAGCCTTGGCAGGCTGTCTGAAAGGGCAGTCCTGCCAGTTGGGATTTTCCTTTTCCATATTAGATAGCAATTAAGGAACGGATTAGAGAGCAAATTAGAAACCAGATTAGAGAGCAAATTAGAAACCAGATTAGAGAGCAGATTAGATAATATGAAGTGACCTCACATTTGTAGCAACGTGGATTTACCTGTATACTAAAGATTGAAAAGATCAATGGTAACAGGGATTAC
>ODAJ012184000.1_pt1 | contig 43454 bp, 44 predicted proteins | sample 1539241 | NCBI WGS metagenome assembly ODAJ01 (sample SAMN02144231, study PRJEB22623) | gut metagenome | biome: sheep rumen | host: Ovis aries | place: New Zealand
ATCTCTTTGAACACTTTGTTCCTGCCAGTGTCCATCACGTCGTTGCGGTGGTTGTTCTTTAGCATTACCTTCTGCCCGTTGATAACGAACGTGTAGGTATAGGGTGCAGTGTACTCCCATCGCAGCCGATCGCTTTGCTGGTAGTACATTCTGCCCTTCGCAACCATTTTGTCGTTGAGCATTTTCAAGTGCTTGGTCTGCACAAAGTCACATTGCATGGACTTTATCTTGGCTGCAGCTTGGCTGATTTGCTTTTTCACCTGGCCCTCATCCACCTGTTGGGCCATGAGCGGCAGAGCCAAAAGGCAGAACAGCCAGAAAATGATATTTCTCTTCATTGCATTTTGATTATTTTGAACTCCTAACTCTTAACTCCTAACTCCTAACTCTTCACCCCCACCAGGCAACATCCGGCCATGATGAGGAAAACGCCCAGCCATTGGGTGGGAGCCACCCTCTCGTGGAAAAAGACGATGGCAGCCAGCATACCGAAAACATAGCTGAGACTCACCATGGGGTAGGCCACACTCAGCGGAAAGTTTTTCACCATGTACATCCACAGCAGCGAACCCGCGCCAAAGCAGATGCCGCAGGCGGCAAACTGCCAGTTGAGCAGCAGGCTCACCCAAAACTCTTTCGACCATCCGAAAGCAGCCATGCGGGCAAGGGCAAACTTCAGAAACACCTGTCCTCCGGCGAGCAACAGACTCTGAACGATGGCGTAAGGAATGATTTTCCACATGCTCTTATTCTTCGTTTTCGTTATTGTTGTCGTTGTCGTTGTCAATGGCCAATACCATTGCCACCGAGCGGATGCCAGGGCCTCTCCTCAAAAAGCCTTCTCCAAGTTTTCCGTCTTGTGTGTGGCATTGCAGCCGCTCCATAAAACTGACAAAGAGGGGCGTCATTTCGTCGTGGCAGCCCACCAGCACATTGTTGCATTTGCCCGAGCCCAGCAGCCTGCGGGCGTCGCGCAGCGCCCATTCTAGCGATTCGGCTCCTTGGGTGTAGGTGACATTGTAACCGTGACAGCCGGTGCGAATGGCAATGTTGCAGCCGAGCGTGTTGTGAGTGCTCTGCATGAATAGGGTGGGGCTGAGCGTGGCAGTTTCCCCCTCGCTTTCCAGCTGCTCCAACAGGCGTTCGCTATTTTCCAGACATCCCTGTGAGGTGGCGGTCACGATGGCGTCGGGTGTCTCTATGCCTGCTTGGCTGAGCGCTTTCAGCGATGCGAGCAACGAACTCTTGAGCAGTTTGCCCATACGCCGCGACTCCATGGGACTGATGTAGTTGCGGATTTCTTTCAGTTCCTCTTCGTCGTTGATTTCTACACGGCTCAGAACTTTGAGCCTTCCAAAAGCCCCCTCCGAAGCCCTCTGGGGGGAGAGAAAAGCCCCCTCCGACTCCCCCTGGGGGGAGAGACTTCCCGCGGGTTGGGTCTTCCCCCCCAGGGGGGATGAGAGGGGGGCTCGCAGCACGAGTGCCGAGTCGTTGCCTCCGAAACCGAAGGCGTTGCAGAGTACGGCGTCCAGATGGGCCTCCCTCACACCAAGCGATGGCTTGACGCCTTCGTCCATGGGGTGCTTCCAGCCCAAGTTGGCGGGGATGAATCCGTTTTGAATGGCCAGCAGGCTGATGACGGTCTCTATGCTGCCCGACGCGCTGGTGGTGTGCCCTGTGAAGGGCTTGGTGCTTGAAACAGGCGGCACATCGCTGCCGAAAACCCGGCGGAGCGCCACACTTTCGCTTCGGTCGTTGTCGGGGGTGCCTGTGCCGTGGGCATTGACATACTGTATGTCGGCTGGTTGCAGTCCTGCCATGGCGATGGCTTGGGTCATGGCCAGATAGGGGCCTTCGCCCTCGGGTGAAGTGGCTGTCTGGTGGAACGCGTCGCAGGCATTGCTCCATCCGGCCAACTCGGCGTGGATGGGGGCGTTTCGTTTGCGCGCGCAGGCCTCCGACTCGAGTACCACATAGGCCGCCCCCTCGCCCAAATTGAGTCCTGCTCGGTCGCGGTCGAAAGGACGGCAACGCTCGCGGTCGATAATCATGAGCGAGTTGAACCCGTTGAGATGGAATCGGGTGAGGGCCTCGGCACCTCCGGCGACTACGATGTCGGCTTCGCCGCTGCGTATCATCTCGGCTCCTGCAATGATGGCGTTGGCAGCCGACGAACAGGCAGTGGAGATTGTGGTGTATTCGTCGAAGACACCGAAGTGATTGGCCATCTGCCGGGTAGAACTGCCTGGGTCGTGATTGTTGAGCCACGGCAAGCAAGCGTCGCTTTCCTTCAGACTGGCAAAGAGGTTTTCGGTAACGTCCATTCCGCCAACGGTTGTGCCCGAAACGAGCACCGTTCTGTAGCCTTGAGCTTTGAGCTCTGAGCTCTGAACCATGAGTTTCGAGTCTTCCAGAGCTTGTTTTATGGCGAGCATGCCCATGAGCGACGTGCGGCTCAGTTCCCGGTCAGCGGAATCCAACGCTCGCTGGCCGATGGGAAGAGCAATGGACAGCTGCGCTTTCATCTCATCGTTCGACAGCTTCACTTCGCCAACGGGCAGCTCCTTGCGGACGGAGTGCAGGTGGCACATGGTGCCGACACCGCTTTCACCCTTCAGAAGCGCGTGTAGGACAGACTGCTTGTCGGTGCCTATGGCACAGACAATGCCTTCTCCGGTTATGACGATTTTTTCCATTGGCGATAGTCTATTGACATTCGGCAACTGGCGTTGTGGTTATCGTTATTTCTTTCGGTTTTTGCTTACGTAGTCAGCAATGGTGTTGACGCTCTTGAAAATGGCTTTTCCCTCAGCGGGATTGGCCAGTTTGATGCCATAGCTTTTTTCCAGAAGCACAATCAGTTCGAGTGCGTCGATGGAGTCAAGCCCCAGTCCTTCTCCGAAGAGAGCGTCGTCGTTGTCGATGTCGTCGGGAGTCATTTCCTCCAGGTTGAGAGCCTCGATGATTTGCTCTTTCAGTTGTTTTGTCAATTCTTCCATAGGTTTATATGAAAATTGTTTTACGATTCTTCTTTTTTTGATTCGATTATTTCCAGTTGGGCCTCGAAATGGTTTTCGTCTTCGCAGTCAATCCATCCAGTCAGCAGTTTTCGGGTGTTGGTGTCCTGCATGGCAGCCCGTTGTATTTGCCGCATGAGCAGCCTGTCTTTTTTGGGCAGAATGCAGAATGTGGTTTCTCCCTGGCAATGATGGCGTATGGCTATTTCGGCGGTTACGATGTTTGGGAGCGTATAGACGAACAGCGAAGGACTGGGAAAATAGTTGTCCTTGTCTCGGATGGTTTCATAGTACGCTCTGTCAGTGACAACAGACGAGGAATGGTTGAAGAGAATGATTGAAACCTCCTCTGAAGCCCCCTCCGACTCCCCCTGGGGGGAGAGACTTGCCCCCACCAAACCTCCCCCCGTAGGGGAGGCTTCCTTCGCGTTGGGGCTTCCCTCGCCCCCTTTAGGGGGGGCAGGGGGGCTGGATGAGAAGGGGGGCTGGGATGAGAGGGGGGCACCAATAAGGAGCTCGGCGGCCACAAAGCCCAGTCGGCTCAGCATGTCCATCTTGTAGAACTTGGGATAGTCGCCGATGTATCGCTTGTAGGCGTCGGTCAGCATGTCCTTTCCTCTGCCGCTGACTTCCACGTTTTTTCCGTTGAGCGTTATTCCTTCGGGTGACACGACAATTGAGGCCCCTAAAGCCCCCTCCGACTCCCCCTGGGGGGAGAGACTTGCCCCCACCAAACCTCCCCCCGTAGGGGAGGTTTCCTTCGCGTTGGGGCTTCCCTCGCCCCCTTTAGGGGGGACAGGGGGGCTGGATGAGAGGGGGGCTATGGGGGCACCAACCCAGAGTGCGGCATTGCAGCCTCCAAAGCCGGATATCATTTTCAGGAAGTTCTTTTTCTCGGTGTGCAGATGTGATGCGCTCAAATGGATATTGCCCGATACACCTCGTTCTTCAAAACCGCGCGTTCCCAAGATGATTCCGTCGTCGAGGGCTCGCATGGAGATGACCGTCTCGAGTATGCCTGCTGCGCCGAGTGTATGGCCGAAGTATCCTTTCAGGGCGTTCACGGGAAGAGGGTGGTTGGTTCCCAGCGCGCGCTCAATGGCCACCGACTCCATTTGGTCGTTGAACAGGGTGGCTGTGCCGTGGGCGTTGATGAAGGCCAAATCGTCGGCACTGTTTCCCTGCATTGCTGCGCGCAAGGAGAGGTAGGCGCCGTCGGCTTGTTTTGTGGGTGTACTGATGTGGTAGGCATCGTTGCGTATGGCTCCGCTCCCCACGCTCCACTTGCCGCTTTGGGTGGTCGAAAGCACCATTGTGGCGGCTGCTTCGCCGAGATTCATGCCGATACGTTCCATGTCGAACGGCCGGCATTCGTTCTCGGCAAGGGCTCTGAGCGATTGGAATCCCGACAGAATGAAGGGGTTGAGTGTGTCGGCTCCGCTGACGATGGCAAAATCGTAAGCATGGGTTTCAAGCAGCCGCTTGGCCAGAATGATGGCTGCCAGCCCAGAGATGCAGGCGTTGCAAACCACCAGTGGCTGGGTGGCGATGCCCAGATGCTGACAGATGCGGAGCGCGCTGTCCGAGGGAGAGGCTCCCGAGGGAGAACTCTCTATGTCGGCTTTTGTTGTGCTCAATACGAACAGAACTTTTGGGCTCGACGGGTTGATGTTCGTCTTGCTCAGTGCTTCTTTGGCAGAAGTCGCCACCATGCTCTCAAATCGCGTTAGTCCGCCGATGAGCATTTGGCGGCTTTGCTCTTCGCTGAACATCGAGGCGGTGAAGGGCGCAGGCAGGTAAGGATGGTTCGCATAATGGCAGAGCGCAGAACGACCCGCCATGACGGCCTGATAGTTCTGTTCGGTGGTGGCGCCCAAGGGCGACAATATGTTGTCTGCTATATTGAAAACCATAATTGACAATTTGCATTTTGACATTTGACAAGCTGAACACCCTCGGCGCTGCAAGCCAATGCCCTAACTCCTAACTCCTAACTCTTAACTCTTAACTCCTAACTCCTAACTCCTAACTCCTAACTCCAATCTCCTTCACTCCTCCACTCCCCAGTGCCTTTTCCAATGCAGGTAGAACTCTGGGTTTTCCCAAACCAGTTGGTAGTTGGTGTCCATGAACACCTGGACGGAGTGGCCGGTGGCAATGATGCTTTCGTCGTCGGGGTCGTGAATCTCGTAGTCGAACTCTATCTTGGCTGCCTCGGTGGGGCAGTAGATGATGTCTATTCTGGGGTGCATGCCGTAGCGGATGGGCTTCTTGTAGTGGAAGGTCAGTTCCACCAGCGGTGCGAAATAGCCATGGCTGAAGAAACTCATGTACTCAAGTCCGTATTTGGCGCCAAAGCATTCGCGGGCGTCCTCGAAGTAGAGCGGATAAGACCCGTGCCACACCACATTCATCGAATCGACTTCGCTGAATCGTATTTCCAGTCTTTTTGATGCTTTCAGTTGCATGGTTCATTTTTTATTAAGGCCCCCTCCGACTCCCCCTGGGGGGAGAGACTATCTGCGGGTTGGGACTTCCCCCCCAGGGGGGATGAGAGGGGGGCCTGAGATGAGAGGGGGGCTTGGGGGCTTTTTATTGCAATTTTCATTTCAGCTGTTGCCAGAGTTTGTGTGTTGCAGCCTACGGTGGCATGAACAAGCGTCATCCCGAACACTTCCTCCACCACGTCGATGGTGGTCTGGATGGTTTCTCCTACGGCGGGGAGCGCCTTGATCTCCATATTTCGGATGGCGCCGATGAATCCTATTTGTATGCCTTTTTTGAGAATGTACTTGTTGACATATCCGATGCGGGCCGCGCAGGTCTGGGCGATGTTCTCTATCAGCCCCGACGGGCTCATGTGTCCATTCTCCACAAACATGTTGCCGTTGCCGATGGTTGTTTCGGTGACGGTTCGCGCACGGTCGAAGTGGGTCAGACTGCCCACCATGACGAAGGGCTCTTGCTGGGGCAGCAGTTCGTGTATGTCTATGGTGCGCAGATAGGCTTCAGTTGGTGCCCCCACCAAACCTCCCCCCGTAGGGGAGGCTTCCTGTGCGTTGGGGTCTATTCCCGAGCAAGCTCGCCTACCCGTAGCCTTTCCCCCTACGGGGGGGATAAGAGGGGGGCTTGGCTTCCAGAAATCGTAGTAGTTGTACCATTGGGTGGGGTGGAGCCTGACGACTCGTTCCAGTTCGTCTGCATAGCTCCGCGCCAGCTGCCGAATCTGTTCGCGTCTGGGCGCCTGGTTGTCGTAGTGGAGTGGTGCGACGTATATTTTGTAGCTTTTGGCCGATGTCTTCATCACGTTGACGGCCAGCACCTGCCGGGCTCTCATGGTGGCCACGCTGAAGGGACCCATGGGGAAGTGGGCTTTGCGGCCCAGAAACTCCATCTCCACGAACTTCTGCGAGCCCCATATCCTGTCGGCGGGCATGCTGACGGTCTCGCCGTCTTGCAGGGCGCGGTTGATGTCGAACAAGTGGCTCATGTCGCTCTTCACGGCTATCATGCGGATGTTCTTGTCGGCAAACATTCGGTTGCGATTGTCCATCACCGAGGCCTTCTCGCCCGAAAACACCAGCGCGTTGAAGGGTTTGTCCTCGGCTTTCAGCGTGTAGCCTGCTATCTCGTAGTTGCCCACGTGCGAGCTGAGCTGCACGAAACTGTCGCGTTGCTTGGCCAGCTTCTGGAAGTGGTCGTAGCCTTCGATGTCGATGTTGAACCGCTTGCCTGCATACATGGCAAATTTATCGACGACGGCCTGCCCGAACATGCAGTGGTTGATGTAGGTCTTCCATGCCGCCTTCAGCGGCGTGTACCCCAAGCGCTCCCTGAAATAGTGGTAGATGGCGCGTCGGCCCTCGGCCCGTATGCACAGGCAGACGGGCACCACAAATGCCGAAGCGAAGGCGTAAATCAGCCTTACGTCCGTCAGCCGGAGCAGGCGGATGAGCCACAAGTGCATCTTGCCGCCGCCCCATGTCGTGCCAGCCCACTGCTTCTCTGCCATCGGCTAAGCGTTCACTTTTCTCTCGATGTAGTCGCAGAACTGGCGCAATGTCTTCACGTCGGCCATTTCTTCGGGCTTGATCTTGAATCCGAAATTCTTTTCTACAATCACCACGATGTCAACAAAGTCGAGGCTGTCTATGCCCATGTCGTCTTTCAGGGTGGCCTCGTCGGCAATCTTCTCCTCGTCTATTTCGAGGTCGTCAATGAGGAATGCTCTTACTTTTTCTTCAATTTCTGTTCTTGTCATTGTTTTTGTTGAATATTTTGTTGTTTTGCGTTTCAATCTTTCCTTTTGCACACCATGATGGAGTGTCCTTGGCCCAGGTGGTCGTAGATGTGTTCGGTCTGCAGGCCTGCTTGGTTGATGCACTGCTCCATGTCCTCGGTGCAGTACATCTTCGAGTTGCCGTTGGCTATGGCGGCGAAGTAGAGGCTGGTCATGGTGAGGCAGAAGGCCGCTGGCTCGTAGCGCTGTCGGTCCCACAGCGTTTCCATGATGAACAGGCGGGTGTTCTCGTCCATGGCTTCGCGGGCGCGCTTGAGTATGCTCACTATCTCGTCCATGCTGAAGCAGTCCAGGAATTGGCTCATCCAGATGGCGTCCGGCGCCTGCTCGCGGCGGGGGAGTTTGGCCTCGGGGTCGAGCAGGTCGATGGCGTGGCCGCCGATTCGCTCGGCTCCCTTTTGTCCGCGTATGTTCTGTTCCATCATGCCGATCTGGCCGGGCAGGTCGAGCACGGTCACTTCCACGTCGTCGTCGTAGGCGACGCACTGCAGGGCCCACCTGCCCGTGTTGCCGCCCAAATCGTAGAGCGAGCGCACATGGTGGTGGCGGAACACGATTTCCAACGCCTCGGGAAACGACGAGTCGCTGTAGAAGTGGTCGAATCCGAACCAGCTCTGCTGCACCTGCTTGGGCAGCGACGCAAGCCCTTCGTAAACCGTCGGCCAGGGGCCAAAGTGTTTCAGCCCTTCGGGCTTTCCGCTGAGCAGCGCTTCCTCCAGTCGGAACCACCCTTCGTAGTTCACGTCGTGGTTGAAGTCGAGGTTGACGCGGGTGGCGGGGTCGCAGAGCAGAAACCACCCCGTTTTTGACAGCGTGAAGCGGTCGGTGGCCGCATCGACGAGAATGGTGCCGATGGAGAGCGAGGCCTCGGTGAGGCACTTCACGGCGTAGTCCGACAGCCCCGTGCGCTGTACGATTTCCTGGCGGGTGAGCCCGTCGGGGGCGTCGCGCAGAAGGTCCAGAATGCCCAGCTTCACCATGAGCCGCGATGCCTGGAACACGGCGGGGCCCCAAGCAATGAACTCGGCCAGCCGCTGGGCCTCGCGGGCGGTCAGCTGTTCGTGGGTGTATTTGTCATTTAGTGCAGGCGATAGTTCCATGGTGGTGGGTTTTTATGGGGCTAATGGGTTTTCTGGGGCAAATGGGTCTTATGGGGCAAATGGGTCTTATGGGGACTAATGATTGGCTTTCGGTTTCCTTATCACCAGCGCCGAGTTGGTGCCACCGAAACCGAAGGAATTGCTCAGCACGGTATCCACTTCCGTCTCCACCGTCTTTTCGGTCAGGTTGATTTTCTCCGAGTATTCGTCGCGGTTCTCCAGGTTGATGTTGGGGGCGACGAAGTTGTTCTGCATCATAATGACGCTATAGACAATCTCACTGGCTCCGGCCATCCAGCACTCATGGCCCGTCATCGACTTGGTGGAGCTGATGAGCGCACGCTGCCCATGGAACAGACGGTCGTAGGCAATGGCCTCGTACATGTCGCCCTGACGCGTAGAGGTGGCGTGGGCGTTGATGTAGTCGATGTCGTGTGGCTCAATGCCGGCATCGCTGATGGCCCTCGACATGGCCGTGATACACCCCTCGTCGCTCGGTTGGGATATGCCGCCGCCATTGCTCGAGAATCCATAGCCCGCCACTTCTGCCAGGATGGTGGCTCCGCGGGCCACGGCATGGTCGTAGTCCTCGAGCACCAGTGCCGCCGCGCCGCCGCTGGGAACCAGCCCGTCGCGGTCGCGGTCGAAGGGGCGGCTGGCCCTTGTCGGGTCGTCCATCCTGATGGAGAAGGCGCCCAGCGCGTCGAACGACGCCATGGCGTAATGGTTCACCTCCTGGGCGCCGCCGCACAGCACCATGTCCTGCAGCCCCTGTCGGATGAGCATGCTGGCGATGCCCACCGAGTGGCTGCCGCTGGCGCAGGCTGCGCTGATGGTGAAGTTGACGCCCCGCAGGTGGAAGATGGTGCTCAGGTTCATGTTCACCGTCGAGTTCATCGACTGGAAGATGATGCCGTAGCCCAGCATGGCCGTGTCGTGCTTCTCGTCCATGATTTTCGATGCCTCGATCACGGGCTTGGCCGACGAGTCGTTGCCGAAGATGCACCCCACCTCGTTCTGGCGCAGGTACTGGTCGCTGACCCCTGCCTGCTGGAAAGCCTGGCGCGAAGCCATGTAGGCGTATTGCGCCTCTTCCGACATGCCGGCGCGTGTGTGGCGGTCGAGCATCTGTTTGGTGATGACGGGAGTCTCAACGATGCCCGTCAAGGCCGAACGGAACCCATACTGCAGCCGTTGGGGTTGCAGCCCGATTCCCGATTTGCCGCCATGGAGCGACGCTCTCACTGTTTCTATGTCGTTGCCCAGGCACGACCAGATGCCGATGCCTGTTATGACTACTCTTCTCATTTCTCTTTGTTCGTTCGTTCGTTCGTTTTCTTCTTCTATATGTCCCAACTCCCAACTCCTAACTCCCAACTCTTAACTCCTAACTCTCCTAATACAGTCCTCCGTTGATGTTGATCACCTCGCCCGTGATGTATGAGGCCTCTTCCGAGGCCAGGAAGGCCACTGCGGCCGCCACCTCTTCGGGCTTGCCGAAGCGCCCCATGGGCACGAGCCTTTTCAGCTCGTCCTGCGGCAGGCTGCTGGTCATGTCGGTCTCGACGAAACCCGGCGCAACGGCATTCACCGTCACGTTGCGCGGAGCCACCTCTTGCGCCAACGCCTTGGTGGCCCCTATCAGTCCCGCCTTGGCCGCACTGTAGTTGGCCTGTCCGGGCATCCCTTTCAGGCCTGACAGCGACGAGATGTTGACGATGCGGCCGCCGCGGCGGCGGGGCATCATGTGTTTCAGCAGTCGGCGCGTCAGGTAGAAGAACCCGTTGAGCGTGGTGTCGATGACGCTCTGCCAGTCGTCGTCGCTCATCATGAACATCACGTTGTCGTGCCTCACGCCGGCATTGTTCACCAGCACCGCCACGTAGTCATCCGCCGAATGGGAGTCCTCCCAACCGTCGATGGCCGCATCGACTTCCTGTTTGTTGGAAACGTCGAACCGCAGCAGTTCGGCCCTGCCGCCCTGCTCCTCTATCAGCCTTTGCGTCTGCTCGGCAGCCTCCCTGTTTGCGCGGTAGTTCACAATCACGGGGAGCCCCGTTTGCGCCAAACGCAAACAGACGGCCCTTCCAATGCCTCGCGAACCACCTGTAACCAGTATGTATTTCATCGGTTTTTTGTTTGCAAAAGTAGTCATATTTTTCGAATACCACAATGTTTGCCTGTTAAACTTTCATTCACAGGATGTTTTTTTCTTTTTTCTTTTTTGTCGGCAAATGGCTTGCTTCCGACATCCTGCTACGCACTGTGGTTGGTTTCGGATGTCAGCAACAAGTGCATCTGCCGTTCTGGCCCGTCAACACTTGCCTTTTGGGCGTTGTTGGTTAAACAAAATTTCAGTAATGTTAAATCGTTGTAAAAGCATTTTACAAACTGCCGTTCGTCCGTTGATTGATTCTAGCGTGAAAATTGGGCTTTTGGAGTCGAATTTTGAGTCACGAGGTGCCAGAAATTTGTTTTGAATTGCAAAAACTGTCAAGATTTAGTCATATTTGGGCGTTTTTTTGCCCTTTGGGTCTCGTTTTTTATCACGGGGAAAAATAATATCTCCCGACGTTATGAAAATAATGTCGGGAGATAATTTTGCAGCGTCGGACGTGATTGTCGTAAAGTGCTGAAAAACAACATTTAGCGTAATTTGCGAAAACTCGCATATTTGCACACGAAAAAGTTTAGCTGGCTTTCACGAGCCTTCTCGCGCGTTAAAAACGTCAATTTTTTTTACAATTTTCAACGTTTGAAAACGTGGTTGTCTATATGAAAAGTATTTGCGTTGCTTTTGTTTCCCACATGCTGGGCCTGGGTGTGATGACGAAGAAAGAACTGTCTGCCCGCAACGTCAAACTCATTGAAGAGATAGCGGAGCGCACCAGTGCCATCGAGAAGGGCGTTGACAATTTGGTCAATGCCCGAAAACTGGCCAATAAAATAGACGATGAACACCCGAAGGCATTGCCTATCACGACAAGGTTGAACCCAAACTCGACAGCATTCGCTACCAGATTGACAAACTGGAGCTGATAGTCGATGACTCGCTCTGGCCTCTGCCCAAGTACCGCGAACTGCTGTTCATCAGGTAATCAAAAGGCCCCTGAGGGTTTATGGTTTACAGTTTACAGTTTACAGTTTACGGTTTTCAGTTTACGGTTTACGGTTTTCAGTTTTCAGTTTACGGTTTACAGTTTAGAGTTTCGATTTACAATCTTTCTGTAAACTGTCAACCGTAAACTGTAAACTATAAACCAGCCCCTACGAGGGGATGAATGGGGGCTAAGTCCAGAATTCCTTTTCGCCCGTGGGCTCCATCCTTCCGCCACACTTGGGACAGGTCTTTTTGTCCCAGATTCTGATGCGGTCGCTGCCGCAGTGCAGGCACAGGCGGCCCACTTCGCTGTTGAACGACGGAGCCACGTCGCCAATGATGCCGCCGACCACCAACTGCTGAATGGTGTGGCAGTCGGGACAGCTAACGGCCGTTATTTGCTGGCGGAAAAGCCCGCGGCCTTCATAGACCTCGGACGTGTAGCCACATGCGCTGCATCGGTATTTCTTCTTCCACGACATGGGGGTGGTGTTTACAGTTTACGGTTTACAGTTTATGGTTTACAGTTTATGGTTTACAGTTTATGGATTACTGTTTACGTTTACGTTTACGTTGCAAAAATACACAATAATCATTGGCCGCACAAATCTTTTTCGTATTTTTGCAGCGAATAACCAAAACAACCCCATCGACTAGCCAAAAGCAATGATTGCCATCTATACACTCACATCGGAACTTCACGACGCGCAGGCTGTAGGAGCAGCCACGCACGAGTTTCTGGAAAGTCTGCGGACGGACTATGAGCTGCTCTCTACCGACTATTCCTCCTTCGGACAGCATGCACTCGACCTTATCTACGTTCGGACGGGAGGCACGGAGGGCATCTTCAAACGGCTGCTGCCCCAGTTGCGCAAGCAGACCCGCCGTCCGTTCTATCTGCTCACGTCGGGCAAAAGCAATTCGCTGGCGGCCTCGATGGAGATTCTGTCTTACCTGCGCCAGCAGGGACTTCGCGGTGAAATCATCCACGGCGATGCCGAGTATATCCGCCGCCGCATAGGGGTGCTCGCCCTCGCGGGCGAAACGTTGGCGAAACTGCGCGGTAGCCGTCTGGGCGTGGTGGGCCAGCCTTCGGACTGGCTCATTGCCAGCAGTGCCGACCGTGCTGCCGTAGGCGACAGACTGGGCATAGAGTTGGTGGACGTTTCGATGGAGGAGGTGACAGCCCCCCTCTTATCCCCCCTGGGGGGGAAGGCCCAACGCACAGAAAATCCCTCCTCGACGGATATCGTTCACAAGACGGACAGCATCATGAGGAAGACCCAACGCACAGAAAATCTCTCCCCCCAGGGGGAGTCGGAGGGGGCTTTGGAGGGGGCAAAGTCCATCTACCGTGCGCTGCGCATGGTGGTGGATCGCCATCAGCTGCAGGGGTTCACCCTTCGTTGTTTCGACCTGCTTACGGCTGTCCGCAACACCGGCTGCTGGGCGTTGGCTAAACTCAACAGCGAGGGCATCGTGGCCGGTTGCGAAGGTGATGTGCCCGCCTTGCTCTCCATGGCCATTGGGAATGCGCTGACGGGCGTCTCGGGGTTTCAGGCCAATCCGGCCTCCATCGATCCCGTCAAGGGGGAGATGGTTTTCGCCCACTGCACCATACCACTGAACATGGTGGAAAGCTACGAGCTGGACACCCATTTCGAATCGGGCATCGGCGTGGGCATTCGCGGATACATGAAGCCCGGCCCGGTGACCGTCTTCAAGGTGGCGGGCGACTTGAAGCGTTGCTTCGTGGCCGAGGGCGAACTGACAAGAAACCAGGCTGAGCCCCATCTCTGCCGCACACAGCAGGTGGTCCGTTTGGCCGATGCGGCGCAGACAAACTATTTCCTCACCGAGCCCATTGGCAATCACCACATCATTCTGCCGGGCCGCCATGCAGATGTGTTGAAGGAGGTATTTTTCATGCAGGACGTAAACTGAATGTGGCTCTGCGCACAAATGGAAACTAATCACATAAAACAACAAATAGACGAATCATGAAGAAAATGTTAATGGCCAGCCTCTTGATGCTGGCAACCCTCACGGCAAATGCGACCAACTATGCCGACTATTACCAGAACCTTCCCGTTCAGATGCAGCAAGTGTCGGCTCCTCAGATTCCTGAGCTGACCGTCAGACTGACAGACTTCGGCGCTAAAGGCGACGGCGTGACAGACAATACGGAGGCCTTCCGAAAAGCCATCAGCCAGCTCAGCAAACAGGGCGGGGGACACCTGGTGGTGCCCGCTGGAGTGTGGCTCAGCGGACCTATTTCGCTGAAAGACAACATCGACCTGCACCTGGAGCGCAACGCCCTCATCATGGCTACGCCCGACAAGTTGCAGCACCTGAAGACCGACAAGGAGACAGGACAGCGCGACAGCCGCGCCACACCTCTCATCAATGCCAGCAAGCGCAAGAACATCAGCATCACCGGCGAAGGCATCATCGACGGCAATGGCAAGTGGTGGCGGCCCGTGAAACGCGGCAAGGTGAGCGACACGGAGTGGAACCAGTTTCGCAGCATGGGCGGCACGGTGAGCGAGAAAGGCGATTTGTGGTATCCGTTCGGGCTGAAAAACTTCCCCAACATCACGCAGAACATGGAAAAAGAAGAGAATCTGCGTATGCACATGGTGCGCTTCACCGACTGCGAGAATGTGCTGGTGAGCGGTGTTACTCTGCAGAACTCGCCCCGTTTCCATTTCGTACCCCAGCGCTGCCGCAACGTGATCATCGACGGTGTGACGGTGCGCTGTCCGTGGAACGCCCAGAACGGTGACGCCATCGACATTGGTCAGTGCAAGAGCGTGCTGATTGTGAACAACACCATCGACTGCGGCGACGACGGCATCTGCATGAAAGGCGGAGCCGGAGCAAAAGCCGTGGCCGACGGCCCCTGCGAGGACATTCTGATTCAGGACAACACCGTTTTTCATGCTCATGGCGGCTTTGTCATCGGCTCAGAGTTTTCGGGCGGAATGAAGAACATCGTGGTGCGCAACAACACCTTCAGTGGCACCGACACCGGGCTGCGATTCAAGAGTGCTGTGGGGCGCGGTGGCACCACCGAGAACATTTTCATTTCGGACATTGTGATGAACGACATCAAGGACGAGGCCATCGTGTTTGAAACCACCTACTGGGACAACCATGTAGGGGCGAAGCAACCCGACGGCAAACCCGTGAAGCAGGAGTTTGTGCCCAACTTCACCGACATACACATCAGCAACGTGGTGTGCCGAGGCGCAAAGACGGGCATCAAGGCCCAGGGTGCCAAGGGCATGATTCACGGCATAGACATCAGCAACACCACCATTTTTTACACGCAAAAAGCCTCGGACATTGGCCCAGACTGCGACATAAAACTCACGAATGTCAATCTTGTGACTTTCGAGAAATAATCAGCCTGCTCAGCATCGTTTTGGTAGTTTGCTGTCGGCTTTTAAATAGAAAACAGGGAAAAACAAGAAAAACAGAGAAAAACCGAATCAACATAATTGTTTTTCTCTGTTTTTCTTGTTTTTCCCTGTTTTATTGAATACCCCCATTCCTGTTAAATAGGTATATATCATCCAAGTAAAAGAGCCGAAGGAGGATTTCCCCCAATTGTTTAGGGAAAATCCTCCTTCAGTTTAGGCATAATCCTTTTCGGGGCTACAAAAAACGCTGTATCTTTGCCGATGAAAAAAGGAAGAAACAATAAAGACTTTCATAAAAAATGTATAACCCTTAAAAACCGAAAAGATTATGAAGAAAATGCTGATTGTTGCCATGATGATGACGATAGCCATCTCGGCAAGCGCCATAACAAGAAACGAAGCACGTCTGATGACCGACCGCATGGCTTACGAGCTGCGACTCGACAAGCGTCAGTACAGTGAAGTGTATCACATCAACCTCCACTATGCACCGGGCACAGCCCACAAGACCCATGCCATGGCGCGAGTGCTTTCTCCCCGTCAGTTTGACAAGTACATGGCCATGAAGCGCCACGCCCACGTAGCTCCGGTTGCTGTGCGCCACGGGGTGCATGCTCCCAAGGTCCGCCATCATGCCCACAGGGTGGCTCCGGCTCGTCACCATCGCGTTGCCGCCCGCTGGTAAGCGTGACTGGATGGCAAAAAACCAATCTGAAAGCGCCCTCTAATGGTAAGTAGTAAATTGTTGTTCCATGATTCTGATTATATACCTTCACAGCGTGTGAAGTCAAAACGGGGATGAGCCGTGCGGCTCGTCCCCGTAGTTTGTTTTATGTGGTCAAGAGTCTCTTGACGCTCCGCTCCTAACTCAGCAAAGAGTTGTCGCCCGTGTAGAGCTGATAGTATTTGCCGCGCAGGGCGAGCAACTGCTCGTGGTTGCCCTGCTCGATGATTCGGCCGTGGTCCATCACGTTGATGATGTCGCTGTTGCGCACTGTGGAGAGTCGGTGGGCAATGACAAAGGTGGTGCGTCCGTGCATGAGCGAGTCCATGCCGCGCTGCACGAGCGACTCGGTGCGGGTGTCGATGCTGCTGGTGGCCTCATCGAGAATCAGTACGGGCGGGTTGGCCACTGCCGCACGTGCAATGGCCAGCAGCTGACGCTCGCCCTGGCTCAGGTTCGACCCGTCGCCGGTGAGCATGGTCTGGTAGCCGTTGGCCAGACGGCGGATGAAGTCGTCGGCCCCCACTAGTTTGGCTGCCTCCACACATTCGCGGTCGGTGGCTTCCAGCCGGCCGTAGCGTATGTTGTCGATGACGGTACCGGTGAACAGGTGGGTCTCTTGCAGCACCATGCCTAGGCTGCGGCGCAGGCTGCTTTTCTGAATGTCGGCAATGGGTATTCCGTCGAACAGGATGTGGCCGGCCTGCACGTCGTAGAAGCGGTTGATGAGGTTGATGATGGTGGTCTTTCCTGCTCCCGTTCCGCCCACGAAGGCTATTTTCTGGCCAGGGTTGGTGTTGATGTCGATGTCGAAGAGCACCTGTTTCTCGGGCACGTAGCTGAAGTCAACATCCTTGAAATCGACGTCTCCCTGAATGGGGCGTTTCTCTCCTCGCTCCTCGCTCACCCATTGTCCGTCCTTGGCCGTCCAAGTGCCTTCGTCGCGTTCGGGCTTCTCGTCGAGCAGGTCGAACACGCGTTCGGCTCCCACCGACGCGTTGAGTACACTGTTGATTTGCTGGCTCACGTGGGCGATGGGCTGAGTGAAACTCTTGTTGAGCGTGAGGAACGCCACGATGGTACCCAGCGAGAGGCTGAACGGTTGGAAGGCTTCTGCGGCGAAGAAATGGGCCGTGGCAGGAGCCGATGCCAATGCAATGGTGGCACCCACGACGGCTATGAGCACATAGCCCAGGTTGCCCAGGTTGCCATTGACGGGCATCACGATGTTGGCTATGCGGTTGGCGTTGTACGAGCTGCTGCGCAGCTGTTCGTTGATGGTTTCAAACTGGCGGATGGTTTCTTCTTCGTGGCAGAACACCTTGACCACCTTCTGGCCCGTCATCATTTCCTCGATGAAACCGTTCACCTGGGCCAGGCTCTGCTGCTGCACCTTGAAGAACGAGCGCGAGCGGGCCCCCAACTTGGTGGTGGTGAACACCATGAGGGCGGCCAGCAAGATGCTCACGCACGTGAGCGGCACACTGAGCACCACCATGGAGACGAACGTCACGCAGAGGGTGATGAGCGTGTTGAACACTTGCGGCAGACTGTTGCCCACCATCTGTCGCAGGGTGTCAACGTCGTTGGTGTAGGTGGACATGACGTTGCCGTGCGAGTGGGAGTCGAAATAGCTGATGGGCAGCCGTTGCATGTGTTCGAACATGCTTTTGCGCAGCCTGAGCAGTGTGCCTTGGCTGACAAAAATCATCAGCCTGTTGTAGGTGAATGAGCAGATGACACCGAACAGCAACACCAGCCCCAGCCTGAACAGTGCCTGTGCCAGCGAGGCATACTCGGGGTTGTCGGCCTGAGTGAGCGGCACGATGTAGTCGTCGATGAGGGTGCGGGTGAACAGTGTCGAGGCCAGTGTGGTGACGCTCGAAATGATGATGCACACCATCACGGCCAAATAGGAGAACTTGTAGTTTTTCACCACATATTTGATGAGCCGCCAGAGCACTTCCTTCTTGCGGCCTTCTATTTTCTGGAATCCGGCAGCACCGCGGGGGCCTCCGCCTCGCGGGCCAAAACTGTTTTGCATTTGTCTCATTATCTTGTATTATTGGGGCTTATGGGTCTTATAGGTCTTATGGGACTTATAGGCTCTATTGGACTTATGAGGTCTTATGATTTGTTTTTGGCTTCGTCAAAGTCGCCGCCGTCCTCGGTCTGTATCTTGTAGATTTCCTGATAGAGCGGATTGTTGTGGAGCAGGTTTTCGTGGGTGTCGAAACCTGTCATGCGTCCGTTGTCGAGCACCAGAATGCGGTCGCAATCCTTCACGCTCGAAATGCGCTGTGCAATGATGAGTTTGGTCATGCCTGTGAGCTCGGTCTTGAAGGCCTGGCGTATCTTGGCGTCGGTGGCCGTGTCGCAGGCGCTGGTGGAGTCGTCGAGCACCAGAATCTTGGGCTTTTTCAGCAGTGCGCGGGCTATGCACAGACGCTGTTTCTGGCCTCCGCTGACGTTGGTGCCGCCCTGTTCGATGTGGGTGTTGTAGCCATCGGGCATCTGATCGATGAACTCGTCGGCTTGTGCCCAGTGGCAGGCCTGCTGGCACTGTTCCAGCGTTGCGTCGGCATTGCCCCATCGCAGGTTGTCGAGAATGGTTCCCGAGAAGAGCATGTTCTGCTGAAGCACCACGCTCACGGCGTTGCGCAGCGTGGTCAGGTCGTAGTCGCGCACATCGATGCCTCCCACCTTCAGGGTGCCACGTGTTACGTCGTAGAGGCGGCTGATGAGTGTCACCATCGACGACTTTCCGCTGCCTGTTCCGCCAATCACACCGATGGTTTCGCCCGCGTGGATGCTGAGCGTGATGTCTTTCAGGGCGTAGTCGGGCTCGCTCTGCAGAGAGCTGAGCAGTGCCGTGAGCCGCTGGTCGCTCGGTTGTTGGGCTTTCTCTTGCTCTTGTTTCTCCGAACTGCCGTAAGCAAACCAAACGTGGTCCAGTTTGATGCTTCCGTCGGGCACTTTGATGACTGCTGACGGAGGATTCTGTATGTCGGGTTCCTCGTTGATGATTTCGGCCACACGCTGGCCGCTGGCCGCACTCTGGGTGAGCATGACGAAGATCATGCTGAGCATCATGAGCGATTGCAGGATGGCCATGACGTAGGTGAAGAGCGAAGTGAGTTCGCCCGTGGAGAGCGTGCCGCCAACAATGTAGTGGGCGCCAAACCACGAGAGGGCGATGATGCAGCCATAGACCACCATGTTCATGACGGGATGGTTGTAGGCCATGAGTGTTTCGGCACGGGTGAACAGACGGTAGAGCCCCTCGGCTGCGCTGGCGAACTTGTTGTTCTCATGGTCTTCGCGCACGAAGGCTTTCACCACCCTGATGGCCGAAATGTTCTCCTGTACGCTCTGGTTCAGTTGGTCGTACTGCTTATACACCTGGGTGAACAGCCGCGAGACGTGGCTGATGATGTAGCCCAGCGAGAACGACAGAATGAGCAGCGCCACAATGAAGATGACGCTCAGCCGGGCATCAATCACCAGACACATGATGATGCTCAGCACCAGCCTGAACGGGGCGCGGACGGTGATGCGGAGTATTTGCTGGAAAGCATTCTGCAGGTTGCTCACATCGGTGGTCATGCGTGTCACCAGTCCGGCTGTGGAGTATTTGTCGATGTCGGAGAACGAGAACCGCTGGATGTTGCGATACATGGCCGACCGCACATTGCGCGCGAATCCTGTAGAGGCATACGAGGCGAAGCGGGCCGAGAGAATGCCGAACGCAAGGCTCAGGAAAGCCATGCCCAGCATGATGGCTCCGTAGAGATAGACGTTCTGAATGTTGCCGGCGGAGATGCCCTTGTCGATGAGCGAGGCCGTGACGTAGGGAATGAGCACATCGAGCACCACTTCGCAGGCTGTGAAGATGGGTGTCAGCAGTGCCGCTTTTTTGTATTCGCCTATTTGCTGGTAAAGGGTTTTAAGCATGTTGGTTTTTGGGAAGGTTTCTGTTCGGAGTGAAATGAAAGCCCACCTATCTTCTTTTTCCCAACTGGGGGGAGCCGGAGGGGGGCGTTTGGGTTACAAAAGTACAACTTTTTTTGTAACAATATGGCAACAAGCAACGTCTTTTTGACTGACAACGGCATTTTTGTCAGATTATTAACATTAAAAAATGGGAGAAATGAACTATTACTTGATTGAGAATGGCACTCAGGTTGGCCCTTTCCAGGTCAGCGAATTGTATAACCGAGGCATCCGTCCCGACACGCTGGTGTGGTGCGAGGCGTTGGAAAACTGGACTCCCGCATGGAAGGTGCCCGAACTGCATCCGGTGATTGACAGCAGCATCGTGCGCCGTGAACCACCGAAATACGAACCCAACGGCCCCGGCACAGGCGAGCAGACGGCACACGAGGAAAACGCTCAAGGGCAAAGCTCGTCGCTGCATGCCCAGCCTGCCTTTCAGAAAGTGAAGCGCCACAGCCATTATCCGTGGCTGCTCACTGCGCTCATCGTGGCAGTGGTGGGCGGTGTGCTGGTGTTCACCTGTCCGCAGAAGAAAGCCCATCAGGAAATCATCCGCCAGGAGTTCAACACGGCCATGAGCAAAAAGATGGGGGCCAGCAACGGCATCATCGAAACCGGCATCCAGATGGTGAGCAAATACTTCATGGGGGCAGCCGCCGAGAGCGCGCTCGATCAGCTGCTGAAGGTGGACAACTATTTCCTCTGTTCGGTTGGCAGGGTTGATTACGACGGCAAGGACCATGTGGCCAGCATCGGGCTGCTCAACCATGTGTTCACGGTCAACAACGAAGACATCGTGCGGGTGCTCGACCAGGCCGAGACCGCTGCCCGCGAACAGAAAGAGGCCTTCGAGAACAATCAGGACTCGGGGCTCAGCATGGTGAAGGACATCATCGACCTCATCAGCCAGTTCTTCTGATGCGCTCCTCCTCATTCCCGTGGACGTGAAAACGCTCCGCACTTTGACAAACCACAGTCAAGTCAAAGTGCGGAGCGTTTTTCGTTGTTGGTTAGAATGGCGCTAAAAATCTAGTTTCTGGCAATTTGCTGGATGTCTTTCAATGTGACGTTCCCGCTGACGTAGATGATGCTCAGGCTGTTTTCTTCTTGTGCCACGAGGGCGAACTCCGATTTTCCCGCCTTGAGCGGATGATGGTAGATGGTGACGTGCTCGCCGTCTTCGTGGGCCTCCATCACCACTTCATACTTGTTTTTCTTGTAGTAATCGGTAAATTGTTTTTTGATGTTGGCAATCATCGAGGGCCGTTCACAATTGAGCACACGCAGCTGGTCAAGCTTCGCCGCCACATCGTCCACCGCATGTTTTCCGGCCTTCACGTTGGGCACCATCTGCAACATGGTTTTCGATATATAGACGGTGGTGATGCCGTTAGTATCGCTGAATCTTTCAAAAATGGCTTCTTGGGCCACGAGTTTCGTTGGCAGCATGAGCATTATCACCAAAATGATCCGTGAGGCAATGTTTGTATGTTCCATTTTTTTGTCGAGGGATGGTTGTTCTGGGGGGGTGGTTATTCTATGGCTTTGTTGATGCATTGAGAGAATTTCAGAAGGGCACGTTGGGTTTCGGCGGCAGCGTCCTCCGGATTGTCGAAAGTGTCTTCCGACTGTTGGCGGGCAAACTCCTGCTGCTCGTTGCGGTGGGCAGCCAACAGGGCCAATGAGACAATGAGCAGCAAAGATGCCGCCACGCCGGCAATCCATCTGAGCGTGATGTTTCTGGCGTGTTTGCTGTTGGTGCGCTCAACGGTGTTCCAACCGTCAATCATGCGCTCCATGCGTCTCTCCATCTGCTCCAGTTGGGCTTCGGCCTGAACCATTTGCTCGTCGGTGGCTTTTCCGTGGCTGATTTGCTTGAGCAGTGAGTCTAAGTTGTTGTCCATTGTCTTCACGTGTTTTTGAGTTTCTGTTTGATGTTCTTTCTGGCCCTGCTGAGCAGCGACCTGATGTTGACAGCGGTGAGGCCCGTTTGGGTTTCTATTTCCTTGGGCGAGAGTTCTTCCACTGCATGCAAGGTGAGCACACGCCTCTGTTGTTGTGGCAGTTGGCCTATCAGCTTCACCACTTGCTCTGTTTCTTCGCGTTCCTCTATTCTTTTTGCCAGATTGCTCTCGTCGGCCACGGCCAGTGTCTCTTCCGTACTGTCGGCCATTGTCAGGCGTCTGCGTCGGCGCTGGTCGCGAAACAGGTTGGTGACGAAGGTTGTCAGGTAGGCCTCGTCGTTCTCGATGTTGCCGAGTGCGTCGCGTTTAGTCCAGAGTTTCAGAAAAGCCTCCTGCACCAGGTCTTCCGCATCTTGCGAATTGCCCGTCAGCCGCCACGCCGTCCAGAACAGGTGGCGCCAATGGGGCATGAACCGTTGTTTGAATGCAGAGGCTTCCATGACAGTCCTTTGTGGAGATTACTGGTTGTCTTTCATTAGTTTTTCCACGTCGCCGGGCTTGATTCTTCCTTTGAACTGCAACAACGAGCAACTGTCGTCGTCAGCACTCAGAATGAGCAGTTCGCGAATGACGTTCTTCTTTTGTCTGAAGAGTATCAGTGCGCTCTCGTCTTTTTCGTTCGAGCGCACAAGCACCTCATAGCCGCTTGTCTTCAGGTTCTTGGCCTTTTGCGCGAAACTGTGTTTCACTTCGGCGGTGCAGTCGTCAAGGTCCAGCACCTTCATTGAGCGGATGCAGCGCAGGGCCGTCCGCGCGTCTTCGTCTTCATCGTCTTTGATGAAGGGGCGCATGAGTGCCAACGCCAATTTGCCCAAATGCACGTACTCGGCATTCTTGGCGCCCTTGAATTGGCGAAAGAGGTTGCCCGGCGTCTGCGCCTGAGCCGACGCGCAGGCAACCATAATCATGAGAGAGAGAATAAGCTTTTTCATCGTTTCATCCTTTTTACTTGATGAAATCGCCCATGTCTTTAAGGTCCTCAGGGCGCAGCTGTCCGCAAATCTGCACCAGTGCGCACTCATCTTGTTCGATGCTGATGATGAGCACTTCTTTCAAAACATCTCCGTCGGTCTTCACCAGAATCTGATCTTTCTGGCCTTCCTCGTTGCTGTTCACCATCTGCTCATAGCCTTTCTTCGCTATCTTTTTCACCTTTTTGGCAAACGTGTCGCGCAGATTCTGGTCGTTTTCTATTTGCAACACACGGACCAACTCGATGTTCTGCAGCCTGTCCTTGACTGTTTCCGAGCTTGCCTTGTTGGCAAAAATGCCAATCATTGCCTTCGGAAGGTTCACGAACTGTACGTTGGGCATGTCTCTGAACTCCTTGAAAATGTCGTCAACACTCTGTGCCGAGAGACTTGTTGCGGCTGCCAACATCAGCGCAAGCGTAAATAAGAATTTCTTCATGGGTTTTTCCTTTATAAATAAATGTTCAACAATTCTGTTTCTTTCACCCTTTCCGCGGACGGGTTTCTATTTTTCAGACGCACGGAACGAACAAAATGTTGCGCCGGGCGTCGTTTTATTTTCTTGTTTTTCAAGTTTCGATAGCTCCGCTTTCTAGGAGTTAGCGGGAGTTAACGAGCCTTTGGCTCGTGGAGTTAGCCCCCTCCGACTCCCCCTGGGGGGAGAGATTGTCTGTGCGTTGGGTCTTCCCCCCAGGGGGATGAGAGGGGGCTTCCGTTAACTTCACAGCCCCCCGTTGCGCCTGGTGTTCGGCGGATTTTTTCACTATCGTTCAACAACTCGTGCAATCCGCCGCATAGAGATTTTCGGATTTGCATTCCAAATAATAGAATAAGCCCTGCCTTTTTCTTATTTATTAGAAAGAGGCAGGGCTTGGTTTGTGAATGGCGGCTTTTGCCGTTCGCCGGTCAAAAGCTTTGTGGTGTTGAGAGAGCGGCGGATGGCGGTTTCCTCATTCAGCATGTTGTTTAGTAATCGTAAAAAAAAAGTTGGTACGGTTCGCACATGGTTCTGTAGGAGGCGACGTGTCCTCACGTCGCAGTTGGCGCAGGTGTCACGAGAGGACACGTGACCTCCTACACTGTACCAACTTATTCTTTGCATAATGTTTAAGACATCGGTTGCGTTGGTTCTGCTGAACACGGAGCGTCAGTAGTATCTGTAGTATTAGTGTCATCAGTGTCACAAAAGACGTAATTGTTTTTCGCTGTTTTTTTTGTCTTTCTTTGTTTTTCCTTAAGAAACCGCCGGCAGATAGTCTGTTGGCGAAAAAACAGGTCAGTACGTCTTACTCTAAAGCCTGAAGTAGCGCCACAGACTGCGGGGGATGCGGCGCCAACAGGCGGTGATGATGCGCCAGCGCCAGTCGATGACGCGCACGTGGCGGCGTTTCTCGATGGACGCAACCATTTCACGTGCCACCCGTTCGGGACGCAGCATGAGGGGATAGTGGTTGTTGTCGTTCAAGAGATCGGTATCCACGAACCCCGGGCGCAGGTCGGTGAATCGGATGTTCAGTCGGCGGGCGTTGGCGAGCTGTTCGAGCGACTGTAGATAGACGTTCTGGAAAGCCTTGGTGGCGGAGTAGGAGGGGGCAGGGCCTAGTCCTTTGGTGCCGGCGATGCTGGTGATGGCGGCAATGTGGCCTCCGCCATGTTCTGCAAAATAGTTGAAGGCGGTGTCGATGAGTCGGGTGAACCCCAGGGCGTTGGTTTGGACGGTGTTTAGTTCGATGGCCGGTTCCAGAGTTCGGTTTTGCTTGCCGATGCCCGAGGCGTGGAAGTAGAGCGACATGCCGCCCAGGCGTTCGATGAGCTGCAAGAGTCGTTGGGATGCGTCGTCGGCGTTGACGTCGATGGTCTGCACCACTACTTGTTGGGGATGCTGTTTTTGCAATTCGAGGAGTTTCGCTTCGCGGCGGGCGGCGATGCCCACGCGCCAACCACGGTCGATGAGCAGTTGCGCCACTTCGCGGCCGATGCCCGACGAGGCTCCCACAATGATGGCTTTTTTCTGAGAAATCATAAGGGCTTATCTGACGTTTGAATTGGTTCTGCGGACTAGGAAGAACTGGCGGGTGCGCACGAAGAAAAGCAGCGTTCCCACGGCATTGGCAACGGCGACGGTCCAGAAGGCGGCGGCGTAGCCCGTGAGCTCGGCGATGACGCCGCCCACAAGTACGCCGAGTCCCATGCCGATGTCCCACGAAACGAGAATGGTGCTGTTGGCCGTTCCGCGTTCGTTGTTGTTGGCCACGCTGATGGTCATGTTTTGGAAGGCGGGCCACAGGTGGCCGTTGCCCAGGCCGATGAGCAGGGCTGATCCATAGTAGCCCACGGCATTGGGGCAGGCGATGAAGAGCGTGTAGCCCACAAGCGAGGTGACGATGCCCGTGGCGGCATTGTGGGTGAGGCGGCCCTGGCGCAGTGCTGTGCTGCCTTGCAGCCTCGACAGGATGAGACCTGCGGCGCAGAGCAGGAAGTAAGTGCCGGTGCCGCCGGTGATGCCCATTGCTTCTTTGCTATAGATGGCCAAATAGTTGCTGAGTACGCCAAAGCAGAATCCGAAAAACACCATGTTGGCCCCGATAAGCCAACCTTTGACCAAGAAAAAGCGGTCGAGGGAAATTTTCCTTGTCGTTTTTTTCGGGAGTTCGGAGCTTACGGCAACATTTTCAGTGCTGCGAGTGGCGTCGCCGCCTCCATTTAACTTCACCGTGGCAGCTACGGTCATGCCGAAGCAGGCCACGGCCAACCCGAGCCAAAACAACAATTGGAAATTGTTGGTCCATCGGTAGAGCGCAATGCCCACAATGGGCCCCAGGGCCATGCCGAGGTTGTTGCCAAGGCCGTAATAGCCGATGCCCTCGTTACGGCGCGACGACGGCAGCACATCGATGGCCACAGTAGAGTTGGCCACGGTGACGGCTCCGAAGGGACCGCCGTGGAGGGTTCGCACGATGGTGAATAATAATAAGGTGGAGGCTGCAAGATAGCCGGCAAAGAGGACTGCAAACAAGGCGAAGCAAATCATGAGCACCTTTTTGCGCGGAAAACTATCTACGAAATAGCCGCTGAAGGGGCGGAACAGCAGTGCCGTGACGCTGTAGCCCGACAGCACCAGCCCTATGACATCTTTGGTGGCATTGAAATGCTCGCTAAGGTAGAGTGGCAGCAACGGCGTAAGCAGGTAGAAGGCGAAAAACAGCGTGAAGTTGGCTGTCATAACCTTGATGTAGTTGCTGTTCCAAAGTTTTTCCATGATTGAAATGAAGAATGAAGAAGGAAGAATCACTCATTTGCCCTTTATTGGAAAAATCCATGCGGCAACCGATTCTTCATTCTTCATTCATCATTGTTCATTTTTATGTTTTTAGTGGTGTTTTTCAAAAAAAAGAGTTAGTTGGCGGCCTCGAACTCACGCAAGAAACGGGTGTCGTTCTCAGAGAACAGACGCAGGTCGCTGACGCGATATTTCAGGTTGGCGATGCGCTCAACACCCATGCCGAAGGCGTAGCCACTGTAAATCTTGCTGTCGATGCCGCACAGTTCGAGCACGTTGGGATCGACCATGCCGCAGCCCAGGATTTCCACCCAGCCGGTGTGCTTGCAGAAACCGCAGCCCTCGCCGCCGCAGATGAAGCACGAGATGTCCATTTCGGCCGATGGCTCAGTGAAGGGGAAGTAGCTGGGGCGCAGGCGGATCTTGGTGTCGGCACCAAACATTTCGCGGGCAAACGAGAGCAGCACCTGCTTGAGGTCGGTGAAGCTGACGTCCTTGTCGATGTAGAGTCCCTCCACTTGGTGGAAGAAACAGTGGGCGCGGGCGGTGATGGCCTCGTTGCGATAGACTCGTCCCGGGCAGATGGCGCGGATGGGTTCGGTCAGTTTTCCGTCCTCGGTGTGCATGTGCTCCATGACGCGGGCTTGCACCGAGCTGGTGTGTGAGCGCAGCAGAATGTTCTTGGTGACGTCGTTGGGGTGCTCGCTCACGAAGAATGTGTCCTGCATGTCGCGGGCGGGGTGGTCGGCGGCGAAGTTCATCTTGGTGAAGATGTGGTTGTCGTCCTCCACTTCGGGGCCGTCGGCCAGCACAAATCCCATGCGCGAGAAGATATCGATGATTTCGTTCTTGACGATGGTCAGCGGGTGGCGTGTGCCCAGTTCTATGGGATAGGCCGATCGGGTGAGGTCGATGTTGTCAGCCTGTGCCTCGCTTGTTTCCAGTTCGTCGCGGAGCGAGTTGATTTTGTCGAAGGTGAACTGTTTTAGTTCGTTGATACGGATGCCAACGGCTTTTTTCTGGTCGGCAGCCACGTTGCGGAAATCGCTCATCAGCGCGTTGAGTTCTCCTTTCTTGCTGAGGTATTTCAGTCGGAGATTCTCTATTTCTTCGGCGTTCGACGCGGTTAGTTCGCTCACTTCCTTGAGCAGGGCTTCAATTTTTTCGAGTATCATATTGTCTGTAAAAGTGTTTATTTCTTGCTGAATGTAAGAATTTTGATGCAAAGGTAAATATTTTTATGAAATTATGGAGCATAAATCAAAAATAAGTTGTAATTTTGGCACAATTTTGAGAGATTCATCGTTTTTCGACAGAAAACAGTAAATGAGAAAGTGTGTTTATCTCATGGTATTTGTGGGCGTTTTTGCCGCACTGACCACAGGATGTTCCGACCGCAAAGCAGCTGGGAGCAACGAGTCCTTGGCGGGTGATTCCTTGCCGGCCGACACATTGGACCAGGGCATTACCGAGATGCCCCGCGGAGCCGACGAGTTGTTCGACGATTTCATTTTCAACTTTGCCGTGAGCCGCAAACTGCAGCTCGAGCGCATATCGTTCCCCTTGGAGGTGAAGCGCGGGGCAAAGGTGGAGCATGTGGCCAAAAAACAGTGGAAAACCGAGCATTTCTTCATGGACCAGGACTACTACACCATGATTTTCGATAACCGCGAAGAAATGGAACTGACCAAGGACACGGCAGTGAGTCATGTGGTGATAGAGAAAATCTACCTGAACAAAAAGACGGTGAAGCAGTATGTGTTCAACCGTGTGGGAGGCAAATGGATGATGCAGGAAATGCACGTCGATGCCATGTATCAGAACAACAACGCCTCTTTCCTTCAGTTCTATCAGCGTTTTGCCAGCGACCCCGAGTTTCAGATTGAAAGCATGAACGAGACCGTGGAGTTCACCTCGCCCAATCCCGACGACGACTTCAGCAGTCAGACGGGCGAGATAGTGCCCGAGCAGTGGCCTTCGTTCAAACCTTCGCTCATTCCCGAAGGTTTCATTTACAACATCATCTACGGCCAGCAGTACAAGGACAGCGACCAGAAAATATTCGTCATCCATGGCATTGCCAACGGATTTGCCTCGGAAATGACTTTCCGCAAGGTCAATGGCAAATGGAAACTCGTAAAGTTTAATTCGTAGAAGGCATGAAGGACCTTGTCAATTATAGTCTTTTGCCGCACAACACATTTGGCATCGATGCCAAATGTCGTCGTTTTGTGGAGTTCGCCTCCGTCAGCGAGGCCGTCCAGGTGGCCGCTCTGTTGCGCCAGGACATCAATTCACCCTTCATGGTTGTCGGCGGCGGCAGCAACCTGCTCCTGACGGCCGACTATGATGGCACGGTGGTCCACTCGGCCATCCGTGGCATCGAGCAGTCGCCTGTGCCGTCGGATGCGGATGGCGACACCGTGCTGGTGCGTTGCGGCAGTGGCGAGGTGTGGGACGACGTGGTGGCTCACTGCGTTGCCCAGGGATGGCACGGTGCCGAAAACCTGTCGCTCATTCCTGGCGAAGTGGGGGCAAGTGCGGTGCAAAACATCGGAGCCTACGGAGTCGAGGCCAAGGACATCATCCACCGGGTGGAGGCAGTGGAGATAGCCACTGGTGCGTGTCGGACGTTCTCGGCGGCCGACTGCGACTATGCCTACCGTCAGAGCCGCTTCAAGCACGAGTGGAAGAACCGCTTCCTCATTACGCACGTCACCTACAGGTTGAGCCGCACTTTTGCGCCCCATCTGGACTATGGCAACATTCGCCAGGAACTGTTGAGCCGCGCCATCAGCCAGCCAACGGCTGCCCAGCTGCGCCAGGCCATCATCGACATACGCAACGCAAAACTGCCCGACCCTGCCGTGGAGGGCAATGCGGGCAGTTTCTTTATGAACCCCATCGTCAGTCGCGAGAAGTTCAACCAGTTGCAGGCACACTATCCGCAGATGCCTCACTACTACATCGACGACAATCATGAGAAAGTGCCTGCCGGATGGATGATCGACCAGTGCGGATGGAAAGGCCGTTCGTTGGGTAAGGCCGGCGTTCACAGCAAGCAGGCGTTGGTGCTTGTCAACCGCGGAGGAGCCTGCGGAAACGACATCGTTGCGCTCAGCGATGCCATCCGCCGCGACGTGTCCGCCAAGTTCGGCATAGACATCTACCCCGAGGTGAACATCGTCTAGCGTCCTTTCTCTCCGTCCCGCAGGTTGCACAGCGCAACCTGCCCCACACAAAATAAGGAAACCATCATGCAGCTAACATTTCTAGGAACAGGTACATCGGGCGGCGTGCCCAGCATCGGATGCAGTTGCGAGGTGTGCAGAAGCACCGACCCGCGCGACCGCCGACTGCGCAGTTCGGCCATTCTAGAAACCGAAACCACACGCCTGCTCATCGACTGCGGCCCCGACTTCCGCCAGCAGATACTCTCACAGCCGTTTCGCCCTTTCGACGGCATACTGCTCACTCACATCCATTTCGACCATGTGGCGGGGCTCGACGACCTGCGCCCCTTCTGTGTGTTTGGCGACCTCGAAATCTACACCAACCAGCGCACAGCCCAGAGCCTGCGCACCACCATGCCCTATTGCTTCACCAAGAAACTCTATCCCGGAGTGCCTCGCCTCAATCTGCACGAAGTGGCTCCGCACCAGCCTTTCCGCATTGGCGACATCGAGGTGATGCCCGTCGAAGTGATGCACGACTGGTTGCCCATTCTCGGCTTTCGTTTCGGCGCATTGGCTTACATCACCGACATGAAGACCATTGCCGACACCGAAATCGCCTTTTTGCAGGGTGTTGACACACTTGTGGTCGATGCGTTGCGCTGGGCTCCCGCCCATCATTCTCACATGGTGGTCGATGAGGCCATCGCCTTTGCGCGTAGGGTAGGGGCGCACCGCACCTACTTCATGCACTGCAACCACCAGATAGGACTGCACGAAGAAACCTCCCGCAGGTTGCCCGAGGGTTTCTTTTTGGCTTACGATGGTTTGGTGATAAAGGTCTGAGTGAGTGTTTTTGTGGGCTTATTTCTTCTTTCCCTTGAACTTCCTGTAAAGTTTCCAGCCCAGGATGATGGCGTCCAGCACACCGGCACCCGTGCTCATCAGTCCCGAAACGCGCATGCCCTTCGAGGGGGAGTCTGTTTTGCTGAACAGGCTTTTCCACATGGTTTGAATCTGGGTGTCGTCTTTCTGTATCTGTTTGCGCAGTTGTTCCTTTCTTCGCTGGATGGCCGTCAGCGAAGTGTAGAGTTGTGGAGTGGTTTCTGCAGAAATGGGAGGAAGTTCGTTGTAAGAGTTCATGAGCGGGGTGATGTGTGGAAAAATGAAAATCTGTGGATGCTGGGCAGCCTGTGGGCTCACTGCATGAGCAGTCCTGCCAGGAACCTCACCAGCGGACGCTCCACCCAGCGCTTGCGGAAGATGACAAACAGCAGCAGCGCCACTAGATAGACGGCGGCCACAATGCAGAAGGCAGGGGCATGACCCACGTGGGGGGCCATGGCGTAGGCAGCCGCAAACGAGAAGTAGATGAGCATGATGATGAGCAGCAGGAAGAGCACCGCCGCAATGATGAGCGCCGTTATCAGGCGCACCACCTTGTCAATTACATCGAGCTTCACGAATTCACTCTGAAGCCCGATGTAATGTTTCAGCACTTCCACCAGCTGACCGATGGTTTCTATGTTTCTGTCGTTCGAGAACATAGTCGCTGTGCTTTTTTTAGTCGATAACCTCTTCGGCGGCCTCCTTGATGTCGTCAACGAGGTCTTCCATTTCCTTGCGGTTCAGTTTGATGTTGTGCTTCTTGCAGAAGTCGTCCACTGTGTCTGAAATCTTTGCACGTGTGTCCGTTCCCTTTTCGGGAGCCATGAGCAGACCCAGGGCGGCGCCGGCAATGGCACCTCCGAGGAATGCACCGATGTAGCCTAATGTTTTCATACCGTTTGTTGTTTTTATTAAGATTAAACTTTAAAGAAATTGTTGCTTTTGTCCTTGCTTTTCACAAGCCCTTTCCCTTGTCCGCGCAACGCCTTTGGGTCACTCTGTCGGGGGGAGGGCTTTTTCTGAATGCAATCGCAAATTTACAAAAATCTTTTCAGAAGTAAAGAAAAATGTGCTCTATTTTTTGTTAAAAAGGCCGTATTTCCCTCATTTAACAAACTTTATGTGCCTTTTTTCTGCTTTTTCGGCCGATTTTGTGTAATTTCGCACGGAAATAGAGAAATCAAACAAATTTTATCATCAAAAATAACACATTATTGATTATGAAAAAACTTATGGTTTTGTGCGCAGGAATGTGCATGTTGATGGCATTTACTAGTTGTGGCGGTTCAAAAGAAAGCGCTTACCGCAAGGCTTACGAGAAAGCAAAGGCTCAGGAGGCCGCCAACAGTGGACAGAGCATCGAGGAAGACGTGACGGTGGTTGCTCCCGTGGTGACACGTCCGGCTACCCAGAACACGGTTGTTGACAATGGCGACAACGTGTCGGTTCGTCAGGAGTCGGTGTCGGTCATCAGCGGTGCCGGTCTGCGCAACTTCAGCGTGGTGGTTGGCTCGTTCTCACTGAAGAGCAATGCCGAGGGCTTGCAGAACACGCTCAAGGCTGCTGGCTATGATGCACAGATTGCCTACAACTCCGAGCGCAACATGTATCGCGTGGTAGCCGCCACCTACGACAACAAACTCGACGCTGCCCGCAGCCGCGACCAGTTCCGCAGCCAGTATCCCGACGCATGGCTGCTCTTCGCTAAATAAACCCTTCTTTCCAAGGCTCTCTCTAGCGAAGTGGCGCGTATCTTGTCAATCGATTACGGTAAGAAACGTACAGGTATAGCAGTCACCGACCCTCTGCAAATCATTGCTGGAGGGTTGGCGACTGTTTCTACATCTGAGCTGTTCGACTATCTCTCGGCCTATGTGGCCCGCGAGCCTGTCGAGCGGTTGGTAGTGGGCAAACCCATGCAGCCCAACGGCCGGCCCAGCGAGAACATGGAGCGCGTGACCCAGTTTGTCAACCGTTGGCGAAAAGCCATGCCCGCCATCCCCGTTGACTACTACGACGAGCGGTTCACCTCGGTGCTTGCCCACAGGGCCATGCTCGAAGGCGGGCTGCGCAAGAAAGCACGACAGGACAAGGCACTCGTCGATGAAATCAGTGCCACCATCATCCTGCAAAACTATCTGGAGTCGAGAAGAATCAGGGGATAAGCTGCGTTTGCCGACCGAGCCACTGGCGCTCCTATGCTCCTGAACTCCCACGTCTCAACACTCCTACACTCTCACACTCCTAAAAAAAACGACAAAAATGATTCTACCTATTTATATATATGGTCAGCCAGTCCTCCGCAAGGAGTCTGAAGACATCACCCCCGACCACCCCGACCTGCAGCAGCTCATCGCCGACATGTACGAAACGCTCACCCAGAGCGACGGCATCGGACTGGCCGCTCCGCAGATTGGCAAAGCCATCCGGCTGGTTGTCATCGACCTCACCCCGCTGGCCGACGACCTGCCCGAATACAAGGATTTCCGCCATGTGTTCATCAATCCGCACATCGTGGAGTACGACGACACCCACACCTCCACATCCGAGGAGGGCTGCCTCAGTCTGCCCGGCATCCACGAGAACGTCACCCGCCCAACGCGCATCCACGTGCGCTATCAGGACGAGCAGTTCCAGGAGCACGACGAGTGGGTGGAAGGCTATCTCGCCCGCGTCATGCAGCACGAGTTCGACCATCTCGACGCCACCATGTTCATCGACCGCATTGGCCCCCTGCGCAAACAGCTCATCAAGAACAAGCTCCGCGCCCTCACACAGGGTCGCTACCGCTGTTCCTACCGCACCAAGCCGGTGAAGCGCTGATCGACAGTTTTTTAAAAAAAAGTATTCGTAAAAACAACTTCTGTGCGGAAAGTTGCAGACCCCACCCCAAACCCCATTCCCGAGCAAAGTTCGCCTACCCGTAGCCTTTCCCCTTGAAGGGAGGGGATGGGTTTTGCAATAAACCAACGCCCTGTGCGGAGTCTCCCCGCCCCCAAAAAAGTGAGGACTTGGGGTTGCAACACACTGGCGCCCTGTGCGGAGTCTCCCCGCCCCTCAAGGGGAGGGGATGGGGGTGGGGTCTGTAACTTCACCCATTCACACCAAATCTTCATCCATTCATACCAAATCTTCATCCATTTCTACCAAGTTATTTTCCCCCATTACTAAAAAAAAAGGCGTATCCATGGGATTGAGGTGCAAAACCGGCAGACTGTTGTTGCTGACCGTGCTACAGTGGTTGATTGTCTGCTGTCAATGGTCAGTTTGCCGCGCTCAGTTCAATACTGAGCGGCTGATCACCGTGGGACGCAGCGCCCTCTACTACGAGGACTACGTGCTCAGCATTCAGTATTTCAACCAGGCCATCTCGGCCAAGCCCTATCTTTACGAGCCGTGGTACTACCGCGGTGTGGCCAAATTCTATCTCGACGACTTCGGAGGCTCCGAGGCCGACTGCTCCGAGGCCATCCGCATCAATCCCTACATCACCGGCATCTACGAACTGCGCGGACTGTGCCGCATACGCCAGAAGAAGTTCTCCGAGGCCATCGCCGACTACGACAAGGCCCTACAGTTCGACCCCTCCAACCAGGCTTTCTGGTACAACCGTGTGCTCTGCCGCATCCAGAACAAAGACTACGACGACGCCCACCGCGACCTCGACTCCATGACCGTGCGCTGGAAGAAGTATGCACCCGCCTTCTCGCTCAAGGCCGAAGTGTTCATTCAGCAGGGCGACACCCTCAAGGGGGCCGAGTGGCTCGACAAAAGCCTCGACATCGACCCCTACAATGGCGATGCCTGGACCGTCAGGGCGGCCATCAGCCTCTCGCGCAAAAAGTGGCGCGAGGCCGAACAGCAGCTCGGCAAGGCCATCCACCTGAAACCCAAGGTGGTGAACAACTACATCAACCGCGCCTTGGCCCGCTACAACATCAACAATCTGCGCGGAGCCATGCAGGACTACGACAAGGCCTTGGACCTTGACCCCAACAACTTCATAGGCCACTACAACCGGGCACAGTTGCGGGTGCAGGTGGGCGACGACAACCGCGCCATTCTCGACTTCGACTACATTCTCGAGCACGAGCCAGCTGACGTCATGGCCCGCTTCAATCGGGCACTCCTGCGCGACCGCACCGGCGACCTGCGGGGAGCCATCGACGACTACTCGCGCGTCATTGAGGTCTATCCCAACTTCTGGACCGGACTCCACTACCGCGCCCGCTGCTACCGAAGACTGGGCATGACGGCCAAGGCCGAGATGGACGAGTTTCGCATCTTCAAGGCCCAAATGGACAAGCATCTGGGCATTCAGCCGCGGCTCAAGAAACACCAGATGCGCCGACAGAGCGACATCGACCTGGAAAAATACAACCAACTCGTGGTGGCCGACGAACAGACCGTTGAGCACGAGTACAACAGCGTCTATCGCGGCAAGGTGCAGAACCGCAAGGTGCAAGCCGACCTGCTCCCCATGTATCAGCTCGACTTCGCTCAGTACGACAACGGCGTGAACACCTTCCAGGCCTTCGATGCCGAGGTCGAACGGTTCAACGCCACACTTGGCGCTGCCCATCCGCTCTTCGTCACTTGTTCGCAGCGCACACTCTCGCAGGAAGGGCTCGACGAGTATTTCAGCCTCATTGCCTCGCTCACACGCGACATCACCGGCAAACGCACAGCGGCCGAGAGCATGCCCCTGCTCCTGCTGCGCGCCGTGGCCTACGCCAAGACGCAGAACTTCGACGATGCCATGAGCGACCTCACCCTTTGTCTGCAGACCGACAGCACCTGCGCACTGGCCTACTGGCAGCGCGCCGTCTGTCAGGCAATGGTCAACGAGTTCAATGCCTCGCAGGGCATCGACGTGCAGCTCAAGGCCGCCCGCGCCATGGACGACTTCAACCACGCCCTGCGGCTCGAGCCAGGCAGTGCCTTCCTGCTCTACGACCGGGCCAACCTCTATGCAGCCCGCAAGGACTACGCCCATGCCATCGACGACTACACCGCAGCCCTGAAGGCCAACCCGAGGCTGGCCGAAGCCTACTACAACCGCGGACTCTGCCGCATTCTGAGCAACCACAAGACTGAGGGCATACAGGATCTCAGCCGCGCCGGCGAGCTCGGACTTTACGGCGCCTACAGCGTCATCAAGAAATACAGCGGCGAGAAGTAGTTTGCCACGCGCGGCTTCCGCCACACTCTTCAGCACCCCAATCACGTCATTTCCCAAAAATAATCCCACCGAGTGGGAAAAAAGTCCCACCGCGTGGGAAAAAATTCCCAGCCCGTGGGATTTTCTTGAAATGACATTCTTGAAGAAACAACTTGGTAAGAGAAGTTACAGACCCCACCCCCGCCCCCTCCCCTTGAAGGGAGGGGAGAACCGAGCTGAGTCTAAGTGATATCCAGGCTGCGCGCTGTCTCCCCGCCCCTCAAGGGGAGGGGATGGGGGTGGGGTCTGTATCTTTCCACCCCAAATGTCCAGGTTCTTTTAATGAAAATTAATGTCCAATTCACGGGAATTAATGTTCGTTTTCCTCACACAGATTCCTCAGATTTCTCAGATTTCATATATTGTAAAAAACCATTCCAACGAGTCATCCATGTTCGTTTCTCGTCATTCTGATTCCACAGACAATTCTGATTTCACAGACAATTCTGATTTCACAGACAATTCTGATTTCACAGATTAAACAGTCGTGGATTCCACACACGGGGATTCCTGTGCAAAGTCTCATTGCTCGGCTGTGCGGAGTCTCCCCGCCCCTCAAGGGGAGGGGATGGGGGTGGGGTCTCAAACTTTCCACCCCAAATGTCCAGGTTCTTTTAATGAAAATAAATGTCCAATTCATGGGAATTAATGTTCGTTTCCCTCACACGGATTCCCTTCCACTGGGCACAAATGGAGATGAAGTTAGAGACCCCACCCCCGTCCCCCTCAAGGGGAGGGGAGGGGGTGGGGCTGTATCTTTCCCCATTGTCAGATGCTTCCCTTTGCGCGGGCATTTGCAGTCACCGTTTCACTTTCCTCCGCCCGATTCTTGCCATTTTTGAGTTAAATAATGAAAAAACACTGTTTTCGTTTCCTTTTTTGGCCACTTAATCGTAACTTTGCAACTTGAAAAAATTAATACTAAGTTGTTATGGTAATTAAAATCACTTTCCCGGACGGTTCTGTGCGCGAATACGAACAGGGCGTCACCGGTCATCAAATCGCAGAGAGCATTTCGCCTGCTCTCGCCCGCGACGTTGTATCTTGCGGGGTCAATGGCGAAACTGTCGAACTCAACCGCCCCATCAATGCCGATGCCACCATCGCGCTCTACAAGTTCAGCGACGACGAGGGCAAACACACCTTCTGGCACACCTCCGCCCACCTGCTCGCCGAGGCGCTCAAGGAACTCTATCCCGGCATTCAGTTCGGTTTCGGACCGGCCATCGAGAACGGATTCTTCTACGATGTGCTCTTGCCCGACGGACAGGTCATCAAAGAGAGCGACTTCACCAAGATTGAAGACAAAATGCGCGAGCTGGCCCGCAAGGACGAGCCCGTGGTGCGCCGCGAGGTGCCCAAGGCCGAAGCACTCAAGGAGTTTGCCGACGACGGGCAGACCTACAAGTGCGAGCACATCGACCAGGACCTCGAGGACGGCACCATCTCCACATACACCCAGGGACGTTTCACCGACCTCTGCCGCGGACCCCACCTGGTCAGCACCGGAGCCATCAAGGCCATCAAGCTCACCAGCGTGGCCGGAGCCTTCTGGCGCGGCGACGCCAACCGCGAACAGATGCAGCGCCTCTACGGCATTTCCTTCCCCAAGAAGAAGATGCTCGACGAATACCTGCTCATGCTCGAGGAAGCCAAGAAGCGCGACCACCGCAAGATTGGCAAGGAAATGGAACTCTTCATGTTCTCCGACCGCGTAGGCAAGGGCCTCCCCATCTGGCTGCCCAAGGGCACCGAGCTGCGTCTGCGGCTGCAGGACCACCTGCGCCGTGTGCAGAAGCGATTCGGCTACCAGGAGGTCATCACTCCCCACATCGGCTCGAAGAACCTCTACGTCACCAGCGGCCACTACGCCCACTACGGCAAGGACTCCTTCCGCCCCATCACCACACCCGAGGAGGGCGAGGAGTACATGCTCAAACCCATGAACTGCCCCCACCACTGCGAAATCTTCGCCTCGAAGCCCCGCTCCTACCGCGAACTGCCGCTGCGCATCGCCGAGTTCGGAACGGTCTATCGCTATGAGCAGTCGGGCGAGCTCCACGGACTCACCCGTGTGCGTTCGTTCACTCAGGACGACGCCCACCTCTTCTGCCGTCCCGACCAGGTGAAGCAGGAGTTCCTCAACGTCATGGACATCATCAACATCGTGCTCACCGCCTTCGGATTCAATTTCGAGGCGCAAATATCCCTCCGCGACCCCAACGACCACGAGAAATACGTGGGAACCGACGAGGACTGGGCACTCGCCGAGCGCGCCATCGTCGAAGCATGCCAGGAAAAGGGGCTCCCCGCCAAGGTGGAGTACGGCGAGGCAGCCTTCTACGGCCCCAAGCTCGACTTCATGATCAAGGACGCCATCGGACGACGCTGGCAGCTGGGCACCATCCAGGTGGACTACAACCTGCCCAAGCGCTTCCAGCTGGAATACACCGACGAGGACAACACCAAGAAGACGCCCGTCATGATCCATCGCGCACCCTTCGGCTCCATGGAGCGCTTCACCGCCGTGCTCATCGAGCACACTGCCGGACACTTCCCGCTCTGGCTCACGCCCGACCAGGTGGCCATCCTGCCACTCTCCGAGAAGTACAACGACTATGCCCGCGAAGTGGCCCGCCAGTTCGACCTTCAGGGGGTGCGCGCTACCATCGACCTGCGCAACGAGAAGCTTGGCCGCAAGATACGCGACAACGAGCTCAAGCGTGTGCCCTACATGGTCATTGTGGGTGAGAAGGAGGCCGCCGACGGACTCGTCAGCATGCGCCAGCAGGGCGGAGGCGAGCAGGCCACCATGTCCATCCAGGACTTCATCGACAAGATCAACGGCGAAGTGGCCGAAATGACCAAGGACTTCTAGTCAACCTCAAGGCTGGCTTTCGATCATAATGACTGGTTTTATCACAGATAGACTGGCTTTTTAGGAAAGAAATTAGAATAATTAGAATAATTACACCAGAAAAATATAAATTCTTGGATTATTATTCTAATTATTCTAATTTCTTTCTTAAGATATGGAAAATAACAACTTGGTACAAATATTAAGAAACGAATGAGAATAATTAGAATAATTCTGGCCACGAATGAAAAAAATAATTATTCGCATTCGTGAGTTAATTATTCTCATTATTCTCATTCGTTTCCGTCTAATTATTTCAGCCATTTTTCTGGAGTTATTATTCTAATTATTCTAATTTCTTTCCTAACCTCAACCTATTGTTAAAAAAACGTAATCTATTAAAATAAGTTACTATTACTTAACCCCTAACTACCAAAATTTCACTACCTTTGCACCCGCTTATCAAAGAAAGTTGAATGAAGAACGACAAAAAAGGACCTCAGTACCGCGTCAATGAGCAAATCAGAGTGCGCGAAGTACGAATCGTTGGAGACAACGGCAACATAGTCATGCCCACACGCCAGGCTCTCGACATGGCGCGCCAGCAAGGCGTTGACCTTGTGGAGATTTCGCCCAATGCCAACCCGCCCGTTTGTCGAATCATCGACTACAGCAAGTTCCTCTACCAGCAGAAGAAACGCGCCAAGGAACTCAAGCAGAAGCAAGTGAAACAGGAAGTCAAGGAGATTCGTTTCGGCCCCCAAACCGACGACCACGACTACAACTTCAAACTCAAACACGCCAAGGAATTCCTCGAAGAAGGCAACAAGGTGCGCGCCTACGTGTTCTTCCGCGGACGCTCCATACTCTTCAAGGAGCAGGGCGAGGTGCTCCTGCTGCGCTTTGCCAACGACCTGGAGGAATACGGCAAGGTGGAGTCCATGCCATCGCTCGAAGGCAAGAAGATGTTCCTCTACCTCTCACCCAAAAAGACGGCAGTGGTGAAGAAAAGCCAGCAGAAGCGCGACAACGAACGCCGCGAGGCCGAAGCCCGCGAGGCTGAGCGCAAGAGCCGCGAGGAGAATGCCTCCGACGCCGACGACTCCGACGACATGCCCGCCAACGGCGGACTCTTTGCCAACATCAAGGGCGGCGACGAACTGCTCAAGAAACTCAAGGAGAGCTGACAACTCAGGGCGAGCTGAAAAAGAACGAAGAAGAAGTGCGTAACGCCCGGTATATGCGTTGCCACATATAATAAATAACCAATTAAAACATTTAAAAAAAATGCCAAAAGTAAAGACAAACTCCGGTGCAAAGAAGCGTTTCCGCTTCACCGGTACGGGTAAGATCAAGAGACATCACGCTTACCACAGCCACATTCTCACAAAGAAAACAAAGAAGCAAAAGCGCAACCTCGTTCACGACGCCATCGTCGATAAGAGCAACATCAAGCAGGTGCGCGATCTGCTGTGTCTCCGTTAAAACCTATTGTCGAACATTTTAAAGAGTAAAAAACTATGCCAAGATCAGTAAATCATGTTGCTTCAAGAGCAAAGCGCAAAAGAATCTTAAAGCTCACACGTGGCTACTTCGGAGCCAGAAAAAATGTTTGGACAGTAGCCAAAAACACATGGGAGAAGGGTCTCACCTACGCCTATCGTGACCGCCGCACCAAGAAGCGCAACTTCCGCGCTCTCTGGATTCAGCGCATCAACGCTGCCGCTCGTCTCGAGGGACTGAGCTACTCGCAGTTCATGGGCAAGCTCAGCAAGGCCGGCATCGAAATCAACCGCAAGGTGCTCGCTGACCTCGCCGTCAACAACCCCGAGGCTTTCAAGGCCATCGTGGAGAAGGTGAAGTAATCACCAGGTTGGGATGAATGTGCCCATGGAAGGAGACAACCGTGGGCTTTCCATACCGAAACAGGGAAAAACAAGAAAAACAGAGGAAACGTTTTTCTTGTTTTTTCCTGTTTTTTTGTTGCCCGCCCCTCATCGCCATTGCCTTGAGGGGCGGGGAGAGTGCGCACAGCCGAGCAATGAGACTCTGCTCGGTTCTCCCCGCCCCTCAAGGGGAGGGGACGGGGGTGGGGTCTCTAACTTCACTCCATTTGTGCCAAGTGTAAGGGAATCTGTGTGAGGAAAACAAACATTAATTCCCATGAATTGGACATTAATTTTCATAAAAAGGACTTGGACATTTGGGGTGGGGTCTCTAACTTCATTTCCGTTCAATTGGATGTTCGACCAGCGACTGTTGGTTCCACCGAACATTCGCCGCAACGGGGGGATTATACTAAATGAGATAGTTGGTTGAACGCTCTGCGTCTTTAAAAAACCAATAAAAACAAATAAAAACCAACAAAAACAGAGATTTTTACAAAACAAATAAAAACATGCTTTTCAATGTAGGAGGTCACGTGTCCTCACGTGACATGAGTGTTCGGGTGTGGAGTTCGTCGGATTTGCAATCCGACGCCATTTAGTATCAGCATCTCCAGATGCGACAGTTACTGTTGTTTTCCTTATCATCATCCTATAAGAATTACAAATTTTTCGCAATGCTCAACAGCAAGACAGTCAAATACTCATTCTTCGGCGGATTGCAAATCCACCGAACATCCGTCGCCTCCTACAAAGCCCGTTCCATTGGATGTTCCACCAAACATCCGCTACAAAGGTTTTTGTGGCACGAATGCGGATAATCATGTCTTTTTTTTGTTCACGGTTTTCCGTAATTTTGTATGTCTGTCAATTTCTTTTTTCTCATTTCTTTTCTGCTTGTAAAGAATTCTTTCTAAATTTGCATCGCTATGCGGTATAAGATGCTGATAACTAGCAGCTGAACTGGGGCTGCGAAATGCCAACACAACCCATCCGTTATAGAGAAATGTATTGAGCCAACTAGACTTTTTTGCAGAGCATTTTGCCCACAACGGTGATTGAGAATTGAAAAAAAGAATTAACTATTATTATTGATTAAATATGGATAAGATGAAAAATTTTACTTTTAGAAAAAGGCTTCTCGCCTTAGCAGTTTGTGCGTTCGCTTGGATTGGGGCGAATGCATGGGAATATGGTTACGATGAAGATGGCACCACACCAATTACTCTTCTTGTTTACCCTGAGGACATTGCAAACAATTTTAATAACCACATGTTCGGTGATATGCCTTCTACTGTTACCACAGTGAAGCTGGTTGGAACATTTCCTAATGGTTGGTCAAGTGGTTGGCTTCAGGATGGAACAACAAGTGGTAAGGGAAACATTACTCTCATTGACCTTAGTGGGGCAGATTTGTCTGCTACAACTGCAACGGGACCTGATTCCAATAGTGGAGATGTTAGTTGTACCAATGCGACGTGGTCGTTCTGTAGCTTCCTCAATGAGGATCTTACGATTACATGGCCAACAGCAGGGAATATTACGGTTATTCCGAAGTATGCCTTTAAAAATACAGCTTTGCAGACAGTTCATATTCCTGGATATATTCAGTATATTTGTACACAAGCATTTGACTCCTCCTCAAGTGATCCTTATCTGAAAAGCATCATTTTTGATGAGTACAAAGATAGTCAGGGGACAAGTCTGGTTAATATGCAAATCGGACGACAAGCCTTCAGTAACACCTATGCTATATTAGATGTTTATATCAACACCCTGGGTGATATAGGTGCTGCAAACAATGCATTCCCTCACACTACAACTTATGGGCATGGCGACACAGGCGCTGTGCTTGCTACTCTTCACTTTCCAGAAGAAAAGGCCGAAAAATATGCTAATCTAGAGCATGTGCTTGACGAGGCCACTGCTAAGGATGATGGAGAATTTCATAAATGGCTTGTTGCGCACTATAATAAAGCTGGAGATAAGAAAAACGGCTTTTACGAATTTGTAAGTAACGGCATTGCTAAAGAAGACGGTCCAAATTGGGGAGATAAGTTCCTTAGAACTTACAGCTTTGCTCCAACAATCAGTGTGAGTGATGAAGTAAAAAATAGCGATGCGGTAAAAAAAATTTTAAGTGAACATCCTGATTGGCAGGTAATGATTGCTCAGGTTGTTCCTCCTGGGGTGAAAGCATTTATAGTAGATGAACTGACTAAAAATGATGCTGCCAGAACTGTCACGTTACACCTTAAGAAAGTAAATGTGATTCCAGGAAACACTGGTGTTATTCTTTTTGGAGGTACTAATTCTTCTTCTGCAGATGGAACTAAGAAGTTTCTTAGCATGATGCTCACTGCATACGTAGGTAAGCCTTATACTAGAGAAAATTCAGACAACAAGAATTATCTGAGAGCAACGTGCAGTACTAATCCTAACGAATTAATTTCTGTAGTGCCGTATGGTAAAGACGAATATGGCTATTATCATCGTGATTTCCTGATGGGAAGTTTCAGTGCTACCAAAGCCGGAAGAGAATATTATAAGAACCATGAAAATACATACGGTGCTGGTCCTGGTATTGAGGGCACTTCGGGTGATTGGAAAGGTTTCTTCCGTGCGATAAGTGGAACTGCTCAACGCGACAAAGCTTACCTCAGTCTGACTCTTGATGAGTATCCCTATCCTGAAGGTGGCGAAATTATCATTGACGCTTCTGATCAGACTGATTCAAGTAAAGAAACTTTTTATCGTAAAGAATATAAAGACGGAAATTTGACTGAATATTCGGAAGATGATATGAAGTCAATGGGTTTTTGGTATATTGACGAAAACACTCGTATTGAATGGACTGATTCGTGGGGAACAAGAAATCTTGCTGCTGGAGCAAAAGGTGTATTATTTGATGCTGAGTTGAATGATGAAGACTGGGTAAACAATGTGTTGTCTGGCATTTCGACTGTAAAGATTGAAAAGAATCAGAACAGTGGCTTATACACACTTCAGGGTGTAAAAGTTAACAATCCGCAGAAGGGCATCTACATTCAGAATGGTAAGAAAATGATATTTAAGTAAAAAGAGGTTAGTAGTTATGGAAAAGAATTATATTAAGCCCGAGATAGAAATTATTGTTCTCGCTAAGGATCTGTTGCAAACCTTTCCCGAAGACAGTGGTCAGATCAGTACCGGTAATATGGATAGTAAGCAGAACGATATGTGGGAAGAATCCAGCGATCCCATCTTTGAGTCCAACAAGAAGGATCTGTGGGACGAATAAATAGAATCTCCTGAGTTATGAATCATCAGAAGGGAAAGACGCTCTGAATGGTTCATCAGAAATAAGCAAGAAAAGACCCGCCAGCGCATGCAACGCGCTGGCGGGTCTTTTCTTATTCTTTTGTTCAGATTTGGAATCTTACAGAAAGCGAACGTTCACATGAAATATAATTGGACATTAATTAGGGACTGTCGTTTAATTCTTTCAGCCGTACTCGTTTTGAGTTGAGTCCAGTCTCCTGTTTCACTATACGACCAGTTTCTATTGCTTTC